>ERZ1645187.278-NODE-278-length-49351-cov-10.338121_pt1 | contig 49351 bp, 39 predicted proteins | sample MGYA00575352_ERZ1645187 | MGnify/ENA primary metagenome ERZ1645187 (study PRJEB40837, sample SAMN11349314) | freshwater sediment metagenome | isolation source: river sediment | host: Sediment | place: India: Wazaribad , New Delhi | collected 2017-02-21 ... | reverse complement strand
AGCGCCCGCTTGATGCGGCGATTCACTTTCGCCTTGACCGGGCCGTAGAGCTTGGCGACTTTCGACATGAAGTCGATGTTGGTCCGATAGACGCCGTAGCCTTCGCGCGCGAAATCGTCGAGCAGTTCCTCGTAGCAGCGGCGCGCCCGCGTCATCTCTCCCAGTTGACTACGGTCGTAGAGGATGTCGATGATGTGGTGCATGTCGCGCCAGCCGATGACGAACAGCCCCACGTAGTCGATGCCGAACTTGTCCAGCACGCGCTTGGCCAGCCCCATCTGCTTCAGCGTCTCGCTGCCGCGGGCCTGCGAGACGGGCGAGAACCACATCGAGCCGCCGCCGCCGCGCCAGTTGTAGAGGCCGAACTCCCGCATCGTCAGTTCGCCGCGCATCACGTCGCGACGATAGTTGAACAGCGGGTCGTCGGGACCGACGTCCTCCTGGGTCAGCACCGTGCCGCCGGAAGCCTTGAAGGCGGCCGTGACGATTTTCCAGTTGGCGGCGATGGTTTCCTCGGTGCCATAAAGCGCGGTATACACGTTCCAGGCGCCGACGCCATGCTTCCGGGCGAGTTCGAGGACCGTTGCGTCGGGTATCGGTCCGGCGCGCGGGTACAGGTCGGCGCGGCGATGGATCACCGCCAGTTCCCACAGGGCGTTGGAAACCGTGCCGGCATTGGGAATGATCTGGGCGATGCGCAGCGGCCGGATGGTCTCGATGGCCTTGGCGATGTCGGCGTGTTCGGGGTAGCGGACCACGAATGGCTTGTAGGCCGGCGGCGCCGGCATCAGCCAAAGGCCGAGCTTGGTGACGATGCCGAAGTTCGACTGGGTGAATATGCCGTCGAGCGTCGGTCCGTAACCCCACTTGAAAACCTGCCAGGTATTGGAATTGGGCATCGCGCCCATGCCGGTGCGCAATACCTGCCCGTCGGCAAGCACCACCTCCATGCCGCAGGAGAACAGGAAGTGTTCGCCGTAGGGCGTGTAGCCCACGCCGCGCTCGACGGTGTTGCCAAGCGGCCCCGCAACCGGCCCGGGGATCGGCGGGTCGATCCACAGCGGCAGATTGCGCTCCCTGATGTAGTCATGGAGCTGCTGATAGGTGACGCCCGGTTCGACCAGGGCAGTGCACAAATCGGCATCGACCTCGATGATGCGGTTCATGCGCTTCAGATCGAGCACGATCTGCCCCCGCGTGGCCGGCGCCGCCGAGCCGTAGCCGAAGTTCTTGCCGGTGGAGATGGGCCATACGGGGGTCTTGTAGCGGTTGCAGACCGCGAGGATGCGCTGCACTTCCTCGACGTTCGCGGGGGCGATCGCCGCCGCCGGCGCGTGGGCTTCGATTTGCGCCGGGATCATGATCTTGAGGAATGGCGCCAGCGCCTCGGCCGTGTGCGATACATGCGCGGCGCCGACGATGTCCCTGAATTCGGCGATCGCGCGGTCGAAAGTGGCCTCGTCGACGCCCTTGGGTAACGCGACATACTTGCTCATCGTGATGGCCTCGTGTCGGTCAGGGGATGGTTTCCAGCAGTCCGCGCAGTTTGTACTTTTGCACCTTGCCGGTTGCCGTGCGGGGCAGTTCGTCGACGAACCGGATGGTTCGCGGGCACTTGTAGATCGAAAGGGTGGCGCGCAGCGTGTCGCCGACTTTCCGGGCAAGCGCGCTCTCGTCCTCGACCGGGGCGCGGGCAACGGCGAACATGGCCAGGCGAATCAGGCCATCGGCATTGGCGTGGCCGACCACCGCCACGTCGGCCAGTTCCTCCACCTTGAGCGCGCACTCCTCGATCTCGGCGGGGCTGACCCACTGGCCGGAGATTTTCAGCATGTCGTCGGCGCGACCGTGGTGATACCACCAGCCGGCCTCGTCGACGCTGAACATGTCGCCGGGGAAGTACCAGCCGCCATCGAGGAATTCCCGGCTCAGGCCGGGCTGGCGCCAGTAGCCGGCGAATACCGAGTCCATCCGCAAGGCCAGCCGCCCCGGAGTGTTCCGCGCGTCGATCGCCGCGCCGCCTTCGTCGGTCAGGCGCGCCTCGACCCACGGCAAGGGGCGTCCGCTGCTGCCGACGCGGTAGCGGCGCGGAGTGTTGGCGATCGCCAGGAAGACGGTTTCCGACGTGCCATAGCCTTCGAGGATGGGCACGCCGGTCGCGTCGAGCCAGGTCTCGAACAAGCTTTCGGGGAGCTTCTCGCCGGCGGCGACATAGTGGCGCACATCGCGAAAGGCGGGATCGGCGGCCACGCCCTCGCGCAGGAGGTTGCGGTACATGGTCGGAACGCTCAGCACCACGGTCGGCCGCAGCCGTTCAACCACGCCGCGAATGGCCTCGGCGTCCGGCCAGCCGGCATGGATGATCACCGTCGCGCCGCAGCGCAGGGCGCCGAACAGCGAATGGCCGAGCGCGAAGGCGAAGAACATCTTCGAGGTGGTGAATACCCGGTCGCCCGGCTGGACGCCGAGATTGATCCGCAGATGCAGGTCGGCCACCCGCATGTCGCCGTGGCGATGGATGGCGGCCTTGGGCCGGCCGGTGGTGCCGGAGGAATAGACCCAGTAGGCGGGGTCGGCCGGCGACCGGGGCATCGATGTCAGGACATCGCCCGCGCCGGCGAGGAACGCGGCCAGATCATCGTTGGCGGCCATGGCCCGCCCCAGCACCACCAGCCGCGGCGGCGCGGTCAGCGCCGCCTCGATTTCACGATAGAGCGAGAGCAGATCGACATGAATGAACAGCACCGCCGGCGAGGCATCTTCGAGAACGAACAGCAGATCCTTCGCCGCGAGCCGAATGTTGAGCGCGACGGCGATGCCACCGATCCTCATCGTGCCCAGATAGGCCGCCACCAGTTCGGGGGAATCGTCGAGCAGGAAGAAGACACGCTGCCCGGCTTTCACCCCTTCGTTGCGCAGGGCCTGGCCGTAGCGATTCGCCAGCTTGTCCAGTTCCCCGAAGCTGAGCGATCGGTTGGCGCCCCAGCACAGCGCGGCACGATTCGCGCAACCGGATGCCAGCGGCGGACCCAGGATCTCGTCGGCGGCATTGATTGTCGCCGCCAGGTCCGCGACGGGCGGCGGCGATGACCCCGATACCGGCATCAGAAGGGGAACTGGCGTTGTCCGAGCTGCACGGTGATCCACTTCAGTTCGGTCATCTCGTCCATCGAATGATGGCCGCCCTCGCGCCCGAAGCCGCTGTCCTTGACACCGCCGAAAGGCACGTGGGGTTCGTCGAGCAAGGTGCAGTCGTTGACATGCACCATGCCCGATTCGAGACGCAGCGACAGATCGAAGGCTTTCTGGAGATCGTTGGTGATGACCGCCGCGGAAAGGCCGTAACAGGAGTCGTTGGCCAGCGCCAGGGCGTGTTCGCTGTTTTCGGCGCGTATCACCGAGACGGCGGGGCCGAAGGTTTCCTCGCGGAACACCGCCATCTCCGGCGTGACGTCGGCGAGGATGGTGGGCTGATAGAAGGCCCCGTCGTTCTTGCCGCCCGTCAGCAGGCGCGCGCCCTTGGCGACGGCATCCCGCACGTGACGGTCGAGCACGCTGCATTGCTTGCGGTCGATCAGCGGGCCGATGACGGTGTGCGGGTCATGCGGGTCGCCTACCTGGTAGCCGCCGACCTTGGCGACGAGCTTCGCGCAGAACGCGTCGAAGACCGGCGCCTCGACGATCAGGCGCGAGTTGGCCATGCACACCTGGCCCTGGTGCAGGAAAATTCCGAAGGCGGCGGCCCGCACGGCATAGTCGAGATCGGCGTCGCGCAACACGATCAGCGGGCTCTTGCCGCCCAGTTCGAGGGTGATGCGCTTGAGATACTTGCCCGCGTCGGCGGCCAACTGCTTTCCGATCTCGGTCGAGCCGGTGAAGGTGATCATCCGGATGCGCGGGTCGGCGATGAAACGGTTGCCGAGTACGGAGCCTTGCACCGGCACGACGTTCAATACTCCCTTGGGCAAGCCGGCCGCTTCGAAGATTTCCGCGATCTTCAGGCCGGTGACGGGCGTGTAGGTGGCTGGCTTGAGGACGAAGGTATTGCCCGCCGCCAGCGCCAGGGCGACCTTCTTGGTGGCCAGGAGGAACGGAAAATTGAAGGGGGCGATGCCGGCGATGACGCCCAGCGGCCGGCGCACGCTCATCGAGAACACGCCGGGGCTGTCCGAGGGAATCGTCTCGCCGACGATGCGCCGGCATTCGCCGGCGGCGCTGCGCAGCAGATTGACGACGAACGAGGCTTCGAACATGGCCTTGCCGAACACCGAGCCGGCTTCGTCCATCAGGACGTCCGCCACTTCGGGAATCCGCTGTTCGAGGATGTCCGCGGCCTTCAGGATGATGGTTTCGCGCTGGTTGGCGAGCGTGCCGCCCCAGGCTTCGCGTGCCCGGTACGCGGCGGCGACGGCGCGTTCCAGATCCTGGTCGGAAGCCTGGTGGATGCGGGCGTAGACCTCGCCCGTGGCGGGATTGATGTCGTCGAGCACGGTGCCGGTCGAGGAGGGGGTCCATTCGCCGTCGATGAACAGCTTGTATTCCTTCATGGTCGTTTCCTTCTGCTAAAGGCTGATGCCGCACCGCCCCGGGGCGATGATGTTGTTGGGGTCGAGCGCCTTCTTGAGCCTTTTCTCCACGTCGCGCTTGATCGGGCCATAGGTCGAGGCGACTTGTTCGGCGAATGCGGTGCTGGCGCGATATACCCCGTACCCTTCGGCGGCGAAGGTATGCAGCAGTTCCTCGTAGCAGGAATAGGCCTGCCTGGTTTGCTCCGGATCGCTTCGGTCGTACAGCAGGTCGATGACGTGATGCATGTCCCGCCAGCCGACGACGAACTCGCCGACATAGTCGAATCCGTACTTGCCGAGAATGTTCTTGGCCATTTTCATTTGCTTCAGCGTCTCGGCTCCCTTGGCCTGCGATACCGGCGCGAACCAGATGGAACCGCCACCGCCGCGCCAGTTGTAGAGCCCGAACTCGCCGAGATTGGGCTTGCCCTTCATGAGGTCGAAGCGGTATTGGGTGGCCTCGCTGCCCCGCGCCTGCTCCTGCGTGATGATCTTGCCCCCGCTTGCCGCCGCCACCGCCTCGATGATCTTCCAGTTGGCGTCGTTGGTTTCCTTGGTGCCGTAAAGGCCGGCATAGACGTTCCAGGCCCCGATGCTGTGATCCTGCTGGATTTTTTTCACGGCCGCGTCGCTGATCGCCCCCGGACCTTGGTGATAGTCGGAACGCTTGACCGGCGTGCATGGCGCTTCCCAGAGCGTGTGGGCGATGACGACGGCGTTGGGGATGACCATGGCGACCCGCAGCGGCCGCAGCGTCTCGACGATCTTGACGATATCGGTCTCATTCGGGTACTGGATGCAGAACGGGCGGAAATCGGGCGGCGCGGGCATCAGCCACATGCCCATCTTGGTCACGATGCCATAGTTCGACTGGGTAAAGATGCCATCCAGCGTGGGCCCGTAGCCCCACTTGAAGACTTGCCAGGTGTTCGACTTGGGCATGGCGCCCATGCCCGTGCGCAGCACCTCGCCGTTCGCCAGCACGACCTCCATGCCGCAGGAGAACAGGAAGTGCTCGCCGTAGGGCGTGTACCCGATGCCCCGATCCACCATGTTGCCCAGCGGACCGGCGATCGCCGATGGCGCGGGGCAGGAGAACCAGAGGGGGAGCTTGTTGTCCTGAAGGTAGTCGTAGAGCTGCTGGTACGTCACGCCAGGCTCCACCAGGGCGGTGCACAGTTCGGGGTCGACCTCGAGGATGCGGTTCATCCGCCGCAAGTCCATGACCACCTGGCCGCGCTGCACCGGCGCGGCCGAACCATAGCCGATGTTCTTTCCCGTCGAGATCGGATACACGGGAATCCGGCGCCGGTTGAGCACCTTCATGATCCGCTGGATTTCCTCGACGCTGCCCGGGGTGATCACGGCGGACGGGGCATGCTGGTGATCCGGCACCGGCATCATGATTTTTTCGTAGGGCATGATCTTTTCGTCGTCGACGATGACGTTGCCCGGGCCGATGATGCCGGCGATTTCCTTCAGGGCCGTCGCGAACGCGCCGGCATCGATACCCTTCGGCAGGACCTTGCGTTTTGCCGCCATTGCGCTTGTCTCCTTCGTGTCGTTCAGTGGTGTGCCGGGCTTACTTCGTCAGAAGGAGACAGGCGAGTTCCACGTTGGCCTGGCCTGTCCGCGCTCGCGGATTCCCGGCCTCGATCGTGGGCGCGACGCCGGTCAGGATGTCGAAGTAAAGGGAGGTGAGTCGCTCCTCCCAGTTCCGGCTGTCGGTTTGCCAGTCGGTCGATTCCTCGAGGCCGGCGATCCAACCGTGGTGGCGGATTCCGCCAGCATCGACGAGATGGCGTCCGGCCCAGCGAAGACCGAGGCCGAGGTCGCGCGCCAATTCGGTGACGACCACGGCGCCCGCCGGCGGCAGGATTGCCAGCCACCTGGAACAGGCCGGCGCGGTCAGGGCGCCGGTGAGCGATCGGACATCGCCGCCATCGATGTCGAATTGCCGGCAACCGGCCGAGGGCCGGGCCGCCGCGAGCATGCCGGCCAGCGCATCGGCCATGCCCGTCGCGTGCGAAAGGGCGGCCGGTCTCAGCAGCGCGACCGAGGAATCGGCAACGACGGCCTGGCCGCCCACGGCTTGGCTGGCCGCCCCGGCCCAGCCGGGAAGCGAAATGCCGGCGGCGACGCGGGCGCCGTTGATGAGGAAGCTCCTTCGGTTCATGATCGTCACCGGCCGAGCGGAGCGTTCGCCGTGCTCGACGCGATCCGCCTGGCCACATCGGCGAGGCTCGCGTCGTCGATTTCCGTGGCGCGGAAGCTGGGCATGGCCCGATTGCCCAGGCGCACGATGCGTTGCACGTACTCGGGCGGAAGTTGCCGGCCCTTGATGACTGGCCCGACGCCGGTTTCATGGCAGTACCGGCAGACCTTGTCATACACCTGAACGCCGTCGACCGGGACGGCCGAGGTCGGCGCCGCGATACCCAGGATTGCCGTCGCGAGCGCTCCCGTCAGCAGCTTTCGTGTTGGCAGCAATTTCATGTGGTCTCCTCCCGTTGTCGTGGGTTCCTCCCTCGGACAACGCAAGTGGCGTGCCACCGGCAAATCCGTTCGCGCGCCCGCCGGCGCCCTGGCCCCGGCTTGGCTGACGTGCTTTGATCTGGCGAGCCTGCGCGGCCAGGACCGCGGGCGGCTTCGAGCCAGGACGCGCGGGGGAGTTGCGTGCCAGGCATCGCCGAGAATGCCGAAAAACCTTGTCGCGTATCCAGCCAATGTCGTGTCCTGCGACACGGCGGCAATGACGTGGAGAGCTAGTTCCCGCCGGACTTGTTGCGCAAGACGCGATAGATCTTCGAGCGCGAAATGCCCAGTCCGCTGGCGACCGCGCTGATGTTGCCGCCCGACTGTTGCAGTGCCCAGCGAATGTAGTCGCGTTCGACCACCTCCAGCGGCTTGATTTCCGCCGGACCCGCGTCGAGGGCGGGCGGCGGTTCCTGCTCTGGCCTTAGCGAAAGCACCTTGGCGACCAGCGTGGCCTCGATTTCGCTGCTGTCCGAGAGAATCGCCAGGCGTTCCACGACATTGCGCAACTCGCGGACATTGCCGGGCCAGGCATAGCCGCTGAACAGGGCCATGGCCTGCGATGTCATCGCCAGCCGCCGGCCGATGCGGGCGCCGGCGCGGCTCAACAGGTACTCGGTCAGCAGCGGGATATCCTCGCGGCGGTCGCGCAGCGCCGGAACCTGGATGTGGATGACATTGAGGCGATAGAGCAGGTCGCGGCGAAAATGGTCCGTGGCCGCCAACTCCTCCAGATTCCGATGCGTGGCGGCGATGACCCGGGCGTTGGTGCGGCGCAGGGTATTCGATCCCACCGGCCGGTATTCGCCGCTGTCGAGGACGCGCAACAGCTTTGCTTGCGAGGCCAGCGGCAGTTCGGCGATCTCGTCGAGGAAAAGCGTACCATTGGTGGCGTATTGGCAGAGCCCGTCCTTGTCGGCGGTGGCGCCGGTGAAGGCGCCTTTCTTGTGGCCGAACAATTCGCTTTCCAGCAGGTTTTCCTGCAAGAGGCCGCAGTTCAGCGGCACGTAGGCTTCTCCCGCGCGGGTGCTCCACCGATGCAGCGCTCCGGCGACCACTTCCTTGCCGGACCCGCTTTCCCCGGTGATCAACACCGGCAGGTCGAGCGGCGCGGCGCGCCGGGTCAGCGCCAGGGCTTCGAGCCAGGCCGGGCTCTTGCCGATGCCGGCCGCGTCGTCCGTGCAGCCGCGAAGATGCGCGATCTCGGCGCTCAGCCCGGCGCAACGCAAACCGAGGCGACGTTTCTCCAGCGCGCGATCGACCGTGATATCGAGTTCCGACAGCTTGTACGGCTTCGACAGATAGTCGAACGCGCCCAGCTTCATGGCGCTGATCGCACTGTCCACGTTGGCATGGCCGGTGAGAATCACCACTTCCATGCGCGGATCGATGGACTTCAGGCGACCGAGCAATTCCAGGCCGTCCATGCCCGGCATCTTGATGTCGACCAGCGCCAGGTCGATGGTGGCATTGCGGGCGATTTCCAGCGCGGCTTCGCCGTCGGCCGCCTCGCTCAGGGTGTGGCCGCCACGCCCGAGGCGGGTGGTCAGCAGCTGTCGATACAGTTCTTCGTCGTCGACGATCAGGATATGTCCGGTCATGGCTTGCCCGCCTCGCCAGTAGGTTCGTCCAGGGGCAGTTCGATACGGAACCAGGCACCACCTTCCGGCCGGTTGCCGCAACTTATCTTGCCGCGCAAATCGGCCATCAGGCCGTAACAGATCGAGAGGCCAAGTCCCGTGCCGCGTCCGGGGGGTTTGGTGGTGAAAAACGGATCGAAGACGTGGTCGATGATATCAGGCGGAATGCCAGGTCCTTCATCGGCGATTTCCATTACGGCGGAATGTCCGGACTGCCATAGCGTGACGATGATTCGTCCCCGGTTGTTCATGGCGTCACGCGCATTCTTGAGGAGGTTGAGCAGCACCTGGTCGAACAGCGCGGGATTGCCGAGGACGGGCGGCAGGCCGGGCTCGGCGACGAAGGCCAGATCGACGCCCCGCATCAGGCCGCCATCCACGTGCGCGGTGAGTTGTTCCTTGACCAGGGCGGACAGGTCGAACGGTTCGAGCGGCACGGCCTGCTTGCGGGAAAAGAGCAACAGGCTTTCCGTGATGTGCTTGCAGCGCTGAACCTGATCCTGGATGGTCGCCAGGCCGCGGCGCAAGGTCTGGATGTCCGCGTCGAGGCCCGCCGAGGACACCTGTTCGAGGACGCATTGCAGCTCTTCGGCAAAACCGGAAACCAGGCCAAGCGGATTATTGATCTCATGGGCGATGCCCGAGGCGAACTGACCCAAGGCGGTCAGCCGGTTGGCCCGCGCCAGTTGTTCTTCCATTTCCCGCCGGGCCGTGATGTCGCGGGCGACGCCGATGACCCCCACCGGCTTGCCGCTCTCCGACAGCAGTGCCGAATTGATTTCCAGCAGGCATTTCGTTTGCTCGTTGCCCAGGCTGATCTCGAAGGGCAGGGCCGCCTTGCCGGCCAGGCGGCGCTCGAAATCCTTGCGCAGCCGGCGCGCGGCCGCCCCGGCCAGGACGTCTTCGCAGCGGCGATCGACCACCGATGGCGCCGGCACGCCGAGCAGGTTGGCCATGCGGGTATTGACGAAGGTGAAGCGACCTTCGAGATCGAGCATGTACACGGCGTCGTTGAGGATGTCCTGGATCTGCTGTTCGCGATGTTCGAGGCGAGATGCGTACTCCACCAGACGTTGCTCGCGTTCGCGGTGAACCGCCACGTCGACCGCCAGCCCGCTGTAACCGACGACCTTGCCATCCTTGAGGACGGGCTTGAGTTGCAGCTGGACCGGGAAGTCCTGCCCGTCGCCATCGCGCATGATGACATCCAGCTTGGTCGTGGCCCGGCTGGTCAGGGTCTCCTTCAGAAACCCGATGGCCCGCTCGCGGTAGTCCGAGCGAACCATGTCCTTGATGCGCAGGCGGGGGACATCCTCCATTTCGACCCCCATTCGCTGCCGTCCGGCCTTGTTCAGCTGGATGAGATGTCCCGTCGCGTGCAGGGCGAAAACGATCTCGGGCAGATCCTCGATCAGGTCGCGATATCGCTGTTCCGACGCTTCGAGTTCCTGCGTCCGCTCGTTGACCCTGCTCTCCAGCAGATTGATCCGGGCCTTGATGTTGAGCGGCTGGAAATACTTCTTGAGCGCCAGGAGCCGAGGGGAATTCTCGTCGGCATTCATCAGCATCCATGCGCAGTGATCGTTGCCGCGACCTTCGCACTCGCTCTCGATGCAAATCATGTCGACGCCAAAGACATACGAAGCGAATCCGGATGCATAGCCGGCCAGCGTCCAGCAAACGGAGTCCTCGGCGCGGCCGAAGAGACGCAGATGCTGTTCCGCCTCGTAGGAGTGGTGCCAGAAACCCGACATCAGGTAGTGACCGCGGTCCTGGTCGATTTCGACAATGTGGGGTTCGACTTCGGCGATGCCTGAAAAGGTATGAATACGGGGTCCGCCAAGGACGAAATCCTCCAGCGAGTCCGGCTTCATGAACGCCTGCAGCAGCGCGGCGTCATCGTAGCCGCAACTGTAGCCGTAACGGGTGAGAATGACTTTCGCCATGTCGGCGCCGAGCGCCTGCACCAGCTCCTTGCGGAGCGCGCCCATGGCGTCGGCGTGAATCAGAATCGCCCGGCGCCCGCACAACTCGATCAGGCCGTGGTTCGGCTTGACGTCGAGCAGCGAGAAAAAATCAAGTTCCTTGGGCCGCATGGCTTCCGTGGCGCGCGTGCGCGTGCCGGTACCGGCCCTCGGCGATCATCGGCGCGACGACCGGATCGCGCCTGGATCAGGCCGCCTTGCGCGCCTTGATGTCATCGCATTTCTTTTGCAGGTCTTCCTTGCTTTCCCGGCGATCGGGATCGGGGACGATGGCCCGGACGGGACAGACCTTGACGCACTGCGAGGTCGCGTGGTGGCCGACGCATTCCGTGCATAGGGCGGGATCGATGGTAAAGATCTCGTCACCGCGTGAAATGGCCTTGTTCGGGCAAACGGGGATGCACAGATCGCAGACGATGCAAAGGTCGTTGATCAACAGAGCCATCTTGCTACTCCTTTCCTGTGGTCGTTGGCCGTCCTGAATCCGCTTGGCGCGGGAACATCCGTCACTCGAGGCTGTTGGGCGGGTCGGGGTCGTCGACGCCCCGCTCCGCGCTCGAACCCATTTGGGTCAACCAGTCGCGCAGCCATTGGACATGCGCCAGTTCCTCGCCGGCGAACTGCCGGGCCAGGCGTTTCACTTCGGCGTCCGGCGCGGCATCGGCGACACCCCGGTAAAACTCGGCCGCGCGATGTTCGTGTTCGATGGCGAGCGCCACGGCATCCCGCTGCGACATCTGGTAACTGACGCTGCCGATGTCGATCGTCTCCGGGCTTTCGTTGTCCCGCCAGGCGTATTCCCATGGCGCCAGTCGCGGCAGGGCGACATTCCCGCAGATGGCCTCGATTTCCCGCACATGGGCGCGCTCGATGTCTTCGAGCCGCCGAAACAGGCTGGCGACCGGCGCGTTGTTGCAATTCTCCATCTGGTCCGCCAGTTGGCCATATCGTTCGCAGGCCTCGCTTTCCATCGCCAGGGCGTGGGCGAGCAACTCGGGCATGGTCAGCACGGCGTTGCCGATATCTCGGGAATCCGTCATATCGCGAAGCTCGCTTCCAGTTCGGCGATCGAACCGTCGGTGACTTCGAATTCCGGCCTGAACGGCGGGCGGCTGCCCTTGTACAGCACCTTGCCGACGTTGAAACCGTCGTCGGTCATGAGCCGCCGCGCCGCCCTCGCGGCATCGTCGGTGTAGTCGACCACGGCCGTGCGCACGATATCACGCCATTCCTGCTGCTCGGGACGGAAAGTGACGCACGGGCTCAGGATCTGCACGAGGGAGAATCCCGGGTGACGCACCGCCTCGACGATGATCTTCGCCATGTTGATCGGGTCGCTGGCGGAGACGCGGGCGATGAAATTCGCTCCCGAGGCCAGGCCGACCACCAGCGGCTGGAACGGATTGATGCCGGTGCCCTCCGGGGTCAGCTTGCTGCCTTCCCAGTCGGGCGCGGTGGTGGGCGATGCCTGGCCCTTGGTCATGCCGTACACCTGGTTGTCCATGACGATGTACGTGATGTCGACGTTGCGGCGGCAAGCGTGCAGGAAATGGTTGCCGCCGATGGAGAAGCCGTCGCCGTCGCCGCTGGTGACGATGACGGTCAACTCGGGGCGGGCCAGCTTCAGGCCGGTGGCGACCGGCAGCGCGCGGCCATGGACGCCATGAAAACCATAGACGCTGGTGTAGGCGGGTATGCGCGACGAGCAGCCGATGCCCGAGACCACCGCGACCATTTCGGGCGGCAAGGCCAGTTCGGCCAGCGCCCGCGTCAGCGCGTTGAGCACCGAATAGTCGCCGCAACCGGGGCACCAGATGGGCTTGATGTCCGACTTGTAGTCCTTTGCGGCCAGCTTCCTTGGCTCGGCGACGGCGGCGTCCATCACGTCCTCCAGGCGTTGAGTTGATCGAGAATGCGGGCGGGGCCGATCGGCAGCGGCCCCGGCTGATACAGCGCCAGGGTCTGGCGCGGGAGATCGTAGAAAGCGCGCAGCATCCGATGGAACTGGCCGCCATGGCTTTGTTCCACCACCAGGGCGCGCTCGAAGCCGGCCAGGGCCGCCGCCAGCTTGTCGGGCTGCGCCGGCGCGATCAGCCGCAAGGAAATCAGGCGGGCCTTGCCGCCGGCGGCGGAAAAGCGCTCGAGGGCTTCGCGCGCCGGCCCCGTGGAAGAACCCCAGGTGATGATGGCGATGTCGCCGCCGCCCGCCTCGGCATCCATGATGTCGGCCCAGTGATCGCCGTAGTCGAAGCCCGCGACCTTGCGCAGGCGCTTGTCCATTTGCGCCTGATGATCGGATGCCTGCGAGGAGGGCGTGCCGAGTTCGTTGTGTTCCAGGCCGTCGGCCGTGTAGGTGAGGCCGGGGGTGCCGGGGATCGCCATGGGAGAAACGCCGGAACCGGTGAGCGCATAGCGCTTGTACCGCTGCCCTTCCCCGGCGGCGACGGCGGTCTGGCGTTGACCGATGAAGGCAAGCTCGGCCGGGCGGGGAAGGATCGCCCTCGACTGGCCCAGCAGTTGGTCGGTCAGCACCAGCGCCGGTGTCTGCATGGACTCGGCGAGGTGGACCGCCCATTGCGTGGTGAACAGGCAATCCGCCACGGAATTGGCGGCGACGACCACGTGCGGCGCATCGCCGTGCATGCCGTAGACGGCGATGTTCAGGTCGCTTTGTTCCGATTTCGTCGCGATGCCGGTGGACGGGCCCACGCGCATCACGTCGACCACCACCACCGGCACTTCGGCGGCCACGGCCAGGCCGATGGATTCGATCATCAGCGACAGGCCGGGCCCCGAGGTCGCGGTCAGGGCCGGAACCCCGCCGTACGAGGCCCCGATGATCTGGTTGATCGAAGCGAGTTCGTCCTCGGCCTGGACGAGGACGCCGCCGACCTTCGCCAGCGATGGCGCCAGCCATTCGAGAACCTCGGTGGCCGGGGTGATCGGATACGCGGCGACGAAACGCACGCCGCCCCGGATTGCGCCCAGCCCGGTGGCCTCGTTGCCCGTGATGCTCCAGCGCTCTTCGCGGGCGGCGCTGTCGACGGCGGGCAGGCGCGGCACGGCGGGCAGGCCGGCGGCGGCCGCGAGGCCGGCATTGAACGCCGCCATGCTGGCGTCGATGGCGGCCTGGCCCTTGCGCTTCAATTGCCGGGTCACCACCGATGCCATCGCGGCGACCGGCAGGCCGATCATGCCCGCGATGGCGCCCAGGGCCACCATGTTGGGGCGGCCCCCCTCGATCGACGAGGCGATTTCGCTCATCGCGAGCCCGGCCTGGCGAGGGGAGTTGCGCAGCAGCGCGGCCGGCGCGTCGCCAAGCGCGGGATCGCCTATCAGCAGGCTGTCCGCCACGAGCGGGATTTCCGCGGCAAACCGCGAAATGTTCTCCCAGTCGATGGCGACCAGCAAGTGGAAGCTGTCGTCGTGGGACGCGACCGGTTCGGTGGCGAAGCGGATCATCGCCGCGGCTTCGCCACCGCGAATCTGGGGACCGGCCGAGCGGGTCATCAGCGCGTACCAGCCGGCGTTCGCGGCGGCCTCGAGCAACAACGATCCCGCGGTCACCACGCCCGCGCCACCGCTGCCGGCGATGACCAGGGACACGCTTTGCGCTGCCATGTCTTTTCTCCTCCCGAGTGGGCGTCGCGGAGACCGTCGTCCCGCTTTCCGTACGCGACCAGGCCAGTGTAAAGACCATTTAGGTGGAAGTCAAACAATTTGATTGCTTACCAAAATGGCCGGTCGCCCGATGTCCGCGATGGTGTCCGGTATCCGGTGTTCCAGCCCGCTATCCGGCGCTCCGCGACGGCTGACTTTCGCGCGTCCCGCCGACCGAAGCCCGTTCTCGATCATGCGGCGCTCCGCCACGGCTGACTTTCGCGCGCCTCGCCGACCAAGGCCCGATCTCGATCATGCGCCGGTGGCGCCGGATGATTGCGAACAGGGCTAGTCCGCCGTGGCCTCGGTCAATGCCCGTTGGAGCGCCTCGAAGGGCAGCAGCACGCAGCCGTGGCGGCTCTTGTGCTCCCGCGCGGGCGAGAACGGCAGCAGGCTCGCCCGGACGGAAGACTCGGTCGCCGCCCCTTGCAGCAGGGCGAGCAGTTCACGGTGGGCGGCGGCGAACTGCTCCGGCGCGACGCCGGGTACTTCGGATGCCAGCCAGGAAGCCGCGGCGCGGCACAAGAGGCAGCCCCGGGTGTCGTGGCCGATGGCGACGATCTTGCCGTGCTCCAGCCGGACATCGAGGGCGATCCGATCGCCGCAAAGCGGATTGTCCAGCCTGGCCGAGGCGCTGGCGGCGGCCAGGCGGCCGCTGCCGTGGCCGGCGCGCGCCAGATCCTTGATGGCTTGTTGATAGAGTTCTTCGCTCATCGCAGCACCGCGACGACATCGTCCAGCCCGTCGAGCAGGGCGTCGATGTCGGCGTGGGTGGTGTACATGGCGATGCTGGCGCGGTTGGCGCCGTCCAGGCCGAAATGACGGATCAGCGGCTGCGCGCAGTGGTGGCCGCCGCGCAAGGCGACGCCGTGCCGATCCAGCACCTGGCAGACATCGTGGGGATGCAGTCCGGCGATGTCGAAGCTGACCACGGGCTGCCGTGCCTCGAGGTCGACGGGGCCGAGGATGCGGATGTCGGATCTTTGGCGCAGGCCGGCGAGCAGGCGCCGCAGCAGTTCGTTTTCATGGGCGCGGATCGCCTGCCATGGCAGCGTGGACAGCCAGGCGAGCACGGTGCCCAGCCCCACCGCCTCGGCGATGGGCGGCGTGCCGGCCTCGAAGCGCTGGGGCGGCCGGGCAAACGTGCTGCCCTCCGGCGTGACTTCGCCCACCATGCCGCCTCCGACGAGGAAAGGAGGCATCGCCTCCAGGATTTCCCCGCGCGCCCACAGGACGCCGATGCCGTTGGGGCCGAAGCACTTGTGACCCGAGAATGCGTAGAAGTCGATATCGAGCGCCTGGACGTCGACGGGGCCGTGCTGCACCTGTTGGGCGCCATCGAGCAGCACCCTGGCGCCGACGCCGCGGGCGGCGGCGACGACCGTGGCCACGTCGGTGATGGCGCCGGTCACGTTCGAGCAGTGGGTGAGGGCGACCAGCCGGCAGCGCGGCGTCAGCATTCCGGCCAGCGCCGCGAGGTCGATGCGGCCGTCGGCGGTCAGCGGCAGGAACTTCAGGACGATGCCGCGGCGTTGGCGCAGCAACTGCCAGGGCACCAGGTTGCTGTGATGTTCGGCGAGCGACAGCATCACTTCGTCGCCGGGCCGCAACGTGTCGCCGAAACTGTGCGCGACGAGATTGAGCGCCGCGGTGGTGCCGGCGGTGAACACCACTTCGTCCGGCGTGGCGGCGTTGAGGAAGCGGGCGGCCTGGGCGCGGGCTTCCTCGTAGGCCGCGGTGGCGGCCTCGGCGAGGTGATGCGTGCCGCGCATGATGTTGGCGCGCTGGAACATGTCGTGATCGGCCATCGCCTCCATCGCGCTGCGGTGAATCTGGGGAGTCGCCGCGTTGTCGAGGTAATGCAGGAGCGGATCGGCCAGCATCAGCAGCGGGAACTCGGCGCGCACTGCCTGTGGATTGAAACTCATGGGGTCGAAACTCGCGGCGTCGAAATTCATGGGGTGTCGAAACTCGTGGTGCCGTAGTTTATGCGCGTCCCGGCTCCGTTTGCGCGGCATCCCGGAGTTGTTCGGGCGTGTCGATGTCGTCGAATATGCCGCTGCCGGCGAAGGGCACCGGGCGAACGGCGTCGGCATGTTGTTCGAGCAGGGCGCGGGCGCCGGTGTCGCCGACGATCGACATCATGTCGGCAAAGTAGCGGCGCGGCCAGAGCACCGGGTTGCCCCGCCTCCCCTCGTGTTCGGGAACCAGCACCGCCGGTTCGGCCGGATCGAAGGCGCGGATCAGGCGATCGACATCCTCGCCGGTCAGGCGGGGCATGTCGGCCAGCATGACGATCACGGCATCGGTGTCGGCGGGCAGCGCGCGCAGGCCGCAACGCAGGGAGGTGGACATGCCGAGGGCGTGGTCCGGGTTATGCACGACGGATACCGGGCGATCGACCAGGGCCGCCGCCACGCCCGCCGCCTCGTGTCCGGTCACCACCAGCACCTGGGCGGCGCGGGACGCGCAAGCCGCGTTGACCGCGCGCCGCACCAGCGGCACGCCGTCGATTTCGCACAGCAGCTTGTTGCGCGGCCCCATGCGGGTCGAGCGGCCGGCGGCGAGCACCAGCACGGCGATGCGCGGCGGCGGCGCGGGCGGCGCCTCTTGTGCTTCCTCCGCCGGCGCTTCGTCGTCCTCGACGGCGGAAATCAATCCGCCGACACCCATGGCCATGATGTCCGCCCCGGTGACGGGCAAGCCGGCCATGAGGCGGGGCAGGACCTGATCGATGCCGTTTCGCGCCCGCGAACGGGCGCAGCCGGGCAGGTTGAGCACGGGCACCTCGCCGATGCGCGCGGTGAGCAGCATGTTGCCCGGTTCGACCGGCATGCCGAAGTGCTCGATGACGCCGCCGGCGGCGACGATGGCGGCCGGGACGATGTCGGCGCGGTCCTTGCTGATGGTGGCGCCGAGGACGAGCAGCAGGTCGCAACCGGCCGCCAGCGCCTGGGCGATGGATTGCCGCAGGGCCTGGACCTCGTGGGCGCAACGCAATTCCAGCGCCAGCTTGCCGCCGAGGGATTCGACCCTGCCGCGAGTGGCGGCCGACGCCATGTCGAGCTGGCGTTCGCCGGTGCTCGGCGACACGCTCAGGATCAGGGCCGCGCGGCGGGAGCGGAAGGGCAGCAAAGTCAGTGGCGGCGAGGCGCCGATCGCGGCCCGCCACTCGGCGACGACCCGGTCGGCGACGGCGAACGGGATGACCTTGACGGTGGCGATGCGCTGGTCCTTGGCGACCACGGCCCACGGCGGCAGCGTCGCGACGGTCAGCGTTTCGCTGATCCGGTTCAGGCGGGCGACGCATTCGCCGTCGACCCCGAGCAGGCCGGCGGCGCGGGCGTAGAGATTGCATCGGCCCGTGTAGGGGGGCTTGGCGACGATGTCGCCGCCCGCGAGCAGGGCGGCCGCGGCGCCGGCGGCCCGGTCTTCGTCGATCTCGTCCGCGCCGACCCGCGCCCCGACGATCCGGTCGATGCCCGCGGCGACCAGCGTGGCGACGTCGGTGGCCGAGAGCACGCGCCCTTTCTTCAGCGTCAGTTGCGGCAGTTTGAGCGTGTGCGCCAGCCGGACACCTTCGGCTTGCGCGCTGGGGAATTCCCCGAAAATCACCGCGCGGGTCCCTTGTAGCGAACCTGGATGATTTGGGCGAGGATCGCCACGGCGATTTCGGATGGATAACGGCCACCCAGATCCAGGCCGACCGGCGCGTGGATGCGTCCGACCCGGTCGGCCAGCCCGAGTTCCGTCAGGCGCGCGACGCGCATCTCGTGCGTGCGCCGGCTGCCCAGCGAGCCGATGTAGAACGCCGGGCTGGCGAGCGCCACCGCCAGGGCCGGATCGTCGATCTTGGGGTCATGGCTCAAGGTCACCACCGCGGTCTGGGCGTCGGGGGCCAGGCGGGTCAAGGCGTCGTCCGGCCATTCATCGGTCAGGGCGACGCCGGGAAAGCGGGCTTCGCTGGCGAAGGCGCGGCGCGGATCGACGACCGTGACATCGAAGCCGGCCATCGTGGCCATCGGCGCCAGCGCCTGGGCGATGTGCACCGCGCCGACGATCAGCAGGCGCGGCGCCGGCACATAGACGCGGGCGAACACGTCGCCGCGTTCGTCGAGCGCGCCGCTCTGGCCGTTCTCGAAACGGGCGGCGAGCGCTTCGCGGTGGCCCGCCGCCAGTTCCGGGTCGCCGATGGCCTCGCCGGCCGTGACCAGGGCCGCGGCCTTGTCGGACAGACGGATCACGCGCGCGACGGGTTGCCTGGCGGCGCGTTCGCGCATCAGCCGGTCGAAGACGGCGGGATCGAGCTTTTCCACGTGCACTTGCACGCGGCCGCCGCAGGCGAGGCCGACTTCCCAGGCCCGTTCGTCGCTGACGCCGAATTCCAGCAGGCGCGGCTGGCCGTCGGCGATGGCGGCCAGCGCTTCCTGGATTACCGCGCCTTCGATGCAGCCGCCGGAAACCGAACCGGCGAATTCGCCGGCTTCATTGACGGCCAGATGGCTGCCGACGGGGCGCGGCGACGAGCCCCAGGTGGCGACGACGGTGGCCAGGGCGACGCCCTGGCCGGCGTGCCGCCACCGCTGACTTTGGTCGAGGATGCGGTCGAGTTCCGATGTCATGGAAATATCCGTTGCTAGGCGCCGATGTCGCGCAGGGTGCGTGCCAGTTGGGAAAGACTTTGCACATTATGAGCCGGCAGGAAGTAATCGAGGAAGGGCAGCGCGCACTGCATGCCCTGCGTGAGGGGCTGGTAGCCGGGCGTGCCGAGCAGGGGATTGAGCCACACGAGTTTTTGCGCGCGCTGGCGCAGCCGGGCCATCTCTTCGCGCATCCGGTTGGCGTCGCCGCGGTCCCAGCCGTCGCTGAGGAAAATGACGGCCGTCCGCCCGTTCAGCATGCGCGGCGCGTGCCGTTCGTTGAACTGGCGCAGGCTGCCGCCGATGTCGGTGCCGCCCGCCCAGTCGTGCACCTTGTCCGCGACCTGGCGCAGCGAGGCGGCGACGCCCTTGCGTTTCAGCAGATCCGTGATCACGGTCAGGTGCGTGGAGAACACCGCCACTTCCAGGTCGGACAACTCCCGGCGCAGCGCGAACATGAATTCGATCAGGAAGGTGCTGTAGCGCTGCATCGAGCCGCTGACGTCGCAGAGCAGCACCAGCCGCGTCTTGTTGATGCGCCGCGCCTTGAAGGGCAGGGCGCAGATGCCGTCCGCCGTGTAGTACGTCCGGCTCCTGAGCAGGCGGCGCAGGTCGGGCCGGCGGCCATGGCGACGGATCGCGTGGCGGCGCCCGCGCTTGTTGGCCAGCGCCTTGACGACTTCGCGGATCAGCCGCCGGGCGCGTTCGATGTCGGCGTCGGCCAGCGTGCCGAGGTCGTGCCGGGCCAGCGCTTCGTCGGCGCTGTAGGCCAGCTTGAGCGGCTCGTCGCGCGGGCTGTCGTCGCCGCCTTCGTCGCTGGGCAACAGCAGGCGGGCGCCGGGAGTCTGCTCGTCCTGGTCTTCCGCCTCCTCGTCGCCTTCCTTGCGCCGGCGGATGACGATGGATTCGGGCGCCTCCCAGAAGCGCGCGAACACGGCGTCGAAGCGGGGGATGTCCTCGTGGCGCGAGACCAGCGTGGCGCGGGCGGCGGCGTGGAAGTCGTCGCGCCGCGTGATGTCGATGTGCTCGAAACACTGGCACAGGTCGAGCAGGTTGCCGGGATTGACGGTGAGGCCGGCATCGTGGAGCGCCCGGGAAAAGCCCACCAGATGTTCCAGCACGGTTTGCCCGGGGCGCGGGGAAGGCGGCGCCACGAGAGGACCGTTGCTAGCCGAATGCCGCCGGCGCGGCCGAGGGATCGTGTCCGGGCATCAAGGCCATGGTGACGATGCCGTCGAGCCCCAGTTGGCGCAGTTTCTCGATGTCGCCCTTGTATTTCAGGATGCAGCCGAGCGTGGCGTTAGTGGCTTCCGTGTCGAGTTCCGCGAGTCCGAGCGCGAGCAGGGCGCGCGCCCAGTCGATGGTTTCGGCGATGCCGGGCTTCTTGTAGAAATCCTGCTGGCGCAGCAACTCCATGAAGCGGCAGATCTGGCCGGCCAGGCGCAGTTCGACCTGCGGCAGGCGCGTGCGCAGGATCTTCACTTCCTTCTCGAAGCTCGGATAGTCGATCCAGTAATACAGGCAGCGACGCTTGAGGGCGTCATGCACTTCGCGCGTGCGGTTCGAGGTCAGCACCACCAGCGGCGGGCGCTCCGCGCGCAGGGTGCCGATCTCGGGAATGGTGATCTGGAAGTCGGACAGGACTTCCAGGAGAAAGGCTTCGAATTCCTCGTCCGAACGATCCACCTCGTCGATCAGCAGTACGGGCGGCCGCGCCGAACCGCCGCGTATCGCCTTGAGCAGCGGACGCTGCAGGAGGAATTCCTCCGAGAACAGGTTGCGTCCGATTTGCTCCCGTTCGATGCCGCGCGCCTCCTGCAAGCGCAATTCGAGCAGCTGGCGGGTGTAGTTCCACTCGTACAGCGCGGCGCTGCTGTCCAGGCCCTCGTAGCATTGCAGGCGGATCAGCTCGGTGTCCAGCACCTCGGCCATGACCTTGGCGATCTCGGTCTTGCCGACCCCCGGCTCGCCTTCGAGAAAGACGGGCTTGCCCAGCGAAGTCGCCAGGAACATGGTGGTCGCCAGCATGCGGTCGGCGACGTAGCCCCGCCCGGCGAACCGGGACTGTATCTCGTCGATGGATTGAAAGTGGCGGGAAGCGGCCTCCGCGGCCGCCGCCCCTTCCCGTTCCGCCATCGTGGTGTTGCTCAAGCCGCGCGTCGCTCCACTTTCACGAACCCGCCGCGGTTCGGATTCTTCAGCAGCTGGTGGATGTCGCTCGGCGGATTGAAGGTGTTGCGCACGACGATCCCCTTGTCGAACAGCGCGTCCTGGATGGCGGCGCAGATGGTGTGGAGCGGCGCGCCGCCTCCCTCGCCCATGCCCTTGGCGCCGTTGTAGCTGAACGGCGAGGGCGTCTCGATGTCGCCATAGGCGAGATCGGGCATGTTCATCACCGTGATTGGCGTGTAATCCGTGAACGTGCTCGTCAGGAGATTCGCTTCCTTGTCGTAGATGTACGCCTCCATCATCGCCGCGCCGATGCCGTGCGCCGTCGCGCCGTGCACCTGGCCGGCGACGATCTTCGGGTTGATGACGTTGCCGCAGTCGTCGACCGCCGCGTAGGCCAGGATCTGCGGGACGTAGGTCCGGTTGTCGATTTCCACGACCGCGATGTGCAGCTGCGAGGCGTAGGTCAGGGTGAGATTGCCGAACTTCTTGTCGGTGTCCGGGATCTTGAACGGCGGCCGATAGACGTGCCGGATGTTCAGCGTGACGTCGGCAAGCTCGGGCGGCTGGCCGGCGGTGTTGATGTTCACCATCGCCGACAGGCCCCAGTAGTTGATGCCGCGGTCGGTGCCCTTGACGCGCACTTCCGGACCTTGCTGGCCGATGCCGAACTCGAGATCGTCCTCGTTGGCCTCCAGCGCGAAGGCCGCCAGCTTCTTCATGTCCTTCTTCAGTTTCTGGCAGGCGCCGTGCACCGCCGACAGGCCCGTGACGGCGAACTGGCTGGCATAGGAGCCGGAATGGCCGCCATGGCTGTTGAAGATGGTGTCGAAGCCGGTGCGCACTTCCACCATGTCGGGACGGATGCCGAGCTCGTCGGCCACCACCTGGGCGGTGGTCGTCTCGTGGCCCTGGCCGGACGGCGTCGAGCCGAGCATGACGACCACGCTGCCGTCGAGATCCAGCTTGATGGTCGCCACCTCGGAGTTGCCGGAGAAGGGCAGGTAGGGATTGACGATGCGCGCCTGGCCGAAGTTGTTGGTGCCGGAATCGAGCGTCGTGCCGATGCCGATGCCGATCCAGCGGCCTTCGGCGCGCGCCTCGGCCTGCTTGCGCTTCCATTCGTCCCAGCCGATCAGTTCCTTGGCCTTCTCGAGCAGCAGCGGATAGTTGCCGGAGTCGTACACGCAGCCGTTGGGCGTGGTGTAGGGGAACTCGCGGATGTAGTTGCGCAGCCGCATTTCGTCGCCGGGAATGCCAAGCTCGTGGGCGCAGATGTCGATGATGCGTTCCATGAACCACAGCTGCTGCAAGCGCGAGTAGCCGCGGTTGGGCGACGAAGGCCCCTTGTTCGTGACCACCTGGTTGAAGTCGATGCGGATGTTGCGCAGCTTGTAGCAGGCCGGCAGCACCTGCGACCAGATGACGCAGCCGAGCGGTTCATAGCGCGGATAGGCGCCGCAATCGTCGATGTGCCTGGCGCGAACCGCCGTGATGACGCCTTCCTTGTCGAGCGCCACCTCGGTGTCGAGGTACACCCGCTCGCTGCCGTGGCCGCCCGCCTGCATGTGTTCGGTGCGGGTTTCGACCCACTTGACCGGCCGTCCGCCCGCCTTGCGCGACGCCAGCGCCGCCAGCGCCATGTAGGGGTAGTTGCCGATCTTGTTGCCGAAGCTGCCGCCGACGTCCATGGTCTTGCAGCGGATCTGGTCGATCGAGAGGTTCAGCGAGGGCGCGATCATCTGGATGACGATCGCCGGGAAGGAGTTGTTGCAGAAGAACTCGACGCCGCCGAAGGGCGTCCATGTCGCCACCACGGCGTTGGTCTCGAGCGGCGTGCTGGCGAAGCGATGGAAATCCAGCTGGCCGATCTTGACGACGGTGGCGGCTTCGGCGAAGGCCTTGTCCAGGTCGCCGTACTCGTAGACCCCGTGCCAGTGATGGTTGGTGCCCAGGCCGGGATGGAGGATCGACTTGTCTTCCAGGGCCGTTTTCCAGTCGGTGACGGCGGGCAGCGGCGCGTATTCGACTTCGACCAGTTGCGCGGCGTCGGCGGCGATGCGCGGGTTCTCGGCGACGACCGCGACCACCGGCTCGCCCTGATAGATGGCCTTGTCGACGGCCATCGGGTAGTCCTTGATGTTCTGGGCGTCACCCGGGCCGATCTGCATGTAGGGGTTGGCCACCGCCGCGACTTCCTTGCCGGTCAGCGTGCAGACGACGCCCGGCAGGGCCTCGGCCTTCGAGGTATCGATGCGGACGATGCGGGCATGTCCGTAGGGGGAGCGGACCAGGCTCATGTGCAGCATGCCGGCGACCTTGTAGTCATCGACGAACAGGCCGCGACCGCGCACCAGCCGCCCGTCTTCCTTGCGCGCGAGCGAGGCATGCACCCACTTGTCGCCCTTGTGGGCGGTGACGGCGGCGGAAAAGTCGCCGTTGCGCGCGAAGGAATGCAAGGGCTCGGCGACCGCGGCCGTCGCGTCGGCGGCCGCCATGGCCGGGCCGGTGTAGCCGGCCAGCAATACGTTTGCATCGACCGTCTCGTCGGCCGCCGCCACGGCGGCGGGGGCCGCCGCTTCGTGCTTGCGCAGCTTCTTCATCAAGCCCGACATCCAGCCCGAGGACTTCTTCTCCGCCTGCGCGGCCTTGCGCGCCGCGGCTTCCTTCTGGTATTCGGGCGACATCCCCTGTTGCAGGCTGGTGACCACCGACTGTATCTGCTGCTCGGCGTAGCCGCGCAGGCCGCCGCCGGCGAGCGAGAGGATCTTGCCGACCAGTTGTACCTCGCCCTGCCACTTGACCAGCGTGCCCGTGCCCTTGGGTTCCAGGTCGTAGGATGAAATCATGGTGTAGGCGCCGCCCATGACCTTGCCGGTTCCCACGTAGGTGGCGTGCCTGGGCGCGGTCTTTTCCTTGAGCGTCATCTGGGTGGTCGCGGTGCCGCGTATCTTGCCGATGCCGACGGCAACCTTGACCACGGCGGTATTGGCGTCCTTCATCTCCAGCGAATCGAAAGTCGGCAGCAGCGGCGCGAACTTCTGCGGGTCGGAGAGCAGGTCGAAAGCCTTTTCCGGCGGCGGGGAAACCTCGAACTGACCGGAGAACTTCATTTCCATGGCTTACTCCTTGGCGCCGGCCGCGACGGCTTCGACGGCCTTGATGATGTTCTGGTAGCCGGTGCAGCGACAGACGTTGCCGGCAATGGCTTTCTTGATCGCGTGGCGGTCGGGATGGGGATTGTCGGCGAGCAGGGCGTGCGTGGCCATGAGCATGCCGGGCGTGCAGAAACCGCATTGCAGGCCATGATGCTCGGAGAACGATTGCTGCAACGGATGCAACTGGCCGTCCTTCTCCAGCCCTTCCACGGTCAGGATCTCGCAGCCGTCGGCCTGCACGGCGAACATGGTGCAGGACTTCACCGGCGCGCCGTCGATCTGGATGGTGCAGGCGCCGCAATAGCTGGTGTCGCAGCCGATGTGCGTGCCGGTGAGGCCGATCTCCTCGCGGATGAATTCGACCAGCAGCATGCGCGGCTCGACCTGGCGGCGGAACTTGCGGCCGTTGACGGTCACGTCGATGGTGACCTTGTTGATGGCATCAGGCATAGACGTGACTCCCCTCGATGGTGGCATTGGCGCAGCGGCGGGTGGCGGTGCCGCCGGCTTTCAGCAGCAGGCCGCGCAGCAGCTGGCGCTTGAATTCGGAACTGCCGCGCACGTCGTCGGTGGGTTCGGCGACGGCGGCGACGGCATCGGCGGCGTGTTGCCACGCCTGACTATCGAGCGTCTTGCCGCGCAGTTCGGCCTCGGCCTGGATGGCGCGGCGCGGCGTCGGGCCGGAGCCGCCCAGCGCGATGCGGACATCCTGGCAGACGTTGCCGGCCGCCAGCGTCATCTGCACGCCCACCGACACCACCGGGAAGGCCGCGGCGGCTTTCTTGTAGGCGATGTAGGCGCCTCCGCTGCCCGGAGGCGGTGTCCGGAAACGGATGGCCGTGACCAGCTCGCCGGGCAGCAGGGCGGTGGTGTAGGCCTCGGTGATGAAATCGCCGATGGCGATCGCACGTTCGCCGTCCGGGCCGACGCAGCGGACCTCGGCATCGAGCGTGTTGAGCAGCGCCGGCCAGTCGCAGTTGGGGTCGGCGGCGCTGACCGAGCCGCCGATGGTGCCGCGGCTGCGCACCTGCATGTCGGCGATGCCGCCCGCGCAGTCCTTGATGATGGGGATGGCCTTGGCGATGTCGGAACGGGCGACCCAGCCATGAGGCGAAAGGGCGCCGATTTCGACCCAGCCACCTTCGTTCCTGGCAAAACGCAGATCGGGCAGGCGACCGATATCGACCAGGTCGGTCGGTTCATCCATGCGTAGCTTCAGGATCGGAATGAGTGTCTGGCCACCCGCCAGCGGCTTGGCTGTCTCGCCAAGCGTGGAGAGCATCAATATGGCTTCCTTCAGGTTGGCCGGGCGGTGATACCGGAATGGCGCGGGATACATAGCGAGTCCTCTGGATGAAATTGCCGCTCCCTGGCCGACCTGCAAGCGTTGGCCACGGTCGGAGCGGGGATACCCATAAACACGATATTACTAACTGCGTGTCGCTACTTGTCCAAGAGAGCTTACCGGATTGACCCAGTGTGCGTTCCGAGTGCGTTCCGTATGTATTCCGAGTGCGTTCCGCGTGCGTCGTTGGCGGTCACGGCGATGCAAGCGGACCTGCCTGGGCGAGCCAACGCGCGGTCGCCGTGTTTGCGAATCCGTCGCGGGGCGCTGATCCCGCCAGTTCGGCGAGATCGGCCGGCTCGTCGATATCGGCCGCCAGCAGCGGGTCCCGGCGAATGTCGACTCGAATCCGGTCGCGCAGCGCGGCCGCTTCGAACTTCAGGCGGCTATCCTTGCCGAATTGCAGCGCGATGGGCAGCGGCAGGGAGGCGAGCAGCAGGTTGGTGCCCGTGCCTTCCTTGCTCGCAGCGATTCTCAGCGACCGGGTGTCGAGGTCCGGATCGAGAAAAGTCCTCACCGCCCCGGCGGTGATGGCGGGCAGGTCGGCGTGGGTAATCAGGATCCGGCTTGCGCCCGATCCGTGCGCCCAGGCGCAGGCGCTTGCCAGTTCCGCGTTCAGGCCGCGGGCCGGACGTGGATCGAAGGCCGACACCTTGTCGACCGCCAGCAATCGATCGATGCCCTCGATGTCGCTGACGACGACCACCCGCGCAAGCGCCGCCGTTTCGACCAGCGCCGTCAGGACATCGCGCGCCATGGCCAGCACCAGTTCGCGTCGGCCGGCTGCGTTCAATACCGGCGCGAGCCGGGTCTTCGCCTCCGCCAGTTCCTTGATGGGCACCAATGCCCAGATGCCGCTCATCGATGGCCTTGCCGGGCGGTCAGAGGAATTTGTCGTTGGCCACCGGGCGGATCAGGTCGGCCGCGCGGCCGCTGCCACCGAAATCCACACCGCGGATGACCACGATCGGCAAGGCTTGCGTCGACGGACCCATCAGGACCGAGGCGGCCGCCGCCAGTTCGTCCGCTTGCGCCACCTCGGTGACTTCCAGTTTCCGGCCGGACAGGTCTATTTGGCCGCGATAATCGTTGAGCGCGACGATGCCCGCGCTGCCGATGCAGGTGCCGCAGGTGCCGAGACGCCAGGGACGACCAAAGCTGTCGATGATGAGTACCCCGATATCGAGGCCGATCGCCTCGCGCAGCCCGCGGCGCAGTTCCTCCGCCGTGCGATCCGGATCCTCGGGCAGCAACAATGCCTGCTCGGCCCCCGACTCGATGTTCGAGCGATCGATCCCCGCGTTGGCGCTGACGAAACCCAGGCGATGGCGAACGATCAGGACATCCTTGGCGCAGCGCACAATGCGCTCGGATTCTCGCAGCACCAGTTCGACCATGCGTTCGTCTTTCTGGCACTGCGCGGCGATTTCCCTGGCGCGCGGCGATGGCTCGACATCGTCGAGCCGAACGTAGCGGTTTTCCGACTTCGAGACGATCTTCTGCGTAATCACGAGAATATCGTGGTTGCACAAGGTCAGGCCGTTTGCCCGGAGATTCTCGATGATCATCGGCAGCAGCGGTTGTCCGGGCAGAACCATCGGAAATCCGCGGGGCGCGAACAACTCGAGCTTGATGGGGCGGTGTATTGGATAATCGGGGTCGTGAAGCATGGTCGGTCAATATTTCAAAGGGGCGAAGGTTTGGTCACCTTGATCACTTGAGATCACCTTCCTGCCCGCGACCGAGGATAACGTGCCGCGAGCTTCGGCGCGTGGTCATCAGTGGGGGGCGCGGTTGGATGGGAGTGCAATGACGGAAACGTGTTGGCGCCTCATCCAGAGGCTGGCTGGCCCCCGATTGTATGCGGGTTATCGCCGGAGTTTGCGCTTCTGGTCATACCCGGATGCCCGTTAAGTCAAGACGGTGACATCGGCAATTTGTATTGTCACGAATACAAGGAGACAAGAACCCCTCGGCAGAAGGGCTCCGAGATGGTTGCTGCGGCGCGGTAAATCGGGAGAGAGTGGCCGGATAGTGGCTGCATTCTCTGGCTAGCGATTGTCCCTCCAGCGTCATACCTTGATCGTGGCGTCGTCCGCGTCGGTTCGGCATCGGGCCGCAACTGGTGGACGCGCCGCCGAGGTCTGGTCTTGTCGAGGAGGGATGGACGGTGTCAAACGAGCGAATGTGGCCTGAAATGAACATGGTGGACACGCGAGGCTTGCACGACTTGAGCGATTTGCCCGAGGTGCCGAATGTACATTGAGCGCGTGTTTGTCCTGGACGCGCCCTTGCCGCGCGCATGGGCATTTTTGAACGAACCCGACGAGGTTGGGCAGTGTCTGCCCGGATGTCACACGGTCGAACTGCTCAAGCCGGGCCTGTACAAGGCCACCATCGGTGTCAAGGTCGGACCGATCAAGGCCGGCTTCGATGTTCAGGTCGAGACCAGGGAGGAGCGTCCTCCCGAGTTCGCGGCTTACACGATGCGGGGTGCCGACAAGGACGGGGGCAGCAAGATCACCGCTGACTGTACGCTGGCGCTGAAGGAAATCGACGGACAACGTAGCGAGATAACCTACACTTCAAAAGTGCACGTCGTCGGCAAGTTTGGCAAGTTCGCCGGAGGTGTCATGCAGAAGTTCGCCGACAATATCAATGATCGTTTTGTGGCTGCCCTCGTCAAGAGAATGGGGCAGATCGAAGAAGGCCGGGCAGTACAGGCGTAAGAGTTTTGTTAGCGAGGGGTGTTTCAGTCTTGCTGCCCGTGCAGGTGGCATGCTGGGATCGAGTGCAAATTGTCAGCAAGGGATAGCGACGTGACGAATCCAAGAGAACCTGATCAGAATTCCCTGAAGCCGGGAAAGTGGATCAATTCGACTTGCAAGATGTGCTTGCATTCGTGTTCAACACGCGTGCACGTCACTGATGATGGCATCATCAACAAGATCGAGGGCGATCCAACCAATCCATCCAATGTTGGCAAGCTCTGCCCAAAGGGCAATTCCGGCATCATGCGTCACTACGATCCGCAGCGCTTCAAGCAGCCATTGCGCAGGACCAATCCGGAAAAGGGGCCTGGCGTCGATCCGAAGTGGGAGCCCATCAGTTGGGACGAGGCTTTCGAGATCACGGCCCGCGAGATCAAGAAATCGCTCGACAAGGATCCGCGCCTGATTCTGCCGTCGCTCGAGGACTTCCAGAAGATGCACATCTGGAACTGGCCGTTGGCGTTCGGTTGCCGCAACTTCTACCAGTCCGGCGGGACGATGTGCGGCGGCGCCTATCACCCCTTGAACGGCTACATCCATTCATCGTTTGGTGCCGCCAACGACGCGAAGTACTGCAACTACTGGATCAGCAATGGCGGCGGGGATGGCTTTTCCTCCCACTTGCACGCCGCAGCGGCTTCGCATTGGGTTGCCAAGGCGCGGGTGGAGCGAGGCATGAAGGTGGTGACGGTCGAGCCGCGCATGTCGATCGCCGGCGCCAAGGCCGAGGAATGGATTCCCATCCGGCCGGCGACCGACAGGCTGTTTGCCATGAGCATGAGCTACGTCCTCGTGAATGAGGGATTGTGTGATTATGCTTTCCTGCGCAAGGACACCAACGCTCCGTATCTGGTCGGTCCGGACCAGTATTTCGTTCGCGATCAGGATCGTCAGATCTATGTTTGGGACACCAAGGATAATTGCGCGAAGCTATGGAACGATCCGACCATCGATAGTGCCAACCTCGCGCTCGAGGGGGAATATCTCGTCAACGGCGTAAAGTGCCGGCCCGCGTTTCAGATTTACAAGGACATCCTCAAGGATGCCTCGCCCGAAGCCATGGAGAAGTACACGACCGTGCCGGCGGCAACCGTGTGGCGTATCGCTCGCGAGTTCGCGAAGGAGGCGCGCATCGGCGAGACCATGACCTTGCCGGACGGACGGACCGTGCCTTACCGGCCCGCGGCCTACAACTATTATCGAGGGGCGCAAGGCCACAAGACCGGCATGCAGACCAATCAGGCATTTCAATTGGTGAATATGCTGGTCGGCAATATCGACCATCCCGGTGGCAGGTGTGGTGTCACGCTGACGGATGGTTGCGTCGACAACAACCATTGCTTCCCCGGCGAATGCGGGCAGATGCTCGGTACTCCTCACCAGTTGGGGCCCATGCCGGAGTTTTCGTATCCTCCGAACGAATACCACTTCGCCGGGTACTTCCCGGTGGGCGTGCATGCCCCACATCTCAACATGGTGTCCTTCCTGGAGCCCGAGAAGTATGGCATCAACTTCAAGCCGGATGTCTTGGTCAATTGCCACTCGAATCCGGTATGGGCCATCCAAGGTCCCCGCGACAAGTGGATCCAGTTCCTGAAGGAAATGCGTTTCATCGTCTGCGTCGACATTATCCCGACCGAGATGACCGACTTCGCCGACATCATCCTGCCGTCGCATGATTACCTGGAGTCGTACAACGCAACGATGATCGAGCCTCCATACACCGAGGGCATCTGCTTCCGTCAGCCGGCGACGGTTCCTCTCTATGACACCAGGTCGGAAGAGGATATCTTCTACGAGATTTCCGAGCGCCTTGGTATTCTCGATGCATACAACGAAGTCATCAACATGATCATGGGGTTCAACCAGAAACCCCATCTCAAGCTGGAGCCGGGCAAGAAGTACTCGGATAGGGAAATCGCCGAACGGGTGGGGCTGCTCTGGAACGACAAGCCCATCGAGTGGTACATCGAGCATGGCCACTCGTCCACCGAAAAGCGGCTCGATAAATGGTATCGCCCATGGGAAGGGATGAGGCTTCTTTTTTACATCGAAGACCTCGTGCATGAGCGAGACGGACTCAAGCGCAAGTTCGACGACGCCAAGGTGCCATTCAAGGATGAATGGCCATTCGAAGACTATCAGCCTCTGCCGACGACGGTATTGGATCCGATTCACCTGGAACCGCCCGAGTACAACCTTTACGCGATCACCTTCAAGGATATCCAGCTCAACTTCGGCGAAAGCCTGAGCAATCCCTGGATCAAGGATATTACCTATCGTGATCCGGTGCATACCGGCCTGCTGATCAACCGGGGCACCGCCAGGAAGCTGGGATTCACGGATGGGGACATCGTTCTCGTAGAGTCTCCCTACGGGCGTCTCTATGGCCGTTTGACCACCACCGAAGCCATGCATCATGAAACTCTCGGTGTTTCCAATTCCCTGTCGAGGACCAAGAATGAAAATCGATCGGTGCTGATGGCGGGCGGACATTACAACGACTTGCTTCCCCACGATATCCGCAACACGGACGGAGCAACGGGGCAACCGGAAACGAGTTGCCGGGTCAAGCTGACGAAGCTGGACGATTGGCCGGATTTCCTGAAGAAGGGTTCGACCGTCTATGACTATGTCGATTCCATCAAGAACGCCAAGGGCAAGGGAGGGCACCACTAATGGCCAGGATGGGAATGGTATTTGACCTGAAGGCCTGTATTGGCTGCAATGCCTGTGTCGTGGCCTGCAAACAGGAGAACTCCGTTCCGGACGGAGTATTCTTTACCCGCACGCTCAGCTATGAATACGGGGAATATCCGGGGGTCAAGCGTGTTTACATACCGACGATCTGCAACCAGTGCGAAGACGCGCCCTGTGAGAAGGTTTGTCCCAGCGGCGCCACGTACACGCGGGCTGATGGGATCGTCATGGTCGATAGGGACAAGTGCATCGGTTGCAGTAGTTGCGCGGTCGCCTGTCCTTATGACATGCGGACCATGCTTGATCCGTCGGTATTGGAAAAGGGATTGTTCGGCACCGGGGAACTGACTCCGTTCGAGCGGGATGGTTACGGTCGCTACACTGCCGGAACGGCTGTCAAGTGCGATTTCTGCAGCCAGCGCGTCGATGCGGGACTAAGACCGGCCTGTGTCGAGACGTGTCCCACCAACGCCAGGATTTTCGGTGACTTGGACGATGCCAACAGTGCGCCGAGTGCCCTGATTCGCAAGCGCAATGGCAGACAGCCTCTTCCCGAGAAAGGCACCAAGCCGAAGGTCTACTACGTCGACTAAGGTGGGTTTCCCTATATCTCCAAAAGACAGTTTCTATAGGCAGCGACTACCATGATGCAAACGAGTAAACCACTGGTTGGCAACTCCTTCAAGCTGGGTTATCGGTTCCAGCGCTATTGGGATACCTCAATGGCCATCGCATTTTTCTCCGCCGAGGTGGGTGCGGGTTTATTCCTGGTTTCTTTTTTTCTTGACCATGTGCCGGGAATGATCGTGGGCCTGCTCGTCGCGGGAACATTAAAACCGTATTTTCACCTGGCCCACATGGGGGTGCCGCAGAAGTCATGGCGCGCAATACTTCGACCAGATCGCTCATGGATCAGTCGGGGTGCGCTAGCGGTCGCCCTGATGATCGGTTGCGGGGTCGTGTATCTGCTCGAAAGAACTTACGGGCTGGGGTCCGCGATCGGGCTCGGCCCGGCGGTGATGACGGCAGTCGGTTACGGGGCCGTGATAGGAGCCTTGGTGGTGGTTTTTTATCAGGGCCTGGCGATGGCGCATTCGGAGTCGTTCACCCTGTGGGCCAATCCTCTCGTGCCTTTGTCCAGTGGCTGCTACGCATTTACCGCGGGCAGCCTGCTTGCCTTGGTCATCGGATCGCAATCGATATCCGCCGAGCAACTGGGCATGCTTCGTGGTCTTTCCATCATTCTGCTCCTCATTGATGCATGCGTTTTAGCCGGGATTGTCGTTATCGCCAGGAACAAGTCGCCGGGTGGCGCTTTCTCGGTGAATCTGCTGCTCAACGGCGAGTATTCGAGTTTGTTCCGTTACGTGGTGATATTCTTGGGCTTGCTGGTTCCGCTGGTGTTGCTGCTTGTTTCACAACATTTCGTCGCGGTATCGCTCGCTGCTCTCCTCATGCTTTCAGGGTTTTTCTGCTATCGCGTATTGCTGTTCAAGGCTGCCGTGTTCGAGCCGATTACGCATGATTTGGCGGGAAGCATCGGGCTGCCACGTATTTCGTGATCGATTTCGTGATCGGCATCCCGACATGTCTCCCCTCGCTTGCCGGGGGCGTCGTCATGCTGATGGCGCGGGGGTGATACGTGTCCACTCCCGCAAACGGGATGGCGGAAGTCGGATGCCAGCAGCTATTCCTCGACGCCGGGCCTGAACCTGCCGGCCAGCGTATCTGCGTGGTCCAGGAAGACGTTCTGACAATCGAAGTCGAGAATGTCGGCTTGTACTCGTTGATGTGGACGCCAACGACGGCGAATGCCGGCGCGGCCGGCTATACCGTCGAGGACGGCCTTCTTCTCGCCGACGAGTCGATCGATCGTGTTCCCGAGAATCTTGCGTTGGCGATGGGCTTCTGTTTCACCGAAGGCATCGTCGATTCTCTCGCCGACGTGAAAAACATGGCGGTTTGCGCGTCGCGCCAAGATGTCGTCACGGTAACACTTGTCCATCCGGATGCCGCCGCCGCTCAGAGGCGCAATGTCGTAGTCAATAGCTCCTGCGGCGTTTGCGGCGGTCGCGAGCAATTGGCGGCAAGCCTGTCCCGTGGCGCGGCGTGCACCGATCTCCTTCGCGTGACCGTGGAGAATCTGGCCGAAGCCAGGGTGCAACTTCAGAGCCGGCAGGGTATTTTTCGGCATACCGGCGGTACCCATGGCGCGATCTTGTTTGATGACAAGATGAATGTTCTTGCCGTTGCCGAAGATCTTGGGCGTCACAACGCGCTGGACAAGGTCATTGGCCACCGCTTGCTGCAAGGGCTCGATTTCTCCGGTTGCGGGGTGTTCATTTCAAGTCGGGTGAGCTATGAAATGGTCGCCAAGGCCGTGCGGGCCGGGCTGGAGGTTGTCGCGGCGATATCAGCGCCGTCCTCCCTGGCGATAGAACTCGCCGATAGCCACGGGATTACGCTGTGCGGATTCGTTCGCGATCAACGAGCGACGGTGTTTACACATCCACACCGGATCGTGCGCGGCGACCCGGCGGCCGATTAGGCGTGCTTGCGAAGGGTGTCCGACGGAAGTTCGCCGAACTTTCGCTTGTAATGCGCGGTGAAGTGGCTCAAGTGGGCGAAGCCCCACTTGAACGCCACGTCGGTGACCGTGATGGCGCTGCCCGAACCCGCCTGCCGAAGGTCGTCGTGAACCTTTTGCAGACGAACATTCCGCAAATGCGCCATCGGTGTTGTCTGGCGAAAATTCCGGAAACCCGCGTACAGGGCGCTCGCGCTGACGCCTGCATACGTGGCCAGACTGGCGACGGTCAGGGGCTCGCCGGCATGCTCGGAGATGAATTCCTCCACGCGTTTGACGTGGCCCGGTGCGATTGACCGGGGGGCTTGCCGAAGTTCATCGCTATGGTTGTGCGGCTGTGCGTACAACAAGGTCGCGACGACCATGTGTTCGAATGAAGTGGCGAGCAGCGGTGCCGACAGCGGGATGGCATCGCCGTCGATCATCGCCAGCAGATAGGACACCAGTGCCGGCCATCCCTGCGAGCGATGGTCGCTCATGTCCAGGTCGACGGCAAACTGCAAGGGCTGGCGGAGATCATGGCCGAGGTGTTGCGCACAGGTCCGCTCGATGGCATCGCGATCGACCTGGATCATGATCTGATCACAGCCCGCCTCGATGGTCTGGAAGAATGGCAGGGTTGGCGATATCACCGCGGCCGTCGCCGCACTGGTGCGAATTCGCTGATCGCCGCAAGTCACCTCGGCACTCCCGGTCATCGGCATCATGACCAGGGCAAAGGACCCGAGATAGCCGACGTCGATGTTCACTTCGGGGCCGTAGAGAAGCCTGTTGACGGATACATTGCCCACCCTGACGTGGCTCATGCTGGTGTCCACGCGGTTCCTGTCCGGGCCCGTGATGCGCAACTCATGCGGGCAATAGATGCCCGCGACGCGATCTCTCGCCTCTGCCGCGTCCGAAGTATGGAACACGCGGTAACGGGCCAGCGGGCCGGTATCGGTGCATCGTGACTGGTTTGCGACAAACATGTTCTTCTCCTCCGGTTACTTTCTTATCCGGACTGACGACCGCCATCGCGAGCGTGGTCGAGGTCAGCCGTGGCCTGTTTTTTTCTTGGCCCGAATATCGTATTCCGTAGACTGCGCGACATCTTGTCCTTCAGTCAAGTTAACCTTGTTCGAGCGTGCAGTCTCTCGCCCACGCCGATGAGCCCTCGTCTTGCCGTCGGACGGACATTGCGCTAATGGTCAAGCGCGGCAGCCCCAGCGGGCAAGACGCCCGGAGGCGGGAACGCCTACGATGCCGAAAAATCCGATCCAGTATCAGATACACGGACGATTTCGCGGGGGTCGGATTCTTGACCCAAACAATTCCTTGCCAAGACTATTCATTTGTGGGAGCTAGCGCAATGACCAAGACCATACAGCCCAAGATGGGCATCATCTTCAAGTCTTACGAACCCTTGTCGGCGATTCGCGCCTACGCGGAACAGTCCGAAGCCTCGAACATGAGCGGAGGGTTCTGGATCGCTGAAGCCTATCATTGGTTCCGCCAGTATGGCCTCGAGGCGCGCGGTTGCTTCACGACCCTGGCGGTCGTGGCGCAGGCGACTAAGACGATTCCGGTGGGTCTGGGCATCACGTCGCCTTACATGCGTCATCCGACCATCCAGGCGTCGGAGGCGGCGGGTATCGATGAGCTGGCCAACGGTCGCTTCGTCATGGGTATCGGCGTTGGCAAGGTCGGCATCGAGTACCTGGAATACGATATCGAGAAGCTGCGTCCAGTCCAGGTCCATCAGGAATCGATGGACATCATGCGCAAGGTTTTCAGCGGCGAGAAGTTCGCCTATCAAGGCAAGTACTACAAGTCGTCGATGCCCGCGTTCGACCGTGCGGGACGCGGCTTGCGCACCTCGATCCCGATCTACGTCGGCGCCACCGGCCCTTTCATGCAGAAACTGTCCGGCAAGGATGCCGACGGGATGCTGCTGGCCGGCCTGACCTCGCCGGCGTTCGTCAAATATGCGATTGACAATATGAAGGCGGGCGCCGCCGCCGCCGGCCGCACGCTGGCGGACGATTATCCGGTCGGCGGCGTGATTCTCTGCGCCTGTTCGCGGGATGGCGACAAGGCCCGCAATGCCACGCGCAGCTATACCGGCACCTACATCGTCAACAAGATCCGCAACATCAAGAACGACGTCATTCTCGCCGGTTCCGGCCTGCCCGACAGCGCCTGGGAGCCGTTCCGCAAGGCCATCGCCGAGGGCACCCAGGACAATGTCACGCATCTGGTCACGGACGAAATGATGCGCCGCTTCACCGTGATCTCCGGAACGCCGGAAGAATGCCTCGAGATCACCCAGGAGCTGGTCGATGCGGGGCTCAATCTGCCCTTGCTCGAGGTGGTGGGCAAGACGGTCGAGGACAACCTCGAGACCATCCGGTTGATGGGCGCGGAGGTTCTGCCCAACCTCAAACCCGGACCGATCGCGGCCGCCTGAGCAGGTCCGCGTACGCCGCGCATCGGCTGCGGCGCCAATGAACTCACAGAGAGGGCAACATGAAGCTGGCAAGTTTTTCGATCAAATCAAGCGGCAAGAAGACGATAGGCGTCGTTCTGCCCGATGGCGGCATGCTCGATCTTCACGGCGCGAGCAATGGCGCGCTGCCCGACGCGATGATTCCGTTTCTCGACGGCGGGGAGGCGGCGCTCGATCTGGCGCGCAAGTTGTCCGCCACCGCCGGACTCGGGCAATCCAACGTGATTCCGGCCCACGACGTCGATCTTCTGGCGCCCGTTCCGCGGCCGGGCAAGATCATGCATACGTCGTGCAATTTCCCGGCCCATTTGTCGGAGCTGGCGGGATGGAAGGCGCCGGAATGGCAGTCGCACAACTGGGGCGAGTTTCATTTCGAGCATCCGACGGGCTTTCTCGAGGCGCCGTCGAGTGTCGTGCCCACCAATGCCAAGGTGAAGGTGCCGCATTTCACCAAGCAACTGGATTACGAGATCGAGGTCGGCATCATCATCGGCAAGAAGGCGTTCCGCGTGAGCCCCGACGAGGCCTTGAACTACGTCGCGGGATTGACGATCTTCAACGATCTCTCGGCACGAGACATTCAGGCGCGCGAACATTCGAACAAGGTGATCCTGCTTGGCAAGAGTTTCGATGGCTCCTGCCCGCTGGGGCCCTATCTGGTGACGCTCGACGAGGTCGGTGATGTCAACAACCTGGGCATGATCCTGACCCTGAACGGCGAGGAACGTCAGCGTTCAAGCACGGGCAATGTGCATTACAAGATTGCCGACATGGTGTCATGGTGGTCCAACATCACCCTGGAGCCGGGTGACGTCATCACCTCAGGCAGCCCGCCCGGAGTCATAGCCGGCCGGAAGGATCCGGTGTACCTCAAGAACGGTGATCGCGTCGACTGCAACGTCGACAAGCTGGGCACCCTCACCACCTTTATCGTCGAATAGCGAGGCGGGCAATGGCAAATAGAGCAAATCCCGATCTGGTCGGCAAGGCGATCGAGCAGATCGATCGTGAGCGAATGGTCAAGATGACCATGGATCTGACGAATATCCCCAGTCCGACCGGCTATGAAGGGGACATGGCGCGCGCGGTGAACGAGTTGCTCAAGGGCGCCGGGTTCGACTCCGTGCTGCAACCCATCGGCGACGAACGTTACAACGCGGTGGGCAGGCTGCAGGGCAAGGGCGGCGGCAAGTCGCTGATGTTCAATGGCCACTTGGATACCTCGTTTGGCCCCGAGCAGGCGCACCGCGGCATCGGCTATCGATGCGAGGGCACCCTGGTCGACAACGAGTGGATCTACGGCATGGGTTCCTTCAACATGAAGAGCGCCATGGCGACTTATATCACCGCCTCGGAAGCGATCCGCAAGGCCGGCATCAAGCTTGGTGGCGACGTGGTCATCGCCGGGGTGGCGGGCGAAATCGAAAAGTCACCGGTCAACGAATACGAGGGCCGCCAGTACCAAGGTTACGGCGTCGGCACCAAGTATGCCATCACCCACGGCGCGGTTGCGGACTACTGCATCCTCGGCGAGCCGACCAACATGATGCTGATTTCCCAGCACTGCGGCACCACCTGGATCAAGATCACGGTGCCGGGCCACCTGATTCACACCGCGTGGTCCGAGGTCGATCGCAACGCGATCAACAAGTCGCGGATCATCCTGGACGCCATTCATGAGTGGATTCCCGATTATTGCCGGCGTCACGCCGTGGCTGACTTTCAGCCGCGCGTGAATGTCTCGGCGATCGAGGGCGGCTGGCCCTGGCGTGGCGCCCGCACGCCCGATAATTGCGTGATTTACCTGGATGTCCGCACGGTGCCGGGCGTGCTGCCGGTGCAGGCCTTCAACGAGGTGCGCGACATGGTGAACGCGGCCGTGAGGAAGCATCCCCAACTCGAAGGCACCAAGTGCGAGATCTTCTTGTCGGCGCCGGGCACGTCGATTCCCGAGGAGTCCGATCTGATCCAGCAGATCACCACGGCGCATGTGAACCAGTTGGGCAAGCCGCCCGAGCGGGGCATCGAGACTTGGTATAGTGACGCCGCCCACATGAACCGTTATGGCATTCCGACCGTGAATTACGGATCGGCCGGCCGGATCAGGACAGGTGGGGGTGGATTTTCGACACATCAGGGCGAGCATGTTCACATCGGCGACATGGTGGACATCGTCCGCGTGTATATCGAAGTGATGATGAACATCTGCGGCGTGGTCGAATAAGCCGAGTTCGGTCGCGCCGTGGCAACGCACAGGGTCTTCATGGAACTCGGAAACTTTCTGAACGATCGACCTGATCACGGCGCGGCCTTGTCTCTGGCCGGACTTACCGATATCGATGTGCTCTGCGCCCATGCGGCGGAGATTCGTGATCGCGGGCATGGTTCGCTGGTGACCTACTCACCGAAGGTCTTCATCCCGTTGACGCAGTTGTGTCGCGACGTTTGCCATTACTGCACTTTCGCCAAGGCGCCGGGAAAGGTGGTCGCGCCGTACCTGACGCCCGAGCAGGTGCTGGATATCGCCCGCGCCGGCGTGGCCGCGGGATGTCACGAGGCGCTGTTCACCCTCGGCGACAAGCCCGAACTGCGCTATGCCGCCGCCCGGGAAGCATTGGCGCGCATGGGCCATGCCACGACGATCGACTATCTGGTCGAGATGGCGCGCCTGGTCCACGAGGAAACCGGCTTGCTGCCGCACGCCAATCCCGGCGTGGTCGACTTCGACAACCTTTACCGCCTGCGCCAGGTTTCGGTGTCCCAGGGCTTGATGCTCGAAAGCGCATCGACGCGACTGTGTTCCGCCGGCGGTCCGCATCACGGCTCGCCGGACAAGCTGCCCGCGGCGCGTCTGGCCATGCTGGACGAGGCCGGGCAATTGAAGATTCCCGTCACCTCGGGAATCCTGATCGGCATCGGCGAGACGCGTCGCGAAAGAATCGAGGCATTGCTGGCGCTGCGCGACCTTCATGATGCGCATGGCCATGTTCAGGAGATCATCATCCAGAATTTCCGGCGCAAGCCGGGAACCAAGATGGCCAATGCGCCCGAGCCCTCCATCGACGAACTCCGCTGGACGATCGCCGTCGCCCGCATCATCCTTGGGCCGGACGCCAATGTCCAGGCGCCGCCGAACCTGTCGCCGCATGGCTTGCGAGCGCTGGTCGATGCGGGCATCAACGACCTGGGCGGGATATCTCCCGTTACCGTGGACCACGTCAACCCGGAGGCGCCGTGGCCGCATCTTCGCCTGCTGGCCAGGGAAACCGAGATCGCGGGCAAGCTGCTCGTCCCCAGGCTGGCCGTCTATCCGAAGTATGTGCATGATTTGCGGGAGTGGGTCGATCCCGCGCTGCATGTGTCCGTGCAAAACCGGGTGGATGCCTCGGGCCTGCCCCGTACCGACGACTGGTGCCCTGGCGCGAACATGACGCCGCCCCGGACGCCGGAGGTCACGGACTCCGGCACCTTGCTGCATTTCCTCGGCAGCGAGATGTTTCGCAAGATCGAAACGGCGGGTCGTGGCGAGCGTCTTGGTGAAGGTGATGTGACACGCCTGTTCGAGGCGCGGGGTGCCGAATTCCGCATGGTGTGCGCGGCGGCGGATGAACTGAGGATTGCGTCGAAAGGCGATGCGGTTACGTACATACGGAACTGCAACATCAATTACACGAACATCTGCGCGTACAAGTGCCAGTTCTGTGCATTCTCGAAGGGAAAGGCGCACGCCGATCTTCGCGGCAAGGCGTACAACCTGTCACTGACCGACATCCAGGAAAAGTCCCGGGAGGCTTGGCAAAGAGGCGCCATCGAGGTTTGTCTACAGGGCGGTATTCACCCGGCCTATACCGGACAGACTTACCTCGACATATGCAGGGCCATCAAGTCCGCGCTTCCGGACATGCATATCCACGCCTTTTCTCCGCTGGAAATATGGCAGGGGGCATCGACGCTGGGTCTGAGCCTGCCGGAGTACCTGGCGGAACTCAAGGCGGCCGGCCTGGGCTCGGTGCCCGGAACCGCCGCCGAGATACTGGTCGCCGAGGTGCGCGAAGTCTTGTGTCCGGACAAGGTCACGGTGAAGCAATGGTCGGATGTGATGCGGGCCGTTCATGGCGTGGGGCTCAAGAGTACCGCCACCATCATGTTTGGCCATATCGAGCAGCCAGCGCACTGGGCAAGGCATCTCCTGCTGATCCGTGATCTTCAGGCCGAAACCGGCGGATTCACCGAGTTCGTGCCTCTGCCCTTTGTGCACATGGAGTCGCCGCTCTATCGACGCGGCCGCGCCAGGCGAGGCCCGACATTCCGCGAGGCCGTGCTCATGCACGCGGTCGCCAGGCTGACCTTGCACACCCAGATCGATAACATCCAGACGTCGTGGGTCAAGATGGGACGCGATGGCGTTCGCGCGACCTTGCGGGCCGGAGCGAATGATCTTGGCGGGACTCTCATGTACGAGAGCATCAGTCGCGCCGCGGGCGCGGCCCACGGCCAGGAAATGACACCCGAGGACATGGATGCCCTCATCACGGAGGTCGGACGCGTGCCGGTCCAGCGTAACACGTTGTATTGCACGGTCTCGCGGCGCGAGGAGGCAATGGTCGAACTTACCAGGTGCCACGCGGCCTTGCGATAGCAAGGCCCGGGGGCGGGCAAGCATATTTTTCATGGGGGAAGCAGATGAGCGGTCAGAGCCTGTTTGATGTCTTGTCCAAGGCCAAGGTTTACGATCTTGGCCAGGCGTATTGGCCAAACATGCCGGTGCATCCCTTTGACCCACCGTTTCAGTTCTACCTGTATCGCTATCACGAATACGTTCGCAAGTCTTTCGACGAGATGGGGATACAACCGGGTTTTTCGGATGCCATCAGTCTGATCATCACATCGATGCATTCGGGAACCCATTTCGACCTGCCCATCCACATGTCACAGGACATGAAGGTGATGGGGATAGACGTCAGGCCCTACCAAAGGGATGTCGGCTTCAAGGACTTGCCCGAGCCCTTGCATAGCATGGAGAAGGTTCCGCCGTTGCTGCTGCGGGCTGTCCTGTTGGATATTCCCGCCTACAAGGGTCTGGATATCCTGCCCGAGCGTTACGCGATTACGCCGGAAGACTTGGAGGGTGCCGCGCAACGCCAGGGGGTGACACTGCGGGAGGGCGACTGCCTCCTGGTGCGAACGGGCTATGGGCGCTTCTTCGAGACCGATCGGGACACCTATTTGTACAAGTGGGCGGGGTTGAGCGATGACGCCGCACGCTGGGTGGCCGCCAGGAAGCCCAGACTGGTCGGCACTGACAACCTCTCCCTCGGTGTTCCGGCGCCATTCAACAGCCATCGCATCATTCTTGTCGAGAATGGCATCTACACGATGAAAAGTCTCGACCTGGAAAAGTTGGCGGCGGACCAGCAGCACATCAGCACCGTGGTCGTGTTGCCGCTCAAGATCAAGGGCGGTGAGGCATCGCTGATCCGTCCCATCGCCATCGCATAGAACTACTCGAGAAAGCATGGAGCAAGGCAAATGACCAGGAGCTATCTTGCGGCACCGGATCTGGTATGGACCGGGCATATCAATGCACGATCCGAGGTACAGGACGGTTTCGACCGTAGTCGGACGGTTCGCTTCTACGACACGACCCTGCGTGATGGCGAGCAGGCGGTTGGCGTTGTGTTCTCGGCGGACGACAAGTTTCGTATTGCATGTCAACTGGCGGAACTCGGGATCGGCCGCATCGAGTCGGGATTTCCAAGGGTTTCCCCGGAAGATACCAAGGCGGTCGAACGTATCCTCGCCGCGAACCTGCCTTCGGAGATATGGGGGTTCGCCCGCGCCGTCAAGGCCGACATCGACGCACATATCGAACTCGGCACGAAATCGATATTGATCGAAATTGCCACCAGTGAGTCCAAGATGAAAGCCTATGGATTCACGCGTGACAAGGTCGTCGCGCGGATCAAGGAGGCAATTGCGCACGCCCGTGCCCACGGCATGCGTGTGAACTTCTTTCCGGTCGACGCAACCCGCTCCGATCTCGATTTCCTGCGGGCCATGTATCAGGTCGCGGTCGAGGCTGGCGCGCAAGAGGTGTCGGTGGTCGATACCATCGGGGCCTGTGCACCGGAAGCGGTGGAATTCCTGATCCGCCAGGTCGCCACGTGGGTCGGGCCGGATATTCCGATCCACTGGCATGGGCACAACGATTTCGGCCTGGCGACAGCGGCGGCAATCGCCGCCGTGCGAGGCGGCGCGACATGGATACAAGGCACGATCAACGGCATGGGCGAGCGTGCGGGCAACGCGGATATCTGTGAAGTGGCCCTGGCATTGCAGTGCCTCTACAACGTGCCGGTGGAGATGGACCTGACCAAGGCGCGCCAGGTGTCGGAAACCGTGCGCAAGGCGGGCGGGTACACCGTTGACCGCTGGAAACCGGTGGTGGGAGATGCGCTGTTTACCCGGGAGAGCGGCGCCGTGGCTTCCCAGTTCCACATGCCGGATGCGATCGAGCCCTATTCGTCGAAACTGGTGGGGGCTGGTCGCGGTATCGTGCTGGGCAAGAAAAGTGGCTTGGCCAACATCGAAATCAAGACCAGGGAACTTGGGTTGTCGCTGCCGGAGGACAAGTTCGCGGAGGTGCTCGCGCGCGTCAAGGACCGTTCGGTGACCACGCGCGCGCTGGTCAGCGACGACGAGTTCCGGTCAATCGTCGAGGCTGTCGGGACGGCAAGCTAAGCTGGTATTGCGATGCAACATCGAATGCGTTTGACCCGGCGTGGACGAGTATGGTACCAATAGCGCTGGCGACCAGGATCAAGCCATTTCGGTAGTGGTCGAAGGGAGCCGTTGTCCCCCGAGTGTCGAGGCGCATGCTCGGTGTGGTGATCTGCCTTGCGGGAGATAGCTCGATGGATATTGCGGCGACGTCTGGATGCTCGAGTCGGCTTGATGATGTTTCAAGCGCGGTCGTGCGTGTGCATGCCTATGACCATGGTCAGCCTTTCGATCATTACTCGGTCAATTGCATCAAGTTGGCGAGTTTGTCGATCTACTGCATCGAGAGCGATCCGGTGACCGTGTGCCGACGCGACGAGGATATCCTCGTCGACCGGGTGTTCGACATGCTCCTGCATGTTCAGTTGGAAGGAACGGCCGAGATTACCCAGAGCGGCAATAGATTCGTTCTTGGCCAAAACGCCTTGGCCATCGTGCCGGGAGGTATTCCGTATAGTGTCAATTATCCCGAGAAGGATCGCAAAATCATTCTCAGGATTCCGCACCGGGTGTTTCACGAGCGCGTTCTTGGCCGCGAGGTACGGGATTTCGGCGCCACCATCATCGATGGATCCGGCCTGGTTCCGGCCGTGATATGCCTGCTCAAGTCGCTGACCCTGGAGCAGGGAGGGGGGCTCAACGAAGTCGAGCAGTACACGCTGGCCGACAGCTTCCTGGGGCTCCTTGGAGCGGTTGTCCGGTCCAGGGTGAAGCCTCCCAGCCAGGATAGCGAGAAGAATCATTCGGCACGCCTTTGTCGCATTCTTTCCTATCTGGAAGAAAACTTTTCCGATCACGAGTTGACGCCGACAAAGATCGCCGAAGCCAATTTCATTTCCGTACGTCATCTGCATGGCCTGTTCCAGCAATGCGGGACGACGGTCAGCAAGTGGATCTGGGACCGCCGTCTGAAAGCGGGCCGCGAAGATCTGCTCGACCCGGCAATGTCGTCCCTGACGATATGTGAAATCGCCTACAGGCGTGGTTTCAACGACTCCGCTCATTTCAGTAGAGCGTTCAAGGAACGCTTTGGCTTGTCGCCAGGCAGCCTGCGGATCAAGGGCGGCGCGACGGCCGAGCGTGGTTGCGCGGCAGGCTTGGGGCGTTCCTCGCCGAGAGCATAGCGGCCCCGGCGACCGCCGGCCGATGGGGCACGGACTTGCTCCGTGCCATCGCAGGGCATCCCCGTGCCGGAAGGGACGGCGGTATGAGTCTTCGTGGCCTTTGTAGCCCTTGTGGTCTTCGCACCCTTCGTGTTCTCAGGCTCGGTTGCATCATGGGTCAATGAAGACCGCGTAGCCGAACAAGCGCCGGCCTGCGAGCGATGCAACAATTCCCCTTGGTTTTCCCGCCGTTCCGGGTTCGACTTTTTTGTTGCCGGCCCCGCCAGGAATGCAGGGCCGCCTTGTCCGGCAGGTCGATGCCGGGGCGCTCGGGACGGGCAGGCATACACAATCCATGAGGAAATCAGCGATGTCCAAAGCCGTGTTCAATGCCGATGATCCGCTGCTGTTGAATGATCAACTGACCGAGGACGAGCGGATGGTGCGGGATTCCGCGCACGCGTACTGCCAGGACAAGCTGGCGCCGCGAGTTCTCGACGCCTTTCGGCATGAAAAAACCGACGCGGCCATCTTCCGCGAAATGGGGGAACTGGGCTTGCTCGGAATTACCATTCCGGAGTCGTATGGGGGCGCCGGACTGGGCTATGTTCCGTATGGCCTGGTCGCGCGCGAGGTCGAGCGAATCGATTCGGGTTATCGCTCGATGATGAGCGTGCAAAGTTCCCTGGTCATGGTGCCCATCAATGAGTTCGGCACCGAGGCGCAGAAGGAGAAGTATCTGCCGAAGCTGGCGACGGGCGAGTGGATCGGCTGTTTCGGGCTGACCGAGCCAAACCACGGCTCCGATCCTGGGAGCATGATTACCCGGGCGAAGAAGGTGGCGGGAGGTTTTTCGCTCTCCGGCGCGAAAATGTGGATTACCAACAGCCCGATTGCCGATGTATTCGTGGTCTGGGCGAAGGACGACGAGGGCGTGATTCGCGGCTTCGTATTGGAGAAGGGCTGGAAGGGACTGTCCGCCCCGGCGATTCATGGGAAAGTGGGCTTGCGTGCCTCGATCACGGGCGAAATCGTCCTCGACGAAGTGTTCTGTCCCGAGGAAAACGTCTTCCCGGAAGTCAGGGGCTTGAAAGGCCCGTTCACGTGTCTGAACAGCGCCCGCTACGGCATCGCCTGGGGTGCCTTGGGGGCCGCCGAAGATTGCTACCAGCGGGCACGGCAATACACCATGGATCGCAAGCAGTTCGGTCGCCCGCTGGCCGCCAATCAACTGGTCCAGAAAAAGCTTGCCGACATGCTGACCGAAATTTCACTTGGCCTTCAGGGCTGTTTGCGCCTGGGTCGTCTGAAGGACGACCATCGGGCGCCCGTGGAACTGACGTCCATCATGAAACGAAACTCCTGTGGCAAGGCGTTGGATATCGCGCGCACGGCGCGAGACATGCTCGGCGGAAACGGTATCAGCGACGAGTTCGGCGTCGCGCGGCATCTCGTGAACCTCGAGGTCGTCAATACCTACGAGGGAACCCACGACATCCATGCGCTGATTCTTGGTCGGGCAATCACCGGGCTCGCCGCGTTTTCCTGAGCCGGGCGGCGTGGCGCCACGGCTGACTTTCAGAAAATCAGCTTTCGCTCATATTGGACGACGGCGCCGGGTGGCATGTGCTCCGGAAGTCAATCCGGATAGCGTCAGCAATCAAGCAAGCGTGAAAAGCCCGGACTAATCTGTCGGGGTCGTTGTCCACTCATCCATGGTGTCCGGTCACCCATGTGGAGGCATGCTTGGCCGAGCACCGAGTAGCCAAAACCGTGTCCGGCGCCGAGTTCGGCTGTTGAGCCATCGAGGAATCATGACGATCAAACCTATCAAGAGAACTTGTGTCGCCGGCGCCGGAGCGATAGGCAGTCTGTTTGCCTGCCATCTGGGCGGCGTGGCGGAATCGACCGTTCTGGTACGGCGGCAGGGACATGCCGATCAGCTCAATCAGCACGGCCTCCGCTCATCGGGCAAGACGGAGCGGCATAGCAGGATCGTCGCGTCGACCGATCCCGCCGACCTGGGCGATGTCGATCTCGTGATCATCGCCACCAAGGCCAGCGATGTCGAAGACACCGCGCGGCGCCTGGCCGGACATTTTCGTGATGCCGTGGTCATGACCGTGCAGAATGGACTCGGCTGCGAGGAGGTGGTCGCCAAGTATGGCGACTGGCCGATCGTTTCGGCGGTGACCTTCATGAGCGGAAACCGGCATTCCGACATTCATGTCGAATACGAGCTCGACACCGCGACCTGGATGGGACCATGGGCCAAGGGTACCGCCACGTTCGAGCAGGTCAGGCTGATCGAGCAGTTGATAGAACAGTCGGGCCTGAAGGCCAGGGCCTTCCCGGACCTGCTGCCGGCGCAATGGTCGAAGCTGATCTTCAACGCCGCCGTGAACAGCATTTCCGCCGTCACGGACCTGCCCCACGTCAAGGCCTTTGCTCGCCGGGAGGTGCTCACCGACCTCGGGCACCTGGTGTTCGCCATGATGGATGAAGGCAAGCGCGTTGCTGAGGCGCAGGGGATCGTGTTGTTCGAGGATCCCTGGGAAATGAATGTCGAGGCGACGAGCCACGGGCAAACAGGAAATGACGATTACGCCCATGCCCCGTCGATGCTGGAGGATGTGCGGGCGAAGCGCCCGACCGAGGTGGACTGGATTGCGGGGGCCATCGTGCGTGCCGCCATGGCGGCTGGAGTACCGGCGCCGATCAGCGAAACGATGTATCGCCTGGTCAAGGCGCGTGAGGCGAGCTGGAAGCTTAATCAACACTGAACGGGTGAACACATGAAAGTCTGCATCATTGGCTGTGGCGCGATCGGCAGCTTGTTCGGCGCCCATCTGGCGAAATTGCCGGACGTGGAAGTCTGGGCCTACGATCCGAATCGGGAGCATGTCGATGCCATCAACAGAAATGGCCTGCGGCTGACCGGGCTGGCCGATTTCGTCGCGCCGGTCAAGGCGAGTAGCGACGCCCGGGAGATTCCCGCGTGCGAGTTCGGCATCATCGCGGCGAAGACGCTGCACACCAGGGCCGCGATGGAGGCGACCGCCGACATCTTTCGGGATGGCGCGGTCTGCTCCGTGCAGAACGGCGTGGGCAACGAGGAGATCATCGCCGAGTATGTTCCCCGCGTCATCATGGGAACCACATTTCCGGCGGGCCACGTTACCGCGCCCGGCGTCGTCAATCAGGATACCGGCGGCAAGACGTGGATCGGACCGTTCCTGCCCAAGCCGGCTTCCATGCAGGAAGTCAATCGACTCGCCGATGCGATCAACAGGGGCGGCATGATCTGTTTGCCGATGGAGGATTCGCGTGGGGCCCTCTGGACCAAGCTGATCTTCAACTCGGCGTCGAACGCCATGGGCGCGCTGACACGACTGCCGCACGGCATCGCCTGCGAGCAGGTATGGCCGGTCATGTCGGCCCTGGCCGAAGAAGGCATCGCCGTGTCGAAGGCGCTGGGAGTTACGCTGGATGGCGATCCGGTCGCATTGCTCGAGTATGGCAAGCAGGTTGCCTACAAGCACAAGCCGAGCATGTTGCAGGACGTCCTGGCGCAGCGCGCGACCGAGGTGGATGCCCTCAATGGCGGCATCGCCAAGATAGGCAAGGAGATCGGAGTGCCAACCCCCCTTAATGACGCCATGACGGTGATGATCAAGGGCCTCGAGTTTTCCTGGACCCTGAAGGATTAAGCATGGACAAGTACATCAGCCCCTTCACGCCGAGCAAGGGAGAGATCGAGCGGCGCTACACCAATGTGCGCAAGGCGATGCAATCGGCCGGCCTCGATTACCTGATCGTCAGTGGCAGCGAATATACCGGCTTCGAAGGTGCGGTCCGCTACATGTGCGGCTTCCACATCCTGCATCGCTATGCTTACGTCGTCATTCCTCTCGCCGGCGATCCCGTCGCGGTGTTCCCCCGGGAGGCCACCTGGGTTGGCGATCATAGTGCCACTTTCATAGAAAAACGGGAATTTCCGGCGCACTGCGGCGACTGGATGGCCGGTTTCCTGAAGGACCGGGGCGCGCGGAAAGTCGGTGTGTATGGCCTCGAGTACATCATGACGGTGCGCGACTATGCCGCGCTGCAAAAGGCCGGTTTCGACCTGATCGACTTCGATATCCCGTTCGACTACGCGCGGGCGCAGAAGAGCGAGGAGGAAATCGCCTCCGTGCGGCATTCCATGGCCATCAACAAGGCAGGCGTGCTCGCGGTGCTTGGTGCCTACGAGGAGGGGATGACCGAAGCCCGGTTGATGGGCATCGCCGAAGACATTTTTGCCGCGGCCGGCACGGCGCGCAAGACGATGGACATGATCTGCACCGGACCGAATGGATCCATCCAGCCGCAGATGGTGTTCCCGACCGGCCGGAAGGTCCGGGACTCCGATGCCATGGTCTATGGTCTCGAGATCGCTGGCGAGGGCGGGCACTGGGTGGAGTTTTCGCGAGTGCTCGCGCCCAGGGGGATCGATGCCATCACCCAGGAGATGTTCACCGCCTACCAGGAATTTCACGAACTGGCCAAGGAGCACATGAAGGCGGGCAATACCGCGGTCGATGTCCATCGCGCCTGCTCGAAGCCTTTTCATGACCGCGGCTATCGCCTTGGCCATGTTTCCGGTCATTCCATCGGCATGACGATGATCGAAATGCCCCGGATCGGCGAAGGATACGATTTCGTGCTGCCGGAGAACATGGTCTGCTCGATGCATCCTCACATCATGACGGATGACAGAACGCATTCGCTCTACTTCCAGGAAACCTATCGTGTCGGCAAGAATGGGGGCGAGGCCATGTCCGGTGTTCCGATCAAGGTTTACTCGGGCGGAGAAACCTCTTTCTAGGATGTGAGCCGGTTCCATCGGCAAGGTTTCCTGTTGCTATGCAGCAGGAAACCTCAGCAGTTGTTGGATAGTCGCAGCGTTATTCGGATAGAACGCGCATCGAGCCAAACTTAACCTCTGGCCTGTTCCAATCGGGCATATATTCGCAACAGGAGGTTTGTCTTGGTAATTCGGCACCGGTTTCTGTCGTCGAGAAAGTTCAAGCCGCTAATGGCGCTGGCGGCGATTTCCGTGTGTGCCTCCTGCACCTCCTCCTCCTCCATCGATCCCCTGCTGTTTCAAGAGGAGAGTCTCAAGCCCCTGAAGCGTTACGACGTGATTCAGTCGTTGGCGTGGAACGGAGAAGTGGTGGTGG
>ERZ1645187.276-NODE-276-length-49500-cov-152.872990_pt1 | contig 49500 bp, 36 predicted proteins | sample MGYA00575352_ERZ1645187 | MGnify/ENA primary metagenome ERZ1645187 (study PRJEB40837, sample SAMN11349314) | freshwater sediment metagenome | isolation source: river sediment | host: Sediment | place: India: Wazaribad , New Delhi | collected 2017-02-21 ... | reverse complement strand
CGCAGGTTGCCGGCGCCGTAGTCGATGAGCGCGACGGTCATGGTCTGTCTCCGGGGGCGCCCGCGTAGCCGACGATCGGCGGCAGATCGCGCGGGGGCGTATAGGGGGTGTCGAAACGCGGAGGCGGCGGTGGGGCCGGCGGCAGCACGGCGATGGTGCCCTTCTCGCCGGCCGCCTTGACGAAGAACCGGGCTTCCGCCTCGTCGAGGTCGGCGCCCGAGGCGAGACCGACGAGCCGCCAGCCGCGCCGCTCCAGCGTCCAGCGCCTCAGATCGTTGGCACTCGCCGCGAACCACAGCGCGAAGGCGATCGACAGCACCGTGCCGACGGCGTCGCCGGCGAGGAGGTCGGCCGCCTCGATCGCGGCGATCGCCCCGAGCCAGCCGAGGCAGACCACCCACAGCCGGTGGAACGGCGCCCACAGGAACGGCAGGAAGAGCGCGGCCCAGGCGAAACCCTCGCGCGCGAACACCAGCCGATCGGCCGCGATCGCCTCGCCGAGGTCACCCTCGGGGGCGTGTACCGTCCAGGTGGCCATGACCTCAGTCTCCGAGCGAACCCTTGGTGGACGGCACCGCGGTCGCCGACCGCGGATCGACGGCGAAGGCCGCCTTGAGGCAACGCGCCACGGCCTTGAAGGCCGATTCGATCATGTGGTGGTTGTTGACGCCGTAGAGCGTCGTCACGTGCAGCGTCAGCCCGGCGGCGAAGGCGAAGGCGCGGAAGAACTCCTCGAAGAGCTCGGTGTCGAACTCGCCGATCTTGTCGCGCGTGAACGGGATCTGGAACACCAGGAACGGCCGCCCCGAGACGTCGACCGCGGCGCGGGTCAGCGTCTCGTCCATCGGCAGATGGACGTCGGCGTAGCGGGTGATGCCCTCGAGGGCGCCGGCGGCCCGCTTCACCGCGATGCCGAGGGCGATGCCGACGTCTTCGACGGTGTGGTGCTGGTCGATGTGGAGATCGCCCTTCGCCCGCACCGTGAGGTCGATCAGCGAATGGCGGGAGAGCTGCTCCAGCATGTGGTCGAAGAAGCCGATGCCGGTCGAGACGTCGTAGGTCCCGGTCCCGTCGAGAGCGACGGTGACGGCGATGTCGGTTTCCTTCGTCGTGCGCGTGACGGAGGCGCTGCGCATGGGAGTGCCCTTCCTCGTTCGGGTCGGCCCGCTTTTAGCAGGCGAACGGGTGAGGGGCAAAGCCGAATCCGGGTGCCACGACCCGCCTTCGGTCGGGGGGAAGGCCGCCGCTCGCCTCAGAACGGCTCGACGTTGCCGGTCGGACGCGGGTCGAGGACGACATGTAGCCGCATCGCCGCCACCCGGGCGAAGCGCAGCGTCATCGCCTTGCGGGTCGCCGCCGCCAGCCGATGTGCCGGCGCCTCGCGCAGGATCTCGCCGCCGTGGGCATCGGCGAGGATCAGGCCGCAGTCCTCGGGAAAGATCTCGAGCGGCACCCGGGGGCTGGTGGCGAAGAACAGTCGGTCGGAATGCAGTCGGTAGAACGGCCACTTCTGGTCGACCCGGAAGTCCTCGACCGACGACTTCACCTCGACGATCCAGATCTCGCCCGACGGCGACAGGCCGACGACGTCCGCTCGCCGTCCCGAGGCGAGCGGCACCTCCTCGACCACGGCGAAGCCGAGCTGAACGAGATGGCGCCTCACCCCGCGGGTGACCGCGAGGGTCTCCACCGGGCGTGACGGCAGGAGTGCGGCGAGGTCCGGCTCGATCTCCGCCATCGCCTCACCAGTGGAAGAACACGAACGTGACCAGGGCGAACAGCGGGATCAGGATGCCGAACGACCAGATCATGTAGCCGAAGAAGCTCGGCATCCTGACGCCGCCCTCCTCGGCGATCGCCTTGACCATGAAGTTGGGCGCGTTGCCGATGTAGCTGTTCGCCCCCATGAACACCGCGCCGCAGGAGATGGCGAGCAGCGTCCAGGGGATGTCGTTCATCAGGTGCTGCGGATCGCCGCCGGCGAGGTTGAAGAAGACGAGATAGGTCGGCGCGTTGTCGAGGAACGACGACAGGATGCCGGTCAGCCAGAAGTACATGGCGTTGTTGGGCGTCCCGTCGGCGTGGTTGACCAGGGCGACGAGGGGCGCGAAGGCGCCGTGCTCGGCCGCCTTCAGCATGGCGATGACGGGAATGATGGTGACGAAGATGCCGGCGAAGAGCTTGGCGACCTCGAGGATCGGCCCCCAGCCGAATTCGTTGGCCTCGCGGATGCGCTTCGGTGTCACCGCGAGGCTGACGAAGCCGGCGACGAGCAGGATGACGTCGCGGGCGACGTTCTGAAGCTCGAGCTCGATCCCGCCGACCGGGAAGACGATGCCCGGCTTCCATGACCCGGACAGCAGCACCCCACCGACCACCACCACGAGGAGGAGCATGTTGCGCCACCCTTCGATGGCGATGCCGGGCGTGTCCGGCGTCGGGTCGACGCGCCGCGCCTTGAAGGCCTCGTCCTTGTGGTAGAGGTGCCGGTCGACCAGGAAGAACAGCGCCAGCAGGATCCCGGCGGCGAACAGCGTCTCCTCGACCATGTGGACCGTCGTCCAGAAGAAGCCGACGCCCTTGAGATAGCCGAGGAACAGCGGCGGATCGCCGAGCGGCGTCATCGAGCCGCCGATGTTCGACACCAGGAAGATGAAGAACACCACGACGTGGACGTTGTGGATCCGCTCGTCGTTGGCGCGCAGCAGCGGCCGGATCAACACCATCGAGGCGCCGGTGGTGCCGATCAGCGAGGCGAGCACCGTGCCGATGGCGAGGATCGAGGTGTTGAGCTTCGGCGAGCCGTGCAGGTTGCCGGTCACCAGGATCCCGCCCGAGATGGTGAAGAGCGCCCACAGCAGGATGACGAAGGGGATGTATTCGAGGAGCGCCGTGTGCAGCACCTCGCCGCCGGTCGGTCCGACGCCGTGGCCGAGCGCGAAGGGTGCGACGAAGGCGAGCCCCCAGAAGGCGGCGACCTTGCCGTAGTGGTGGTGCCAGAAGTGCGGCGCCACCAGCGGGAAGACGGCGATCGACAACAGGATGCCGACGAAGGGAACGGCCCACCAACCTGTCAGCGAAGCCCCGTCGATGCCGTGGGCCTCCGCCGCCCGGGCCGCCGGACTGGCGAGGAGAACCGCCGATGCCGTGCCGACGAAGGCGGCGCCTCGTCCCGCCATGGTGGTCATGCGTTCGCAGATCTTCCGCATCGTCGTCGTTCCTCCCCCGAGGTTTCCCGTCGAGAGAGTAACATGTGAGATCGCTTGCGCATCAGGAATGGCACGACGGCGTGACGCGAGTCTCCACGAGACGTCGCCGCCGCCCCGACGGGCGAGCCGATCGGGACGGCGGTGGAGTCGGGCGGCCGGAGACGTCAGCGAGCCAGCTTCGCCGCGATCTCGGCGACGTGCTTGCCCTGGAAGCGGGCGGCATCGAGCTCGTTCGTCGAGGGCTGGCGCGAACCGTCGCCGGCGGCGATGGTGGTGGCGCCGTAGGGCGAGCCGCCGGCGATCTCGTCGAGCGTCATCTGCGGCGCGTAGGAATAGGGCAGACCGACCACCACCATGCCGTGGTGGAGCAGGGTGGGGAGGAAGCCGAGGATGGTCGATTCCTGGCCGCCGTGCTGGGTCGCCGACGAGGTGAACACCGAGCCGACCTTGCCGATCAGCTTGCCCTGGAACCACAGGCCGCCGGTCTGGTCGATGAACGAGCGCATCTGCGAGGCGACGGTGCCGAAGCGGGTCGGCGCGCCGAAGACGATGGCGTCGTACTCGGGCAGCTCGTCGACGGTGGCGACCGGCGCCGCCTGATCGAGCTTGAAGTGGGCGCCCTTGGCGATCTCTTCCGGCACGGTCTCCGGCACGCGCTTCACCGCCACCTCGGCGCCGGCGGCGCGGGCCCCTTCGGCGACCGCGTTCGCCATCGCCTCGATGTGGCCGTAGGTCGAATAATAGAGTACCAGCACCTTGGTCATGTCTTCGTCTCCTCGTGGGTCGAGATCTCATCGTGCCGCCCCTCGCGAGGGGTCGGCCTCTGCCTGATCACCAAATGGGACGCGGAGCGCTCTTCGGCCATCCCCCGCGTCGCGAATGGACCGTTCGACGAACGTGGACGATCGCCGGCCCCGGTTCCGGATCGTCGCCGCCCGCCGGCCGATCGCGCCGGCGAACGAAGGTCGGGCTGCGGCGAAGCGCCGCTCGCCCCGCTCCCGCCGATCCACGGCCACCGATCGGCCCCGAACGCCGAAGGTGGCATTTCAGCTGACGGAATAGCGCTCGACAGGGTCGGCCCGAGTCCGCTATCCGAGAGGGGTGGCGATGTGCCGCAACGGAAACCGCGTCGCGTCGACGGGATCGGATGAGTGTCATGAGCGAAGGCGGACGCGAGGTGGTGGTGGTCGGCGGTGGTCCGGCCGGGCTGATGGCGGCGGAGATGATCGCCGCCGCCGGCCACGGCGTCACCGTGATCGATCGCATGCCCTCTTTCGGCCGCAAGCTGTTGATGGCCGGTCGCGGTGGTCTCAACCTGACCCATTCGGAGGCCGGTGACCGCTTCCTCGCCCGCTACGGGGCGGCGGAGGCCTTCCTCACCCCGGCGATCGCCGCCTTCACGCCCGGCGACCTGCGCGATTGGGCGCGCGGCCTCGGCGAGGAGACCTTCGTCGGCACCTCCGGCCGCGTCTTCCCCTGCGCCTTCAAGGCCTCGCCGCTGCTGCGTGCCTGGGCGCGCCGCCTCGCCGACCTCGGTGTGCGCTCGCGCACCCGCACCGCCTGGACCGGCTTCACCGAAGGCGGCGTCACGGTGCGCGGCCCGGCGGGAGACGAGACGCTCGCCGCCGATGCCGTGGTGCTCGCGCTCGGCGGCGCCAGCTGGCCGCGCCTCGGCTCCGATGGCGCCTGGACGACGATCCTCGAGCGGGCCGGCGTCGAGATCGTGCCGCTCCGGCCGACCAATTGCGGCTTCGCCGTCACTTGGTCCGACGTCTTCCGCACCCGCTTCCAGGGCCAGCCGCTGAAGCGCATCGCCGTCCGCTTCGGCGACCGCCTGTCGATCGGCGAGGCGATGGTGACGGCCGACGGGCTCGAGGGCGGGGCGATCTACGCCCTCTCCGCCCCGCTGCGCGAGGCGCTGGCCGTCGGTGGTCCGACCGACATCCTGCTCGATCTCAAGACCTCGCAGAGCGAGGACGAGATCGCCGCCGCGCTCGCTCGCGGCCGCAAGGGCGACAGCCTGTCCAATCTGCTGCGCAAGGCGGTCGGTCTGCCGCCGGTCGCCGTCGGATTGCTGCGCGAGGGCGCCGGCAAGGCGTTGCCCGCCGATCCGCGTGATCTCGCCCGCCTGATCAAGGCGGTGCCGATCCGTGTCCTGGCCGCCCGCCCGCTCGACCGCGCCATCTCCTCGGCCGGCGGCGTCGCCCTCGGCGAGATCGGTCCCGATTTCCAGTTGAAGAAACGGCCCGGCGTCTTCGTCTGCGGCGAGATGATGGACTGGGAGGCGCCGACCGGCGGCTATCTGCTCCAGGCCTGTTTCTCCACCGGCCGCGCCGCCGGCCGCGGCGTCGCGCGGTTCCTCGCCGGCCGGCGCGACCGCTGAAGACGGCCCCGCCAACGACGACGGCGCCGCCCGAGGGTGGCGCCGGTCGGGGTCGCGCGGACTGACGGGATCAGCGCGGCGCGCGTTTGGCCAGGATGCGCTGCAGGGTGCGGCGGTGCATGTTGAGGCGGCGGGCCGTCTCCGACACGTTGCGCTCGCACAACTCGTAGACCCGCTGAATGTGCTCCCACCGCACGCGGTCGGCCGACATCGGGTTCTCCGGCGGCGGGGCGCGGTCTTCGGTGGTGCGCGTCAGCGCCCGCATGACCTCGTCGGCGTCGGCGGGCTTGGAGAGATAGTCGGTGGCGCCGAGCTTCACCGCGGTCACCGCGGTGGCGATGTTGCCGTAGCCGGTCAGCACCACGGTGCGGGCATCCGGCCGGCGCTCGCGCAGCGCCTCGACCACGTCGAGCCCGTTGCCGTCGCCGAGCCGCATGTCGACGACCGCGAAGGCCGGCGCCTTGCTCTCGACCCGCGACAGACCCTCGGCCACGGATCCCGCGGTGTCCACGTCGAAACCACGCAATTCCATGGCGCGCGCCAGTCGTTGAAGGAACGGCTTGTCGTCGTCCACGATCAACAGCGTTCTTTCGGCGTCGGTGTTCTGCAGCACCGGCTCGTCCGTCATCGTCGTCACCCGCTGATCCACCTCAGGTCTCCTCGAAGAGGTCCCCTCTGACAGGCGCGGCGAGTGTAGGTCGCGGCGTCGTCTGCTTCAATCCCCGAGGCCGTCGGCCGACGAGGAATGTGTCGTCAACGTGAACGCCCGGCGGCGGACACGCGTTCGTCCTCCTCCACGTCCGGCGCTTCCATCAGAGACCGGGGCCACACCACCCGGATCTCGGCGCCGTGGGCGGGGAAGGACTTGTTGGAATAGGAGACCTTGCCGCCGGAGCGTTGCAGGAACGTGTGGGCGATGAAGAAGCCGAGGCCGAGACCGCCGCCGACCTCGTCGGGGGCGCGGTCCGCCTCGGGTTCGCGGGTGGTCACCCAGGGCTCGCCCAGCCGGTCGATGACGCCGGAGGAGAAGCCCGGCCCGTCGTCGGAGATGGTGATCGACACGTCGCCGGCGCTCCAGGCGGCGAAGATCGACACCTCGCTCTCGGCGAAGTCGACGGCGTTCTCGACGATGTTGCCGAGCCCGTAGAGGATGGCGGCGTTGCGCCGGCCGACCGGCTCCGGCCCGGCGCCGGCGCATTTCACGGTGATCGTCGGCCCGGTGTCGCGGAACGGCTCGATCACCTCGTCGATCAGCGCCGAGATCGACAGGCGGACGTAATAGGCGTCCGGGTCGGCGCCCATCGACGACAGTTTGCGCAGGATGTCGCGGCAGCGCTCCGACTGCGAACGCAACAGCGCGATGTCCTCGGCGAAGGGGGAATCCGCCGGCAGCTCGCGTTCCATCTCGCGGGTGACGACGGCGATGGTGCCGAGCGGCGTGCCGAGTTCGTGGGCGGCGGCGGCGGCGAGCCCGTCGAGCGCCGTCATGTGCTGCTCGCGTTGCAGCACCAGTTCGGTCGCCGCCAGAGCTTCCGCCAGCCGCCGCGACTCGTCGGCGACGCGGAAGGCGTAGAGCGCCGAGAACGACAGCGTCAGCAGGATCGCGAGCCAGATGCCGACGACGTAGAGCGCCGGCAGCGTCGGCGGCGACACCGTCCCCCACGGCAACGGTAGATGGAACCCGGTCAGCACCGTGGTCATCACCGCCACCAGCACCCCGAGCAGTGCCGTCGAGCGCGGCGGCAGCGACGCCGAGGACACCAGCACCGGGGCGAGCAGCAGGAAGGCGAAGGGGTTCTCGAGCCCCCCGGTCAGATAGAGCAGCCCGGAGAGCTGGATCACGTCGTAACCGAGCAGCACCGTCGCATGGATGCCGTCGAGCCGGTGGATGGTCGAGAACTGGAAGCGCAGGGCGAGATTGAGTGCGATCGAGGCGCCGATCAGCACCAGGCAGGAGGCGAACGGCAGCGAGAAGCCGAGGCCGAAGCGGACGAACAGAACCGAGGCGGTCTGACCGGCGACGGCGAGCCATCGCAGCTTGACCAGGGTGTCGAGCCGGAGCGAGCGGATCGACGAATCCCCGAAGTCCGACAGGACCCCCAACATGACCGTTTCACTCCCTGGCCGATGCCGTCTCACGTTCCCGCGATCCGCGGGCCGACCCGTCTTTTCACGCGGCTCTCCGAGAGCCTATACAACGCTCGGCCGGCCTCGACCATGGCCGAACCGCGAAGTGCCGCGCGCCACGTCGATCGGATCCGCTCCATGACCGCTCCGGGACCCGCCTCCCGCCCTCTCGCCGTCGAGGTCCGCGATCTCGCCAAATCCTTCGGGACGGTGCGGGCGGTCGACGGCATCTCCTTCGAGGTCCCGCGCGGCACCGTCACCGGGCTCCTCGGCGGCAACGGCGCCGGCAAGACCACCACCATCGGCATGCTGATGGGCCTGATCCTGCCCGACGGCGGCTCGATCCGCATCCTCGACCACGACATGCCGGGCGAGCGCGCCGCGCTGCTCGAGCGGATGAACTTCGAGAGCCCTTACGTCGACATGCCGCATCGGCTCACCGTGCGCCAGAACCTGAACGTCTTCGGTCGGCTCTACCGGGTGGCGGACCTGAAGGCGCGGATCGCCGAGCTCGTCGCCGACTTCGATCTTTCCGCTTTCGTCGACCGCAAGGCCGGCCAGCTCTCGGCCGGGCAGAAGACCCGCGTGGCGCTCGCCAAGGCGCTGCTCAACCGGCCCGAGGTGCTGCTCCTCGACGAGCCCACCGCCTCGCTCGATCCCGACACCGCCGACTGGGTGCGCGGCCGGCTCGAGACCTATCGGGCGGCGACCGGCGCCACCATCCTGCTCGCCTCGCACAACATGCCCGAGGTCGAACGGTTGTGCGACGACGTCGTCATCCTGCGGCGCGGCCGGGTGGAGGATCGCGGCGCCCCCGCCGATCTCCTCCGGCGTTACGGCCGCGACACGCTGGAGGAGGTCTTCCTCGACGTCGCCCGCGGCACCCGGGCCGAAGGGGCGGAAGCCGCCCCCCCGCGCCATCCGGAGGCCGAGGCATGAGCGCCCCCGTCACATCGACCGGCTTCTCCTTCGCCCGCGTCGGCGCGATGGTGCTGCGCTACTGGTATCTCCTGTCGAACTCCTGGCCGCGGGCGGTCGAACTCGTCTACTGGCCGACGGTTCAGATGCTGACCTGGGGCTTCGTCCAGCTCTACGTGGCGCAGAATTCGTCGTTCTTCGCCAATGCCGCCGGCCTCTTCGTCGGCGGTCTGCTGCTGTGGGACGTGCTGCTGCGCTCGCAACAGGGCTTCGCCTTCGCCTTCCTCGAGGAGCTGTGGTCGCGCAATCTCGGCAATCTCCTGATGAGCCCGCTGCGGCCCTCGGAGTTCATCGTCTCGCTGACGGTGATCTCGCTGATCCGCCTCGCCATCGGCATGCTGCCGGTGACCTTCCTGGCGATCCCGCTCTTCGGCTTCAACGTCTGGGACCTCGGCCTGCCGCTGGCGGTGTTCTTCGCCAATCTGGTGATCTGCGGCTGGGCGATCGGCCTCGTCATCATCGGTATCCTGCTGCGCCAGGGCATGGGGGCGGAGGCGCTGGCGTGGTCGCTGATGTTCCTGCTGATGCCGATCACCTGCGTCTATTACCCGGTCGCAACCCTGCCGGCGTTGCTGCGACCGGTCGCCTGGGCGTTGCCCACCACCTACGTCTTCGAGGGGCTGCGCGCCCTGCTCATCCACCACACCTTCCGCCTCGATCTGATGGCGATCGCCTTCGCCATGAATGCGGTGTGGTTCGCGGTGGCGGTGGGTGTATTCTATCGCCTGCTCGCCAGCGCCCGTCGCGCCGGTTCGCTGCTGCAACAGGGCGAGTGAGCGCCTGCGGGATCGCACGAAGCTTCACCGGCGAAAGAAATTCCGGCGCGAAGGGCGCAAAACCGGCCGTCTACGACCAATTGCCGATCCGAACGCCCGAACCCCACCTGGAATCCGTCGCCGTAATCGATTGAAATGCCGCACCGCCGCGAAGATCGCGGCCCAGAACCGAGACGAGGGGTCATGTTCTATCAGCTCTACGAACTGAACCACGCCGCTCTGCGTCCGCTGCGCGTCGCCGCGGAGATGGGACATGTGGCCTTCTCCAACCCGCTCAACCCCTTCGCCAAGACCCCGGTCGGCCGGTCCGTCGCGGCGACTTTCGAGGTGATCGAGCGCGCCACCCGCCGCTACGGCAAGCCGCCCTTCGAACTGCCGACCACCGTGGTCGACGGCAAGGAGGTGGCGATCACCGAGAAGGTGGTGTGGCAGAAGCCCTTCTGCCATCTCCTTCACTTCGAGCGCGACCTGCCGGCCGATCGCCCCGGCGATCCCAAGGTCCTGATCGTCGCGCCGATGTCGGGCCACTATGCGACGCTGCTGCGCGGCACGGTCGAGGCCATGCTGCCGGCCCACGACGTCTACATCACCGACTGGATCGACGCCCGCATGGTGCCGCTGCAGGCCGGCGGCTTCGATCTCGACGACTACATCGACTACGTGATCGAGATGATCCACCACCTCGGCGCCGGGGTGAACCTCATCGCGGTGTGCCAGCCCTCGGTGCCGGTGCTCGCCGCCGTCTCGGTGATGGAGGAGGACGGCGACCCGCTGTCGCCCGCCACCATGACGCTGATGGGCGGTCCGCTCGACACCCGCATCTCGCCGACCGCCGTCAACAAGGTGGCGCACGACAAGGGCATGGGCTGGTTCGAGCGCAACGTCATCATGCGCGTGCCGTTCCCGAACCCCGGTTTCATGCGCGAGGTCTATCCGGGCTTCCTCCAGCTCGGCGGCTTCATGTCGATGAATCTCGACCGCCACGTCTCCGCCCACAAGGAGTTCTACCAGCACCTGATCGAGGGCGACGGTGACAGCGCCGAGAAGCATCGCGACTTCTACGACGAGTACATGGCCGTCATGGATCTGACCAAGGAGTTCTATCTCCAGACGATCCGTACCGTGTTCCTCGAACACGCCCTGCCCGAGGGCAAGATGATGCACCGTGGCCGGCTGGTGAAGCCGTCGGCGATCCGCAACACCGCGCTCTTCACCGTCGAAGGTGAACTCGACGACATCACCGGTCCGGGCCAGACCCAGGCGGCGCACACCATGTGTACCAACCTCGCCCAGGACAAGCAGCAGGACTACGTCCAGCCCGGCGTCGGCCACTACGGCGTCTTCAACGGCTCGAAGTTCCGCGCCAACATCCAGCCGCGCATCGCCGAGTTCATCCGCCGCCACGCCCGTGGCGCGCTGCCGGCCCGCTCGGCCTGAGACCGACGCCGCCGTCCGAGGCGGCGTCCTCTCCCCCGTCACGTTGCGCGGCCGCACCCTCCCCGGTGCGGCCGCTCGCGTCTCGTCCCATCGGCGATGGCGGTGGATCGCCGGCGGACGGCCCTTGAAACCGGGGGGTCGCGAGGCCAGATCATCCGACGTGACTGCGGACCGACCCGCAGATCGGCGGTCCCTCGCCGGTTGGTCGGGAGGTCGGTTCGCCGAGGTGAGAGGGCAAGGCCCCCATGCGTTGCAATCCCGTGATCCGTCCCGGTTTCCATCCCCTGTCCGTCGGTCTGATGGTGCTCGGCTTCGTCGTCGCCTGGCCGCTCGGTCTCGCCATGCTCGCCTACATGATCTGGGGCGATCGTCTGCGGGCCTTCTTCGACGGCGTCCGCGACGGCTACGAGCGCACCCGCTTCGCCGCCGACCTGCGTCGTGGTTTCGCCGGCCCCTCCGGCTTCGGTTCCACCGGCAACGCCGCCTTCGACGCCCATCGCGCCGCCGAACTCGAGCGGCTCGAGGCCGAGCGTCGCCGCCTCGAAGAGGAGCGTCGCGAGTTCGAGGCCTACATGACCCATCTGCGCCGCGCCCGCGACCAGGAGGAGTTCGACCGCTTCAAGGCGGAACGGGCCTCCCGCCGCCGCCGCGACGACGATGCCGGCCGCGTCTGAGGCCCGGTGTTCGGCCTCCTTCCCCGCCGGACGACACGTCGGCCCCCGCCGGACCACGTGATCGTCGACATCGCCGGCCGCGACGTCCGCGTCGCGGTCCGCGTCTCGCCGCGCGCCACCCGCTTCACCCTGCGGATGGCACCCGGCACCGGCGATCCGGTGATGACCGTGCCGGAGCGCGCCCATTTCCCCGACGCGCTCGACTTCCTCGACCGCCATCGCGGTTGGCTCGGTGAGCGCCTCGCCCGCCGCCCGGCGACCGTCGCATTCGCCGCCGGCGCCGTCCTGCCGCTGCGCGGCGTGCCCCATCTCCTCGCCCATCGCCCCGAACGCCGCGGCACCGTCTGGATCGAAGCGGCGGACGGCGACGTCGAGACGCCGCGTCTGTGCGTCGCCGGTCGTCCCGAACACATGGCCCGCCGGGTCCGCGACTATCTCACCCGCTCCGCGCGGGCCGATCTCGCCCCGGCGGTCGCCACCCACGCCGCCCGCCTCGGGGTGAAGACCGGGGCGATCCGCATCAAGGACACCCGCTCGCGTTGGGGCTCCTGCACCGCCGAAGGCGAACTCTCCTTCTCCTGGCGGGTGATTCTGGCGCCGCCCCACGTGCTCGACTACCTCGCCGCCCACGAGGTGGCGCATCTGCGCGAGATGAACCACTCGATCCGCTTCTGGCGGCTGGTGCGCGAGACCTGCCCGCGCATGGACGAGGGCCGCCGCTGGCTGAAGCTCCACGGCGCGAGCCTCCACGCCTACGGGGTGGAGGGGTCGTCGCTCAGCCGATGAGCCGGCTGACCAGCTTGGCGGTGTAGTCGACCATCGGCACGATGCGGCCGTAGTTGAGCCGGGTCGGACCGATGACGCCGAGGACGCCCACCACCCGCTGCTCCTTGTCGCGATAGGGCGCCACCACCAGCGACGACCCGGAGAGCGAGAACAGCTTCGATTCCGAGCCGATGAAGATCCTGACCCCGTCGCCGCGCTCGGCGTCGCCGAGCAGCTCGACGAGGCCCTTGTTGCGCTCGAGGTCGTCGAACAACAGGCGGATGCGCTCGAGATCCTCCGCCGCCCGCAGATCCTCGAGCAGATTGGCCCGGCCGCGCACGATCAGCTGCTGCGGCCGCCCCTCGGTCGCCCCCGCCCAGGTGGCCAGCCCCGCCTCGACCACCCGGCCGGTGAGCACGTCGAGTTCCGCCTGTCGGTCGAGCGCCAGCCGCTCCAGTTCGGCCCGCGCCTCGGCGAGGGTGCGGCCGCGGATGTGGGTGTTGAGGTAGTTCGACGCCTCCTGCAGCGCCGAGGGCGGTAGACCGAGCGGAAGATCGACCAGCCGGTTCTCCACCGTGGCGTCCTCGCCGACCAGCACGACGAGGCCCTTGGTCGGCTCCAGCCAGACGAATTCGATGTGCTTGAGCCGCAGGTCGGCGGTATGGGCGAGCACCACCCCGGCGCCGCGCGACAGACCGGAGAGCATCTGGCTCGCCTCGGTCAGCACCTGCTCCGGCGCCCGACCGGAGGCGGCGATCTCCGCCTCGATCCGCTGCCGCTCGTCGGTGCCGAGATCGCCGATCTCGAGCAGCGCGTCGACGAAGAAGCGCAGCCCCTGCTCGGTCGGCAGCCGCCCGGCCGAGGTGTGCGGGGCGTAGACCAGTCCGGCGTCCTCGAGGTCGGCCATGACGTTGCGCACCGAGGCCGGCGACAGCGTCCGCGACAGCAGTTTGGCGATGTTGCGCGATCCGATCGGCTCGCCCGAGTCGAGATAGCCCTCGACGATGCGGCGGAAGATCTCGCGCGAGCGCTCGTCGATGAGGGCGAGGCCGCCGGGCGGCGAGGGGGGCGGGAGAGGCGCCATGGCGTCGGCTCGTTTCGGTCGCGGATCGTCGGGGAGGGAGGAAACCACGCGCCGCCCGCCGATTCAATTCGCCGTCGCTCCCCCGCGACCCAGGGGAATCGCATTTGGAGGTCGCTGAGCAAAACGGCCCCCGGCAAGACTCCGAAGCGGGATCGGAATTTCGCTTTCGATTCCGGTTCGTCTGCTTGGTGAGCACATCGTGCCCGTCATGTTGTTCATATGCGATAGCCCTGCCCCGCGACCGCCTTTCGCTTTACGGCCGCCCCGCGTCGGGATAGGGGAAGCGGGACTTTCGACGAACGACAGCCATCCGGAGCCCCCATGCGTCCTTCCAAGCGCGCCGCCGACGAACTGAGACCCGTCACCCTCGAGCGCGGCGTCGCCAAACACGCGGAGGGGTCCTGTCTGGTCAAGTTCGGCGACACCCACGTGCTCTGCACCGCCAGTCTCGAGGACAGCGTCCCCGGTTGGCTGCGCGGCCAGCGTCGCGGCTGGGTCACCGCCGAATACGGCATGCTGCCGCGCGCCACCCACGACCGCATGCGCCGCGAGGTCAATTCCGGCAAGCCGTCGGGCCGCACCCACGAGATCCAGCGGCTGATCGGCCGCTCGCTGCGCGCCGTCGTCGATCTCCAGGCGCTCGGCGAGCGTCAGATCACCGTCGACTGCGACGTCATCCAGGCCGACGGCGGCACCCGCACCGCCTCGATCACCGGGGCCTGGGTGGCGCTCAACGACTGCCTCGCCTGGATGAAGGCGCGCGAGATGATCAAGGCGCCGGTGCTCAAGGACCACATCGCCGCCGTCTCCTGCGGCATCTGGAAGGGCGTTCCGGTGCTCGACCTCGACTATGCCGAGGATTCCGTCGCCGAGACCGACGCCAACTTCGTCATGACCGGCTCCGGTGGTATCGTCGAGATCCAGGGCACGGCCGAGGGGCGCCCCTTCACCGAGGAACAGCTCCAGGCCCTGCTCGACCTCGCCAAGACCGGCATCGCCCGGTTGATCGATCTGCAGAAGATGGTGGTTCTCTGAGCATGGAGGGGACCGTGGCCGTGCGTCGTCTCGAAGGCGGCAGGATCGTCGTCGCCACCCACAACAAGGGCAAGCTCGCCGAGATCCGCGATCTCCTGGCGCCGCACGGCATCGACGCGGTCTCGGCCGGTGAACTCGACCTGCCCGAGCCGGAGGAGACCGGCGAGACCTTCGAGGCCAACGCCGCGATCAAGGCGCTCGCCGCCGCGCTCGCCTCCGGCCTGCCGGCGCTCGCCGACGACTCGGGCCTCTGCGTCGCCGCCCTCGGCGGTCAGCCCGGCGTCCTCTCCGCCCGTTGGGCCGGCGAGGACAAGGACTTCGCCCGGGCGATGCGCAACATCGAAGAACTGGTCGAGCGCGGCGGCACCGGCGATCGCCGCGCCCATTTCGTCGCCGCCCTCTGTCTCGCCTGGCCGGACGGCCACACCGAGACGGTGCGCGGCGAGATCCACGGCCACCTCGTGTGGCCGCCGCGCGGCACCCTCGGCTTCGGCTACGATCCGATGTTCCTGCCCGAGGGCGAGACCCGCACCTTCGGCGAGATGAGCGCCGAGGAGAAGCACGGCCTGAAGCCGGGCGAGGACGGCCTGTCGCATCGCGCCCGCGCCTTCTCGCTCTTCGCCCGCCGCTGCCTCTGACCGCGGCGGCGGATTTCTGCTCTTCTCGACCGCGATGCGGTCGGGCGATTCGCCGGATGCGGACGACGGCAGTGGAGGAGGACGGCTCATGACGACGCCCGAACCGGGGTTCGGCATCTACGTGCATTGGCCGTTCTGCGCCTCCAAGTGCCCCTATTGCGACTTCAACTCCCACGTCCGCCATCAGCCGGTCGATCAGGCCCGCTTCGGCCGGGCGCTGGCGCGCGAACTCGCCCATTTCGCCGCCCTCACCCCAGGCCGCACCGTCTCCTCGGTGTTCTTCGGCGGCGGCACGCCGTCGCTGATGGAGCCCGCCACGGTGGCGGGCGTCCTCGACGCGATCGGCCGGCACTGGGCGGTCGCGCCCGACGTCGAGGTCAGCCTCGAGGCCAACCCGTCGAGCGCCGACGCCACCCGCTTCGCCGGCTACCGCGCGGCGGGGGTGAACCGCCTCTCCCTCGGCGTCCAGGCGCTGAACGACCGCGATCTGACCCGGCTCGGCCGCATCCACGACGTCGCCGAGGCGCTCGGCGCCATCGAACTGGCGCGCGCGACCTTCCCGCGCCTCTCCTTCGACCTGATCTACGCCCGCCCCGACCAGACGGTGGCGGAGTGGGAGACCGAGCTGAAGGCGGCGGTGGCTCTCGCCGCCGACCACATCTCGGTCTACCAGCTGACCATCGAGGAGGAGACCCGCTTCGCCGATCTCTTCAAGGCCGGCAAGCTGATCGTCCCCGACGCCGATCTCGGCGCCGAACTCTACGAGGCGACCCACCGCGTCCTCGACGCCGCCGGGCTCCCCGCCTACGAGATCTCCAACCACGCCGCCCCCGGCGCGGAATGCCGCCACAACCTCGTCTATTGGCGCTACGGCGAATACGTCGGCATCGGCGCCGGCGCCCACGGCCGGCTGGCGCTCCCCGACGGCCGCCGTGCCACCGCCACCGAGAAGAACCCGGAGAAGTGGCTCCGTCTGGTCGAGGCCCACGGCCACGGCCTCGTCGCGGACGACGTCCTCACCCTCGAGGAACAGGGCGACGAATACCTGCTGATGGGCCTCCGCCTGAAGGAGGGCATCGATCTCGACCGCTGGGAGGAGATCTCCGGCCGCGTCCTCGATCCCGAGCGTCTCGCCGATCTCGCCGAGACCGGGATGATCGAGGAGATCGTCGATGCGGGCGGACGCCGTCGGGTGCGGGCGACGCTCTCCGGTTTCGAGGTGCTCGACGCGGTGGTCGCCGACCTCGCCGCCTGAGGGGCGGAGTCCGAGGCCGCCGCCCGCCGTCCGTTCACACCGTCTCGGCCGGAGCGATCGTCAGTTCGACCGGCGGCAGGCCGTCGATCTCGCCGCGGATGTGGTCGCCGGGGACCACCGGGCCGACGCCGGCCGGCGTGCCGGTGTAGATCAGGTCGCCGGGGGCGAGGCGGTAGAACCGCGACAGGTGCGCGATCAGCTCCGGCACGCTCCACACCATCTCGTCGAGATGCGACGACTGGCGCGCGGTGCCGCCGACCGCGAGCCCGATGTGCTGGTGCCCGACGGCGCCGAAGGCCGCCTTCTCGACGATCGGGGCGATCACCGCGGCGCGCTCGAAGTTCTTGGCGAAGTCCCAGGGCTTGCCCTTGGCCTTGGCGGCGGCCTGGAGGTCGCGCCGCGTCATGTCGAGGCCGGCGGCATAGCCGAAGACCACGTCGAGCGCCCGCTCGACCGGGATCTCGAAGGCCGCCGCCCCGATCGCCACCACGAACTCCATCTCGTGGTGGAAGTCCTTCGTGCCCTGCGGATAGGGCACGGTGGCGCCGCTGGCGGTGAGCGAACCGGTGTCCTTGATGAAGTAGAACGGCGCCTCGCGATCGACCTCCGCCCCCATTTCCTTGGCATGGTCGGCATAGTTGCGGCCGACGCAGAAGATGCGGCCCACCGGGAAACGCGCCGTCGTGCCGGCGACGGCGACGCTGGGCTGGGGCCGGGGGGCGAACAGGAGAGTTTCGGCGGCAGCGGTCACGCGATCGTCCTCGGTCGGGCGGCCGACGCGGCCGCGGGAATGGCGAACATCCCGCTGCCCTCCGCGCCCGTCAAGCCGACGCACCGCTTCACGGCCCGGCGACGGCGAACCGTTGGCCGAAGATGCCCTCCGCCGAGCCGTCCTGACCGGCGGAGACCCACACCGCGACGAAGTCGGTCGCGGTCGGGATCGTCATCGCAGGTCGTGATTTGGCATTCGTCCTATTGGTGTCGAGGCGGAATTCGACGTCGAGCCGCGCGCCGTTCGCCGCGAAGCGTTGGGCATGCACGCCCGCTGCCGCTCCACCCGCTTCCGCCGACGTCCACACCACCGTGAAGCCGGCCCCCGGTCGCGCCGCCACCCGCGCCTCCGCCTGATCGCCCGCCGTCGTCGTGTTGGCCCGGAAGAGGCTGCCGTTGGAACTCCCGTCCGCTGCGAAGCGTCGGCCGAAGACGCCGAGCCCGGCGCCGTCGCGCGCCGCCGAGGACCAGACGACGACGAATCCACCGTCCGCGGTCCCCGCCACCGCCGGCTCGACGGCGGACCACGTGTCGCCGGTCACGCCGATCTCGCCGCCGAGCGGCGCCCCGTCGGCCCCGAGCCGCCGTGCCTCGACGAAGGGCGGCGTCGAAGACGCGCATCCGCACCTCGAAAGTGGTCGCACCCGCCGTCGCGGTGATCCAGGCGGCGACGAAGCCGCCCCCGGGACGCGCCGCCAGCGCCGGCGGAGTGCGGATCGTCCGCGTCGCGTCGTCGAGCCGCGTCTCGCCGCCGAGCTTCGCCCCGCTCGACGAGAGCCGCTGCCCGCGAATGCCGAGCGGCGTGCCGTCCGCCGCGGTGGCGAGCCAGGCGACGACGAAACCGCCGTCGGCCGTGCCGCTCACCGCCGGCCCGCTGCGGATCGAGGACCCGCCGCCGTCGACCGTGGTCTCGCCGCCGATCCGACCGCCGTCGGTGCCGAAGCGTTGCAGGCGAACGGCTCGACCGACTCCGTCGGCCATCGGCGAGACCCACACGACGACGAACCCATCGCCGGCGAGGGAGGCCACCGCCGGGCCGATCTGCGCCCCGGTGGTCGCGGTATTGACCCGGAACTCCGAGCCGACCCGTGGATCGACCCGCACCGTCTTCGCCGCCGCGGCGCTGGCGGTGAAGGTGGTCGACCCGGAATGGACGGCCGAGAGCCCATGGACCCCGGTGCCGAGCGCGGTCGTGGTCAGGGTGGCTCGTCCCGACGCGAGCATCGCGGTGCCGAGCGTGGCGGCTCCGTCGCGGAACGTCACCGTGCCGTTCGGCACCCCCGTCGCCGGTGCCACCGCCGCGACGGTCGCGGCGAGGGTCACCGCCGCACCGGGCAGGACCCGCGTCGCCGACACGCCGAGGGTCGTCGTCGACGACCCGGGGAGCTCCGTGTGGGACAGCGCCGCCGCCGTCGAGCCGGCATGAGTGGCGTCTCCGCCGTAGACCGCGGTGATCGTGTGCGGACCGATCGGGAGGGTGCCGATCACCGACGTCGCGACCCCGTCGACCAGAGTGGCGGAGGCGAGCCGAGTGCCGCCGTCGCGTCGAAAACTCACCGTGCCGGTCGGCACCCCGTCGCCGCTCACCCGGGCGGTCAGACGGAGGGCCTGCCCGGTGACGGACGACGATCGCTCCGCCGTCACCCCGGTGGTCGTCGCGATCTTCGTCACCGTCACCACGATCGAGGCGGCCGAGACGGTGAAACGGTCGCTGCCGCGGTAGCGGGCGGTGATCGTGTGGTTCCCGAGCCCCGACGCCGCGAATTCCATCGCGGCACGACCGTCGACGAGGGCCACCGAGGCGAGCGCGACGCTGCCCTCCCAGAAGGCGACGATGCCGTCGACCACCCCGGCCGCCGGCGCCGTCGGCGTGATCGACGCGGTGACGGTCACCGTCCGGCCGAGCGTCGCCGTGGCGGTCGATGCGGCGAGAGCGGTCGCCGTCGCCCCCTTGGCCACCGTCCGCGACTCCGCCGGCGAGGTCGATGCGCCGTGATTGCCGTCGCCGAGGTAGCGCGCGACCAGGGAGTGGCCGCCGACCGCCGGGTTCGAATACCGGAACGTCGCCACGGCACCGGCGAGCGTCGCGCTGCCGAGCCGCGCCGAACCGTCGAAGAACTCCACTTCGCCATCCGGTGTCCCCCCCGTCGTCGCCACCGTGGCGGTGAGATCGAGCGGTTGTCCCGCCAACGGAGTGCCGGGCGCGGCAGCGAGCCCGGTCGTGGTCGCCGCCGGAGCCACCGTCAGCGCGACGGATCGCGACGAGCTGCCGCGATGACGGCCGTCCCCGCCGTAGGCGGCGACCACGCCGTGGGTGCCGGCGGGAAGGTCGGTGAGGGTCGCGGTCGCCCGGGTCCGCAGCCTGGGATCGAGGTCGACGACCGAGACCGGGGCGCTGCGCGGCTCGAATGTGCCGTCGCCCAGCTGCCCGCGCGCGTTGTCGCCGCGGCAGATCACCCGACCGTCGACGACCAGGGCGCAGCCGTGCGCCCGGCCGCCGCCGATCGCCGCGACCTCCGCCGGTAGCCCGCCGAGAGCGATCGGCGTGGTGACGGCCCCGGAGGTGCCGCTGCCGATCTGTCCGGCCGAATCGTCGCCCCAACACGTCACCCCGCCGGCGATCGGCAGCGCGCAGCCGTGGTCGGCGCCGAGAGCGATGGCCGCGATGCCGGCGGTGGTTCTGGCCACGTCCACCGGAATGCGGCGGGTGACGGTCGTCCCGTCGCCGAGCTGACCACGAGCGTTGCGGCCCCAACACGCGACGCCGCCGGTCCGGGTCAGGGCACAGCCGTGTTCGGCGCCGGCGGCGATCGCCGTGACCCCTTCGCCGAGCCCGACCGGCTCGACCGGTTCCGGCGCGTCGTCGCTCGATCCGTTGCCGAGCTGCCCGCTCCAGCCGTAACCCCAGCACTTCACCGCTCCGGCGGTGGTCGATGCGCAAGCGTGGGCGCCGCCCACCGCGATCGCCGCGACGCCGTCGCCGAGCCCCGAGACCGGCACCGGAACCGGGCTGTCGATCACGGTGCCGTCGCCGAGCCGGTCGTTGTCGTTCGAGCCCCAGCACTTCACCGCGCCGGCGTCGGTCAGCGCGCAGCTGTGGGTGTCGCCGGCGCCGATCGCCACGACGCCGGCGGTCAACCCGACGACCGGGACCGGCGTGGATCGATCGACCGTCGTCCCGTCGCCGAGCCGGCCGAACCCGTTGGCTCCCCAGCAGGCGACCCCGCCGGACGCCTCCACCGCGCAGGCATGGTCCGCACCGACGGCGAAGGGCTGGATGGTCGGGCGGACCGAGAGCCCGGCGCGTCGCAATTCGGCCGATCCGTCGCGCAGCACGATCGTCCCGCCGGCCGCTCCGGCGCCGAGAGCTTCGACTTCGGCTCCGAAGGTGACGGCGGCTCCGTAGGGCGTGGCGGCGGAGGACGCGGTGAGCGCCGTGACCGTCTCGGCCGCCCGCGCCGGCGGGATGAAGGCGAGAGCGACGGCGATGAGGCAGAGAACGCGTCCGACGCGCCGAACGCCGGTGCGTTCGGGTGGACCCGTCGGGTGGCCGGCATCCCCGGGCGGCCCTCGCCCGACGTCCCTCATGGCACGCGTCTCTCTGCAACCGAGAGACAGTCGATCACCAACCCGGGGTCGACGTCAATTCATGCGCCGCCGGGGCAGGGGCGGCGCCCCAGGGTCGGCCGTCGCGCGGGGGCATCCGGTCGCCGCCGGCCTCAGGCGACCCGCCGCGCGCCGACCGAACCGCGTTCGATCAGCCGACCGGAGAGCACCACCTTGCGCGGCGCCATGTCGGGATGGTCGAGCCGTTCGAACAGCAGTTGCATGGCGGTCCGGCCGATTTCGGCGACCGGTTGCTCGATGACCGTCAGTCCCGGGCCGACCAGTTCGGTCCAGATGTCGTTGTCGAACCCGGCCATGGCGATGTCCCCGGGGATGGCGAGACCGCGGGCGCGGGCCGCCTTGACCACGCCGAGGAGCAGCAGTCCGTTCGAGGTGAGGAAGGCGCGGGGATGATCGGCCTCGCCGAGCCAACGGCCGACCTCCTCGGCCGCCGCCTCGGCATTGGGAGCGACGAACCGCGCTTCGGGCGTCAGGCCGCGTTCCGTCATCGCCGCGACGTAGCCCTGGTGGCGCTCCAGCGCCGTCGAGGACGTCTTGCCGAACAGGCCGCCGATCCGGCCGTGGCCCTCGGCGACGAGGTGAGCGACCAGCCGCCGGGCGGCTTCCTGATTGTCGATCACCACCGAATCGTGGGCGCCCGGCGGGCCGGCGCGATCGACCAGCACCACGGGGAAGTCGAAGCTCATGCGCTCGAGCCGTTCGGCGGTGGTCCGCGTCGGCGCGTAGATCAGGCCGGTGATCCGTTCCTCCTGCATCAGGCGAAGATACATCGCCTCGCGGGCCGGGTTTTCGTCGGTGTTGCACAGGATGACGCGCATCTCCGCCTGATAGGCCGCGTCCTCGACCGCCCGCGACAGGGCGGTGAAGAACGGGTTGCGGATGTCGGACACGACGAGGCCGATGGTGCGGCTGTGTTGCGAACGCAGACGCCGCGCCGAGAGATTCGGTCGATATCCGGTCGAGCGGATCGCCGCCTCCACTTTCTCGCGCAGGTCGCTGGAGACCGGGCCGTTTCCGAGCACCCGCGAGACGGTGGCGGGGGAGACACCGGCGGCCTTGGCCACGTCCTTGATCCCGATGGTCATTTCAGAAAACGTTCTCAGTTCGCGGGTTCGATGCAGCACCGAATTTTGCGGCGCACAACGTAGTTTGCCAAAAAAATTACGCTTGCGCAACGTGATACCCGTTGACATGAGTGCTGAAAACGATTTCATTCACGGCCGCGCAAGATCAAGACGGAGGTCCCCCAGCGATGTCCACCGTATCCTCCCCCCCGCTGCTCTCGCCCCGTCTCGTCCGCATCGCCGCGCGTCCCGCCACCAAGGAGGCCGCGATCCGCGAGGCCTGCCGGATGTTGATCGCCGCCGGCTCGATCGACCCCGCCTATGCCGAGAGCATGTTGCGGCGGGAGAGTGTGGCCAACACCTTCCTCGGCCACGGCGTCGCCATCCCGCACGGCATGATCGAGGACCGCGGCCTGATTCGGCGCAACGGCCTCGCCATCCTGCAGATCCCCGGCGGCGTCGAATGGAATCCCGGTCAGACCACCCGGCTCCTCGTCGCCATCGCCGCCCAGTCGGATGCCCACATCGACGTGCTGCGGCGCCTCACCCGCCTGCTCCAGGACGAACCGGCGCTCGAGCGCCTGATCGTCACATCGGACGCCGCCGAGATCGTCGCCGCCCTCGACGCGAGTGCCGCCGCCCCGAGCGCTCCCGCCGCCCCGGCGATCGATCTCGGCGAGCGCTTCGATTGGGTCGTCGACTATCCCAACGGCCTCCACGCCCGCCCCGCCGCCCATTGGGTCGACGTCGCCCGCCGCGTCGCCGCCCGCCTCCAGGTGCGCTCCGGCGATCTCGTCGCCGATCCGAAGAATCTCGTCTCCCTGCTGCAGCTCGGCCTGAAGATGGGCGATCGCGTCACCGTCTCGGCCGAGGGACCGGACGCGGCCGCCGGCCTCGCCCTCTTGCGGGCGGCGATCGTCGGGCTCTCGGCCCAGGAGAAGGCCGACGCCGCCAAGGCGGCCGAGCGTGCCGCCGCCCCGGTCGCCGGCTGGACCCCGCCGAAGCCGTTGCCGGTGGTGGTCGGCATGCCCGCCGCGCCCGGCCTCGTGGTCGGCCGCGTCCACGTTCTGCGGGCCGGCGACGTCGAGGTACCGGACGTGCCGGTCTCCCTCGCCGAAGGCGGCACTCTGCTCGAGGACGCCATCGCCGCCACCCGCCGGCAGCTCGTCGCCCTCGCCGACGACACCGGCCGCCGCCTCGGCGCCTCCGAGGCCGCCATCTTCAAGGCGCAGGCGGAGTTCCTCGCCGACACCGATCTGGTCACCCTGGCCTGCCAGCTGATGGTCGACGGTCACGGCCCGGCCTGGTCGTGGAACCAGGCGGTCGACCGCATGGCCTCGAGCCTGTCGGCGCTCGGCAATCCCTTGCTCGCCGCCCGCGCCGCCGACCTCCGCGACGTCGGCCGCCGCGTCCTCACCCGGCTCGAGCCGTCGCTCGCCGGCAGCACGCTCGCCGACCTCTCCGACGCGCCGGTGATCCTGATCGCCGCCGACCTGTCGCCGTCCGATACCGCCGGTCTCGACACGACCCGGGTGATCGGCCTCGCCACCGCCCAGGGCGGACCGACCTCGCACACCGCCATCCTCGCCCGCACCCTCGGCCTGCCGGCGCTGGTCGCCGGCGGCGACGCGCTGCTCGAACTGGCGAACGGAACCGAGGTCGTGCTCGACGGCCGCACCGGCCGGCTGTGGCTCCAGCCCGATGCCGAAGCGGTGGCGTCGGCGGCGGCCTTCCTCGAGGCCGAACGGGTGAAGCGCGAACGCCAGGAGGCCGAGCGCGCCCTGCCCGCCGAGACCCGCGACGGCCGCCGCGTCGAGATCGCCGCCAACGTCAACAACGCCGAGCAGGTCGCACTGGCGCTGGGTCAGGGCGCCGAGGGCGTCGGCCTGATGCGCACCGAGTTCCTGTTCCTCGAACGCGGCGCCACGCCGAGCGAGGACGAGCAGTTCGAGGTCTATTCGGCGATGCTCGAGGCGCTCGACGGCCGGCCGTTGATCGTCCGCGCCCTCGACATCGGCGGCGACAAGCAGGTCGCCCATCTCGCCCTGCCGCACGAGGAGAACCCCTTCCTCGGCGTCCGCGGCGCCCGCCTGCTGCTGCGTCGTCCCGATCTGATGGAACCGCAGCTCCACGCCCTCTACCGCGCCGCCAAATCCGGCCGGCCGCTGTCGATCATGTTCCCGATGATCTCCTCGCTGCAGGAGGTTCTGGCGCTCCGCGTCGTGTGCGAACGCATCCGCGCCGAGGTCGACGGACCGGTGGTGCCGATCGGCATCATGGTCGAGGTGCCCTCGGCCGCGATCATGGCCGACGTCCTCGCTCCGCACGTCGACTTCTTCTCGATCGGCACCAACGACCTCACCCAATACGCCCTGGCGATCGATCGCCAGCATCCCGACCTCGCGGCCGAAGCCGACAGCCTCCATCCGGCGGTGCTGCGCCTGATCCGGGCGACCGTCGAAGGGGCCCGCAGACACGACCGTTGGGTCGGAGTGTGCGGCGGCATCGCCGGCGATCCCTTCGGCGCGGCCCTGTTGACCGGTCTGGGCGTGAACGAACTGTCGATGACCCCGCGCGACATTCCGGCCGTCAAGGCGCGGCTGCGCGGAGCCGACTTCGCCGACCTCGAGGCGATGGCGCTGGAGGCGCTCTCCCTCGACACCGCCGATCGCGTCCGCCGTCTCGAGGGAGCACGTCGATGAATACCCCCGTCGTCACCGTCACCCTCAACCCGGCGATCGATCGCACCGTCACCGTCGATCGACTGACTCTCGGCGCCGTCCATCGCGCCCGCTCGAGCCTGTCCAACGCCGGCGGCAAGGGCGTCAACGTCGCCGGCTGCCTCGCCGATTGGGGCATTCGGCCGATCGTCACCGGCGTCCTCGGGCGCGACAACGCCGCCCCGTTCGAGGCCTTCTTCGCCGCCAAGGGGCTGGACGACCGCTTCGTCCGCGCCCCCGGCGAGACCCGCACCAACATCAAGATCGCCGACCTCTCGACCGGCGACACCACCGATCTCAACCTCCCCGGCCTGCCGGTCTCCACCGCGATCTACGACGCGGTGTGGGAGACGCTGGTAGCGGCGGTGCGGCGGAACACGCTGGTGGTGGTCGCCGGGTCGCTGCCGGAGAACCTGCCCGACGTCACCCTCGCGGTGTTGGTCGCCGATCTCGTCCGGCTCGGCGCCCGCGTCGTGCTCGACACCTCCGGCGAACCGCTCGCTCGGGCGCTCGCCCCCGAAGCGCGCCATCTGCCCCACGCGATCAAGCCCAACCGCAGCGAGCTCGAGGGCTTCGCCGGTCGCCGGCTCGGATCGGAAGCCGAGATCGTCGAGGCGGCGCGCGCCCTGGTGCTTCGTGGAATTCCCCTCGTCGCCGTCTCCTGTGGCGCCGACGGGGCCTATTTCGTCAACGCCGACGAGGCGCTGGTCGCCCGTCTGCCGCCGGTCGCGGCCCTGAGCACGGTCGGCGCCGGTGACGCCATGGTCGCCGGCCTGGTCGCCGGCCTGGCGGCGGACGCCCCGCTCGCCGACGTGGCGCGCCTCGGCGTCGCCTTCGCCGCCGCCAAACTCGCCGGCGTCGGCCCCAATCTTCCGTCGGAGGAGACGGTGAGAAACCTCGCGACCGCGGTCGGACTGCGGTCGGTGGACGTTTGAGGAGACGAACCCCGCGTCTCGCGGGTTTCGAACGGCACAGAGAGCGGGAGAAGACCCGCAGGAGGAAGAGATGACGAAGATCGCGGCGGTGGTCGGGTCCAAGGACCGTCCCACTCAGGTGATGTTGGCGGCGGAGGCCCTGCGCAGGGCGGCGGCCGCGGCCGGAATCGAGATCGCGGTGGAGAGCCGCGTCGGCGCCACCACCCAGGCGCCGCTCTCGGCCGAGACCTTCGCGGCGGCCGACCGCGTCCTGGCGGTCGGCGACGTCGACGCCGCCGATCCGCGTTTCGCCGGCAAGACGGTGACCTCGCTCGCCCTCGACGCGGCCCTGGCCGATGCCGCCGGTGCCGTCGCCGGTGCCGGTGCGACCGCCGCGGCGCCCGTCGCGAAGAAGATCGTCGCCATCACCTCCTGCCCGACCGGCATCGCCCACACCTTCATGGCGGCCGAGGGCATCGAGCAGGGCGCCAAGGCGCTCGGTCATTCGGCCCGGGTCGAGACCCAGGGCTCGGTCGGCTCGCAGAACGCCCTGACCGCGGCCGAGATCGCCGCCGCCGACGTGGTGATCATCGCCGCCGACACCAACGTCGATCTCGCCCGCTTCGCCGGCAAGCGCGTCTTCATGAGCGGCACCAAGCCGGCGATCGGCGACGGCAAGGCGCTGGTCGTCCGGGCCCTCGCCGAAGCGACGGTCCACGCCGCGCCCGCCGGCGCCGGCCGCGACCTCGCCGCCGAGGTCGCCTCGGTCAAGGCCGCCGCCGCCGCCCAACGCTCCGGCCCCTACAAGCATCTGATGACCGGCGTCTCCTACATGCTGCCCTTCGTGGTGGCCGGCGGCCTGCTCATCGCCATCGCCTTCGCCCTCGGCGGCATCTACGTCTACGACGACGCCCACAAGGGCACCTTCGCCCAGGCGCTCTTCACCATCGGTGCCAAGAACGGCTTCGCCCTGATGGTGCCGATCCTCGCCGGCTTCATCGCCTATTCGATCGCCGACCGTCCCGGCATCGCACCGGGCGCCATCGGCGGCATGATCTCCGGAGCGATCGGCGCCGGCTTCCTCGGCGGCATCGCCGCCGGCTTCCTCGCCGGATACGTCGTCAAGTTTCTCAACGACAACATCAGCCTCGGTCGCAATCTCGACGGCCTCAAGCCGGTCCTGATCCTGCCGTTGCTCGGCTCGACCATCGTCGGCCTGTTGATGATCTACGTCATCGGCGCACCGGTCGCCACGGCGCTGGCCGCGATGACCGCCTTCCTCAAGGACATGCAGGGTGCCAACGCCATCGCCCTCGGCGCGATCATCGGCCTGATGATGGCCTTCGACATGGGCGGGCCGGTCAACAAGGCGGCCTACACCTTCGCCACCGGCCTCATCGCCTCCGCCGACAACGCCGTCTACGCCCCGATGGCCGCCGCCATGGCCGCCGGCATGACCCCGCCGCTCGGTCTGGCGCTCGCCACCAAGATCTTCCGCGATCGCTTCACCGCCGACGAACACGAAGCCGGCAACGCCGCCTTCGTCCTCGGCATCTCCTTCATCACCGAAGGCGCCATTCCCTTCGCCGCCAAGGATCCGCTGCGCGTCATCCCGTCGCTGATGGCCGGATCCGCCGTCGCCGGCATGATCTCCATGGCGGTCGGTGCCCAGCTCAAGGTCCCGCACGGCGGCATCTTCGTCCTGCCGATCCCCAACGCCGTCGATCACCTCCTCGGTTACCTCCTCGCCCTGGTCGTCGGCACGGTGGTCACCGCCGTCCTCCTCGGCCTGCTGAAGAAGAAGGTCGCCGCCTGAGACGGGGGTCGCGTGGAACCGATCCGCTTCGGCGGGCCGCCGAGGGCGACCTCGGCGACCCGCCGGGCTCTCCCCGGCCGGTCTCCACGCGACCTTCACCGAGATGCGGGCCGGGCCGGACCGATCCCCGGTCGCGCGCCGTTCCCATGGTACGTCGTCACGAGGGCCCCCTCGTCCGGTACGTCGCCCGAAATCGCGGGCTGTCCCGCCGTCTCGATCCCCGCCGCGGCCCCGCCTCGGCGGGGATCGCCGTTCGGGCCGATCGGGGCGATGTCCGTTGCGAGCTGGTGGCTTCGGGATATGAAAACGATCGCATATCCTGATGAACGAATGCGTGGCCGCAGCCATCTGGAATCACGGCAGAACTAGGTGCGACTACGAATTCCCGGGCCCGGGACAGTTTTCCCGATTGCATATTGCGATGAAAACGTTTTCAATAGCCGCAGGTCGGTGATCCGAGAATCCCGACCTCGGGCGCGCGAACGGCGTGCGCCGCGTCGCGACCCGCGCCCCCGCCGGTCGCCATCGGGGCCGAGATCCGGGTACGGCCGCCCCGACGAACCTCGAGGAGCACAACTCATGCCCGTTTCGTCGCTCACCGACCTCGACGCCCTGATCGCGCGTGTGAAGCACGCCCAGCAGATCTACGCCGCCTTCGATCAGGCCAAGGTCGACGAGATCTTCCGCGCCGCCGCCTTCGCCGCCGCAGACGCCCGCATTCCCCTGGCCCGCATGGCCGCCGAAGAGACCGGCATGGGTGTCCTCGAGGACAAGGTGGTCAAGAACCACTTCGCCTCCGAATACATCTACAACGCCTACAAGGACGAGAAGACCTGCGGCATCGTCGCCGTCGACGAGATCGGCGGCACGGTCACCATCGCCGAACCGATCGGCCTCATCTGCGGCATCGTGCCGACCACCAATCCGACCTCGACGGCGATCTTCAAGGCGCTGATTTCGCTCAAGACCCGCAACGGCATCGTCTTCTCGCCCCACCCGCGCGCCAAGTTCGCGACCTGTGCCGCGGCCAAGCTCGTGCTCGACGCCGCGGTCGCCGCCGGCGCGCCGGCCGACATCATCGGCTGGATCGACACGCCCACGGTCGCTCTTTCCGAAGCGCTGATGAAGCACCCGGACATCAATCTGATCCTCGCCACCGGCGGCCCCGCCATGGTCAAGGCGGCCTATTCCTCGGGCAAGCCGGCGATCGGCGTCGGCGCCGGCAACGCGCCGGTGGTGATCGACGAATTCGCCGACATCAAGCGCGCCGTCGCCTCGATCCTGATGTCGAAGACCTTCGACAACGGCATGATCTGCGCCTCCGAACAGGCGGTGGTCGCGGTCGCCTCGGTCTACGACGCGGTGCGTGAGCGCTTCGCCACCCACGGCGGCCACATCCTGTCGCCGGCCGAGCTCGCCGAGGTGCGCGAGGTGGTCTTCCCCAACGGGCATCTGTCGCCCGAAGTGGTCGGCCAATCGGCGGTGAAGATCGCGGCGCGCGCCGGCCTCACCGTTCCGGCCACCACCAAGGTGCTGATCGGTGAGGTCGAGACCGTCGGCGACGAAGAGCCCTTCGCCCACGAGAAGCTCTCCCCGACGCTGGCCCTCTATCGCCGCGCCGACTTCGCCACCGCCCTCGACACCGCCGCCGATCTGGTGGCGCTCGGCGGCATCGGCCACACCTCGGTGCTCTACACCGACCAGGATCGGCACCCCGAACGGATCGCCGCCTTCGGCGAGCGGATGAAGACCGCCCGCATCCTGATCAACACGCCGTCGTCACACGGCGGCATCGGCGATCTCTACAACTTCAATCTGGCGCCGTCGTTGACGCTCGGGTGCGGCTCCTGGGGTGGCAACTCGATCTCCGACAACGTCGGTCCCAAGCACCTGATCAACAAGAAGACGATCGCCAAGCGGGCCGAAAACATGCTCTGGCACAAGCTCCCCAAGTCGATCTACTTCCGTCGCGGCGCGATCGTCGAAGCGATGAAGGATCTCGCCGGCAAGCAGCGCGCCTTCCTCGTCACCGACCGCTTCCTGTTCCAGAGCGGCATCGCCGACGAGGTGGTCCGGCTGCTCGAGAAAGTCGGCATCGAGGTCGAGGTCTTCGCCGACGTCGAGGCCGATCCGACCCTCACCTCCGTCCGCAAGGGCGCCGAACGCGCCGGCGCCTTCAAGCCGGACGTGATCGTCGCCTTCGGCGGCGGCTCGCCGATGGACGCGGCCAAGATCATCTGGGTGATGTACGAGCACCCGGAAGTGCATTTCGAGGATCTGGCGCTGCGCTTCATGGACATCCGCAAGCGCATCTACAAATTCCCGAAGATGGGCGTGAAGGCCGAGATGGTGGCGATCCCGACCACCTCGGGCACCGGCTCGGAAGTCACCCCCTTCGCCGTGGTGACCGACGACGTCTCCGGCATGAAGTATCCGCTCGCCGACTACGAGCTGACCCCGACGATGGCGGTGATCGACGCCAACTTCGTGCTCGGCCTGCCCAAGTCGCTCACCGCTTTCGGCGGCATCGACGCGGTCACCCATGCGCTCGAGGCCTATGCCTCGGTGATGGCCAACGAGTTCTCCGACGGCCAGGCCCTCCAGGCCCTGAAGCTGCTCAAGGACTTCCTGCCGGCGGCCTACACCGAGGGCGCCTCCGATCCGGTGGCCCGCGAGAAGGTCCACAACGGCGCCACCATCGCCGGCATCGCCTTCGCCAACGCCTTCCTCGGCGTCTGCCACTCGATGGCCCACAAGCTCGGCGCCACCTTCCATCTCCCGCATGGTCTGGCCAACGCGCTGCTGATCTCCAACGTCGTGCGCTACAACGCCACCGACAATCCGGTGAAGCAGACGGCCTTCTCCCAATACGACCGTCCGCAGGCCCGCCGCCGTTATGCCGAGATCGCCGATCACCTCGGGCTCGGCGCGCCCGGCATGCGCACCGGCGCCAAGGTCGAAGCGCTGGTCGCCTGGCTCGACGGGCTCAAGACCCATCTCGGCATCCCGGCGTCGATCCGGGCGGCGGGCGTCGCCGAGGCCGACTTCCTGGCGGCGGTCGACCGCATCGCCGTCGAGGCCTTCGACGACCAGTGCACCGGCGCCAACCCGCGCTTCCCGCTGATCGAAGAGTTGAAGGCCCTGCTGATCGACAGCTTCTACGGCCGGCCCTTCGTCGAACTGGCGGACCGCGACGGCGATCCGGCCGCCGACACCGCGCCCGCGGCGAAGCGGTCCCCGCGCAAGGCCGCCGAATGAGCCCCGGGCTCTCGGACCCGCCCCCGGTCCTCGCCCTCGCCCCGCGAGATCGACCGGACGGGATCCGAGAGCCCGCCCCACTCCACCGGCGACCCGTGTCCGGGCGCCGGAACGCCCTCAGGAGGAATGTCCCATGGCGGTCCGTTTCGCCATCGACGGGTTCGGTCGCAACCGGCCTCGCGCCGTCGTCGAACCGGCGTGCAATGCCGTAGGCGTCGCCGTCGCCAGAGCGAGGGCCGTCTGAGATGGCCATCCCTCGCGAGACTCCCGAGGTCGGGTCCGGGCGGATCCTGCGCCGGCGGCAGACCAAGATCGTCGCCACGCTCGGCCCGGCCTCGACCGACCCCGAGGTGATCGGCGCCCTGTTCGAGAGCGGCGTCGACGTCTTCCGCCTGAACTGCAGCCACGGCACGCACGAAGATCACCGCCGCCGCCTCGCCGTCCTGCGCGATCTGGAACGGCGCTGGGACCGGCCGATCGCCGTGCTCGCCGACCTGCAGGGCCCCAAGCTGCGGCTCGGGACCTTCGTCGGCGGGAGCATCGCGCTCGAGGCCGGGCGCGCGTTCCGCCTCGACCTCGATCCGACGCCCGGCGACGAGACGCGGGTCGGCCTGCCGCATCCCGAGATCTTCGCCGCGCTCGTCCCCGGTGCCGAACTGCTGCTCGACGACGGCAAGGTCCGCCTGGAGGTCGTCGCCTGTGGTCCGGATCGGGCCGAGACCCGCGTCGTCTCCGGCACGACGCTCTCCGACCGCAAGGGCGTCAACGTGCCCGGCGTGGTGCTGCCGATCTCGGCGCTGACCGACAAGGATCGCGCCGACCTCGCCTTCGCCCTCGACGCCGGTGTCGACTGGATCGGGCTCTCCTTCGTCCAGCGCCCGCAGGACGTCGCCGAGGCGCGGGCGCTCGTCGGCACGCGCGCCGCGATTCTCGCCAAGATCGAGAAGCCGCAGGCCATCGACCACCTCGAGGCGATCGTCGCGCTCAGCGACGGCATCATGGTGGCGCGCGGCGATCTCGGCGTCGAGATGCCGCCGGAGGACGTGCCGACGCTGCAGAAGCGGATCGTGCGGGAGGCGCGGCGGGCCGGCAAGCCGGTGATCGTCGCCACGCAGATGCTGGAATCGATGATTTCCGCCCCGACCCCGACCCGCGCCGAAGCCTCGGACGTGGCGACGGCGATCTTCGACGGCACCGACGCGGTGATGCTCTCGGCGGAGACCGCCGCGGGCGCCCATCCGATCGAGGCGGTGACGATGATGAACCGCATCGCCGAACGGGTGGAGCGCGACCCGATCTACCGCCAGATGATCGATGCCCAACGCGCCACGCAGGCCCAGACCTCCGCCTCCGACGCCATCACCACGGCGGCCGGTCGGGTGGCGCGTGCCGTCGGCGCGGTGGCGATCGCCACCTATACGACGTCGGGCTCGACCACCCTCCGGGCCGCCCGCGAGCGGCCGGAGGTGCCGATCCTCTGTCTCGCCCGCTCGGCCGCCGTCTCGCGCCGGATGATGCTCGCCTACGGTGTCCGTTCGGTCTTCGCCCCGGTTCCCGACGGGTTCCGCGCCAAGATCGCCGGGGCGGTCGACGTGGCGGTTCGCGAGGGTCTGGCGGTCGCCGGCGACGCTCTGGTCGTCACCGCCGGCGACGGGGTCACCGGCTCGACCAACGTCCTCCGCGTCGCCGTGGTGGGTGAAGAAGGTACGTCGGTCGCCGTTCGGGACGAACGGCGCTCGGTCCAGGCATGAAACATCCGCCGCCGCACGGCGTGGCCGGGCGGCTCGGCGAAGCGAGGTGATCACCATGAACATCGTTGCCCGAGACGTCGCCGACCTCACCGGTTCCGATCCCTGGCGTGGTTTCGTCGAAGGTGTCTGGAGGCGCGAGGTGGACGTTCGCGACTTCATTCAGAAGAACGTGCTGCCGTTCGAGGGCGATGCCGGGTTTCTGGTTCCGGCGACGGCGCGGACCGAGACGTTGTGGGCGAAGCTGAAGGATCTGCTCGCCGAGGAGCGCAAGGCCGGCGGCGTCCTCGACGTCGACGTCTCGAAGGTCTCCTCGATCGTCGCCCACGGCCCCGGATACATCGATCGCGAACTCGAGCAGATCGTCGGCCTGCAGACCGATCGGCCGTTGAAGCGGGCGATCATGCCCTTCGGCGGTTGGCGCATGGTCGAGAACGGCCTCGAGGCCTACGGCTTCCCGCCGGCGCCCGGTCTCCGGGAGACCTTCCCGGCGATCCGCAAGACCCACAACGACGGCGTCTTCGACGTCTACACCCCCGACGCGCTCAAGTGCCGCAAGTCGGGCGTCATCACCGGCCTGCCGGACGCCTACGGCCGCGGCCGCATCATCGGCGACTATCGCCGCGTCGCCCTCTACGGCGTCGCCCGCCTGATCGAGGACAAGAAGGCGCAGGCCGCCAGCCTCGAACTCGACGCCCTCGACGACGCCGTGCTGCGCCTGCGCGAGGAGATCGGCGAGCAGATCAAGGCGCTCGAGGAACTCGCCGCCATGGCGAAGTCCTACGGCTGCGACGTGTCGCGCCCGGCGGCGAACGCCCGCGAGGCGGTGCAGTGGACCCATTTCGCCTATCTCGCCGCGGTCAAGGAGGCCAACGGCGCCGCCATGTCGCTCGGCCGGGTGTCGAGCTTCCTCGACGTCTGGATCGAGCGCGACCTCGACGAGGGTACCCTCGACGAGGCGACGGCCCAGGAGCTGATCGACCACTTCGTCATGAAGCTCAGGATCGTCCGCTTCCTGCGCACCCCGGACTACGACCAGCTGTTCTCCGGCGACCCGACCTGGGTCACCGAATCGATCGGCGGCATGGGGATCGACGGGCGGACGCTGGTCACCCGGACGTCCTTCCGCTTCCTCCACACCCTGCGCACCCTCGGCCCGGCGCCGGAGCCGAACCTCACCGTGTTGTGGTCGGAGTTCCTGCCCAAGGGCTTCAAAGACTACTGCGCCGAGATCTCGATCGACACCTCGTCGATCCAGTACGAGAACGACGACCTCATGCGGCCCTGGTGGGGCGACGACTACGGCATCGCCTGCTGCGTCTCGGCCATGCGGATCGGCAAGCAGATGCAGTTCTTCGGGGCGCGCGCCAACCTCGCCAAGACCCTGCTCTATGCCATCAACGGCGGCCGCGACGAGAAGTCGGGCGAGCAGATCGGCCCGACCTTCGCTCCCGTCGCCGGCGAGGTGCTCGACTACGAGGATGTGAAGGCCAAGCTGGTGCCGATGATGGACTGGCTCGCCAAGGTCTACGTCGGCGCCCTCAACGCCATCCACTACAGCCACGACAAATACATGTACGAGCGCATCGAGATGGCGCTCCACGATCGCGACGTGCTCAGGACCATGGCCTGCGGCATCGCCGGCCTGTCGGTCGCCGCCGACGCCCTCTCGGCGATCAAGCACGCGAAGGTCCGGGCGATCCGCGACGAGCGCGGCCTCGTCGTCGACTATGCGATCGAGGGCGCGTGGCCGGCCTTCGGCAACAACGACGACCGGGTCGACGACATCGCGGTCTGGCTGGTGGAGACCTTCATGGCCGCCATCCGCAAGCAGAAGACCTATCGCGGCGCGGTGCCGACCCAGTCGGTGCTGACCATCACCTCGAACGTCGTCTACGGCAAGAAGACCGGCAACACCCCGGACGGCCGCAAGGCCGGCGAGCCCTTCGCCCCGGGCGCCAACCCGATGCACGGCCGCGACGTCAAGGGACCGCTCGCCTCGATGGCCTCGGTGGCGAAACTGCCCTACCAGCACGCCCAGGACGGCATCTCCTACACCTTCACCATCGTCCCCTCGGCGCTGGGCTCGGCGGCGCACGACCGCATCGCCAACCTCACCGGTCTCCTCGACGGCTACTTCTTCCAGGGCGGCCACCACATCAACGTCAACGTCTTCGACCGCGAGACGCTGCTCGATGCCATGGACCATCCGGAGAAGTATCCCCAGCTCACCATCCGGGTCTCCGGCTATGCGGTGAACTTCGTCAAGCTGACGCGCGAGCAGCAGCTCGACGTCATCTCGCGGACCTTCCATGGCCTCCACTGACCTGCCCACCGCCGGTTGGTCGACCTCCGCGCGCCGACCCTCGGGCCTGCGCGCGGTCCGGCCGGCCATCCGCGGCTGGGTCCACTCCGTCGAGACCGGCGGTGCCGTCGACGGTCCCGGCATCCGCTACGTGCTGTTCCTCGCCGGCTGCCTGCTGCGCTGCCGCTACTGCCACAACCCCGACAGCTGGCACATGCACCACGGCCGGCCGATCACCTCCAAGGAGGTGCTCGACGACATCGCCGGCTACGCCAAGTTCCTCATCCATGCCAAGGGCGGGGTGACGCTGTCGGGCGGCGAACCGCTGGTTCAACCCGACTTCACCCATGCGATCCTGCGCGGCTCGAAGGAGATGGGGCTCCACACCGCTCTCGACACGGCCGGCCATCTCGGACTACACGCCGACGATCACCTCCTCGCCGACGTCGATCTGGTGCTGCTCGACATCAAGGCCTTCACCGAGACCTCGCACCACGACCTGACCGGCGTCGCCCTCGCCCCGACCCTCGCCTTCGCCGAACGCCTCGCCGTCATGAAGAAGCCGGTGTGGCTGCGCTACGTCCTCGTCCCCGGCCTCACCGACCGCCTCGACGAGATCGCCGCCCTCGCCGACTACGCCGCAAAACTCGGAAACATCGAACGCGTCGACGTCCTACCCTTCCACAAATTGGGCGAGTTCAAATGGGCGGCAGAGGGTCTCGCCTACACGCTCGCCGACACGCCGCCGCCGTCGCCCGACCTCACCGAGCGGGTCCGCGGCCTCTTCCGCACCCGCGGCCTCGTCGCCGACTGAGCGCCCCCGGCGAAACGCACGGAAGCGCGGGGGGCGGTCGCCTCGGGTCGAGGCGCCGACGCCGCGCTTCGGCGGGCGGGGCCGCCCGGCGGCGCTCTTCCCGTCGCCCGTCGCCCCGGCTAGGGTCCCCTCGACCCGAAGCGAGGATCGCCATGTTCCTGCCCAACCGCTCGCCGCGCCACGCGACGCCCCTCGATCCCCGCGACGCCGAGACCTTCGGTTCAGCCGGCGCGGCGAGCATCGCCGGCTTTCTCGCCCGCTTCCCCGACGAGGAACCGACGCCGCTGGTCGCGCTCCCTGCGCTGGCCGAGGCGGCAGGCATCGGCGAGATCGTCGTCAAGGACGAGAGCCGGCGCCTCGGCCTCGGCTCGTTCAAGGCCTTGGGCGGCGCCCATGCGGTGGCGGTGCTGGTGCTGGAGGAGGCGGGCCGGCGGCTCGGGCGCCCCCTCGGCTTCGCCGATCTCGACGATCCGGCGGTGCGCGCCGTCGCCGCCCGGACCACCGTCGCCTGCGCCACCGACGGCAATCACGGCCGCTCCGTCGCCTGGGGCGCGGCGCTCCTCGGGGCGCGCACCGTGATCTTCGTCCATCGCGGCGTCAGTGCCGCCCGCGTCGCCGCCATCGCCCGCTTCGGCGCCGAGATGGTCCGCGTCGACGGCACCTACGACGAATCGGTCGCCGAGGCCGCCCGCGTCGCCGCCCGCGAGGGCTGGACGGTGGTCTCCGACACCTCGTGGGAGGGCTACGAGCGCATCCCCGGTCTGGTGATGCAGGGCTACGGCGCCATCGTCGACGAGGCGCTCGCCGCCCTGGCCGCGCCCCCCACCCACGTCTTCGTCCAGTGCGGCGTCGGCGGCGTCGCCGCGGCGCTCGCCGCCCGCTTCGCTCTGCGGCTCGGGGCCGAGCGGCCGCGCTTCGTCGTCGTCGATCCCGCCCGCGCCGCCTGCATGTTCGAGAGCGCCCGCGCCGGCCGTCCGGTGAAGGTCGCCGAAGGCGAGCCGACGGTGATGGCGATGCTCGACTGCTACGATCCCTCGCCGCTCGCCTGGCGGGTGCTGGAACGCGCCGCCGACGGCTTCATGACGGCGGAGGAGGACGAGGCGATCGCCGTGATGCGCCGGCTCGCCCGGCCGCTCCCCGGCGATCCGCCGATCGTCGCCGGCGAGAGCGGCGGCGTCGGCCTCGCCGGTCTCCTACAGGCGGCGGCCGACCCGTCGATCCGCGCCGGCCTCGGCCTCGACGCGGCCTCGCGCGTCTTCGTGGTGGTGACCGAAGGGGCGACCGATCCCGGTCTCTGGGAGCGCCATGTCGGCGTCCCGCCGGCCGCGCTCGCCTGAGGCGGCCGCCTCACCGCGCGCCGCGATCGGCCCCGGCCAGCACGTTGGCCACCACCGCGACGAAGACGATCGCCCCGCCGAAGAGGCCTGCGGTCGTCGGCGCCTCGCCGAACACCGCCCAGACCAGCGCCGGCCCGAAGACGATGTCGAGGGCGACGATCAACGTCGAATCCGCCGCCGGGATCCGCCGCGATCCCGCGAGGAACAGCATGCCGGCGAGCACGAAGTTGCTGAAGCCGAAGGCGGCGAGGAGCCCCCCGTCGCGCGGCCCGATCGAAGCGAAGTCGGCCAGCGGCGCGGTGATCGCCAGATTGATCGCCACCGCCAGGATGTTGGGCGGCGCCACCGGCATCGTCGGCCGCGCCCGCGAGATCACCACCATGCCGGCGAACGACAGCATCATCCCGACGGCGAGGAGATCGCCGAGGAGGTGCCCGCCGCCGAGCGATCCGGAGACGACGACGCCGACCCCGACGAGCGCCCCGGCCCCGGCGAGGAGAGTGCGCGACGGCACCCGTTCGCCGAGGAAGAACCACGCCATCGCTGCGGCGGCGAAGGGCGTGGTGGCGCCGATGACGGCGTTGTTCGCCACCGAGGTGTTGTAGAGCGACGAGATGGTCGTCAGCGCGCAGACGACGCTCGCCGCGGCGTGCGCCACCCCCCAGCGTCCCATCGAGCGGAAGGCGGCGAGGCTCTCCCGCCCGTGCGTCGCCACGAACAGACCGGTGAGGACGAGGAGGCCGAACGCCGAACGTCCCGCCAGCGTCGTCCACAGATCGGTGCCGAGGGCGCGGGTGAAGAAGCCGGTCATCGACCACACCGCCGTGGCGGCGGCGACCAGGGCGATGCCGACGAGCTCGTGGCGGCGGTGGGACGAGAGGGGTTCGGTCATGCACTCTGCGATTCGGGCGGGCGGGGAGGCGCACCCTGCCACGCCGTCGTCGGGTGAGGCATTCCGCCCGCGCCGTGCTCCGTCCCATCCGCGACGGCGATCGTCGGATCACCCCACCGGCCGCCGCGATCACCGCGACGGCCCCGCGTCGGGCTCGCAGCCGGCCTCAGGTGAGGAGCGCGATCAGGAAGGTCGGCGTCAGCTCGGTCCAACCGGCGAAACCGCCGACGCCGAAGACCATGCCGATCGCCCCGAGCACCGTCGCCGCGCCGAACAGCCAACGGATGCGCACCAGTGCGGTGACCGCGAACAGCGCGATCGCCACCGACAGGAAGGCGTCGGAGAGATCGAAGAGATCGTCGCGGGCGCCGGCCTCGGCGAACTCCGCCGCCCGCGCCTTGGCTTTGGTCGCCGATTCCTCGGCACGCGACTGATAGGTGTCGGCGTTCTTCTTCCACTCGCCGAGAGTCTTCTCGAGTTCCGGCGTCATCGGATTGGTCGCCTTGGTCTGGGCGATCGCGACCTCCAGGCCGAACCACCGCTGTCGCCGCGCCTGATATTCGTTCCAGCTGTCGACCATCTCCGCCTGGGCCTTCTGCATGCCCTGGACGATGTTGTCGTCCTTGATCTTGGAGACCGCCATGAAGGCGGAGACGATCGCCACCGCGATGGCGATCAGATTGTTGAAGCGATCACGATTCTCGTCGCTTTCGCCGCTCTTCGGGATCTCGATTTCGGCCATGTCCGCCCTCTTCTCGACGATTCGGTGCCCAGAGGCGCGCAGCATGGGTCGCGGATCGAGACGATTCAATGACCCCGGAGCGCGAAGCCGGCGAGCCGCCGCAACGCTTTCGTCATCATATAAAGAAATCTTTATATCGTTGTTGTGGCCGAGGCTCGGGTCTGATATGAGCGCGTTCCAAGGTGGCCGTGATGCCGCCCGGTTCCCCCCTGCGCCGCCCTCGCCCGACCTCCGTCCGGGTGGATCCCGGGCGAGCGCCCGCGCCGCGACCGGCGCCTCGGAGACGCGACATGACCCAGATTCACGATTACGCCGTCAAGGACCTCGCGCTCGCCCCCTGGGGTCGCAAGGAGATCGACATCGCCGAGACCGAGATGCCCGGCCTGATGGCGGTGCGCGCCGAGTACGGCCCGGCCCAGCCGCTGAAGGGCGCCCGCATCGCCGGCTGCCTGCACATGACCATCCAGACCGCGGTGCTGATCGAGACGCTGCAGGCGCTCGGCGCCGAGGTGCGCTGGTCGTCCTGCAACATCTTCTCCACCCAGGACCACGCCGCCGCCGCCATCGCCGCCGCCGGCACCCCGGTCTTCGCCCACAAGGGCGAGAGCCTGGAGGAGTACTGGGACTTCGTCGCCCGCACCTTCGACTGGGCCGACGGCGGCGTGCCGAACATGATCCTCGACGACGGCGGCGACGCCACCATGTACGTCATCCTCGGCGCCGAGGCCGAGAAGGATCCCTCGATCCTCGACAAGCCGTCGAACGAGGAAGAGGTCGCCTTCTTCGCCACCATCTGGAAGCGCCTGAAGACCCAGCCGGGCTGGTTCTCCAAGGTGCGCGACGCCATCCGGGGCGTCTCGGAAGAGACCACCACCGGCGTCCATCGCCTCTACATGCTGACCGAGCAGGGCCGCCTGCCGTTCCCGGCGATCAACGTCAACGACAGCGTCACCAAGTCGAAGTTCGACAACCTCTACGGCTGCCGTGAATCGCTGGTCGACGGCATCCGCCGCGCCACCGACGTGATGCTCGCCGGCAAGATCGCGGTCGTCGCCGGCTACGGCGACGTCGGCAAGGGCTCGGCCGCCAGCCTGCGCAACGGCGGCGCCCGCGTCCTCGTCACCGAGATCGACCCGATCTGCGCCCTGCAGGCGGCGATGGAGGGCTACGAGGTGGTGACCATGGAAGACGCCGCGCCGCGCGGCGACATCTTCGTCACCGCCACCGGCAACAAGGACGTCATCACCCTCGACCACATGCGGGCGATGAAGAACAACGCCATCGTCTGCAACATCGGCCACTTCGACGCCGAGATCCAGATCGCGGCGCTGAAGAACTACAAGTGGGAGAAGATCAAGGATCAGGTCGATCACGTGGTCTTCCCGGACGGCAAGCGCATCATCGTCCTGTCCGAGGGCCGTCTGGTGAACCTCGGCAACGCCACCGGCCACCCGAGCTTCGTCATGTCGGCGTCCTTCACCAACCAGACGCTGGCGCAGATCGAGCTGTGGACCAACGGTCGGGCCTACGAGAAGCGCGTCTACACCCTGCCGAAGAAGCTCGACGAGAAGGTCGCGGCCCTGCACCTCGCCAAGCTCGGCGTGCGGCTGTCGACGCTGTCCAAGGACCAGGCCGACTACATCGGCGTGACGACCGAGGGGCCGTTCAAGCCGGAACACTATCGCTATTGATCGATAGAACTTCCGCTACAACATGTTGGGGGCGCCGTGAAACTTCACGGCGCCCCGTCCATTTGTGGTTCCCCGACTCTCCTCAGCGAGTCCGCGAGAGGTTATCTTCGCAGTGATTCGACCCGACCGCGTGCGTATCCGCCGGTCCGGGCAGCCATCACGAGACCCGAGCGGGAAGGAACCTTCGACATGTGGGGGCGGAGGGGAGCGCGGATTCCGACGTCGCTCCGATCGTTGTCGTCGACCATGCTCGGCCTGATGGGTTCGACCGTGCCGGCCCTCGCGGCCGCCGAGGACGCGCTCGCCACCCAGCAGATCGTGCTCACGGCGTCGATGATCGGCGTCGTCTGCGTCGCCGCCGCCTCGGCCGTCGGCATGATGCGTCAGCGGGCTCGGGCCGAGGCGACGATCATCCGCCTCGCCGCAGACAACGCCGATCTCAAGGCGCATGCCGAACGGGCCGAGGCGCTGCTCGACGGCGAAGACCAGTTGATCCTCGCCTGGAGCCAGCCCGGCGAACCGCCGCTCCTCCTCGGCTCGCTCGGCGTCGCCGCCGGCGCTCCGAAATCGCGGGCCGAGTTCCTCGCCTTCGGCGCCTGGCTGGAGCCCACCTGCGCCGCCGATCTCGATCGCGCCGTGGCGAATCTGCGCGAGCGCGGCACCCCCTTCGACCTCGAGCTCGCCACCCGCTCCGGCACCTTCGTCACCGCCACCGGCCGCGTCGCCGGCGGCCGCCCCTTCGCCCGCTTCGCCGATCTCACCGGCGAACGGCTGCGCTACGCCGAACTCGCCGAGCGTCACCGCCGCCTGATCGGCGACGTTGAGGCGACCCGCGCCCTGTTCGAGGCGATGCCGATGCCGGTGTGGCTGCGCGGCCTCGACGGCTCCCTCGCCTGGGTGAACCGCGCCTATGCCGAGGCGGTCGACGCCCGCGACTGCGCCCAGGTGCGCGACTCCGCGCTCGAACTCCTCGACAGCGCCGGCCGCAAGGCGATCCGTCAGGCCCGCGCGACGTCTCTCGCCGTCGACCTGCGCCTGCCGGTGGTCGTCGCCGGTCGCCGCCGCACCTACGACGTGGTCGACGTCTCCTCCGCCCACGGCGAGGCCGGCATCGCCATCGACGTCACCGACCTCGAGCAGATCCAGGCGGAGTTGCGCCGCACCATCGACTTCCACGCCCGCACCCTCGACCAACTGGCGACCGCCGTGGCGATCTTCGGGGCGGACAAGCGCCTGCAGTTCTACAACGCCGCCTTCCGCGGCCTCTTCGGCCTCGATGCGGCCTTCCTCGAGTCCTCGCCCGACGACGGTACCGTGCTCGATCAGCTGCGCGCCGCCCGCAAGCTGCCGGAGCAGGCCGATTGGCGCTCCTTCAAGCGCGACCTCCATGCCGCCTATCAGGCGCTCGAGGCCAAGGAGCACTGGTGGCACATGCCCGACGGCCAGACGCTGCGCGTCATCGCCAATCCGCACCCGCAGGGCGGCGTCACCTACGTCTACGAGAACGTCACCGAGAAGCTGGAGCTCGAGAAGCGCCACAACGCCCTCGTCCGCGTCCAGGGCGAGACCCTCGATCACCTGTCGGAAGGCGTGGTGGTGTTCGGCTCCGACGGCCGCCTGCGCCTGTGGAACCCGGCCTTCGTCACCCTGTGGAAGCTCGACGAGACGACGCTGGCGCTGAAGCCCCACATCGCCGACGTGGTCGAGCGCCTCGGCTTCGTCCACGACGACCGCACCACCTGGAACCGTCTGAAGCTCGCGGTCACCGGCCTCGCCGACAACCGCGACCGCCTCTCCGGCACCATGGAGCGCCGCGACGGGGTGGTGCTGGAATATTCCCTGGTGCCGCTGCCCGACGGCGCCACCCTCGTCACCTTCGTCAACGTCACCGACACGGTGAACGTCGAGCGCGCCCTGGTCGAGAAGAACGAGGCGCTGGAGGAGGCCGACCACATCAAGACCGACTTCGTCGGCCTCGTCTCCTACGAGCTGCGCTCGCCGCTGACCAACATCGTCGGTTTCGCCCACCTGCTCGCCGATCCGCGCACCGGACCGCTCAACGACAAGCAGCGCGACTATACCGGCCACATCATGTCGTCGTCCCAGGCGCTGATGGCCATCGTCGACGACATCCTCGATCTCGCCACCATCGATGCCGGCATCATGCGGCTGCAGCGCGGCGACGTCGACGTCGCCGCCACCGTCGCCGCCGCCATCGAGGGCATCAAGGATCGCCTCGCCGCCCACCGTCTGACCCTCGTCACCGACATCGCCCCCGGCATCGGCCACGTCGTCGCCGACGAGAAGCGCGTCCGTCAGATGCTGTTCAACCTGCTCTCCAACGCGGTCTCCTTCAGCCTGGAGGGCGGCACGGTGAGGGTCTCCGCCACCCGCGAAGCCGACGAAGCGCTGGTTCTGACGGTCGCCGACGACGGCGTCGGCATCCCCGAGGAACAGCTGAAGTCGGTGTTCGATCGCTTCTACACCCGCCGCCAGGGCCCCCATCGCGGCGGCGCCGGTCTCGGCCTGTCGATCGTCAAGAGCTTCGTCGAGCTGCACGGCGGCACCGTCGACATCGTCAGCCGCGAGGGCGCCGGCACCACCGTCACCTGCCGCCTGCCGCTCGCCCCGGTCGATGCCGGGGAGGTCGCGGCCTCCTCCACGCCCGCCGCCGGCGAGTGACCCGCATGGCCGATGCCCCCCTCGCGCCCGACGTCGACATCCGCATCGACCTTTCCGACGAGACCGCCACGATCGCCCTCGCCGAGGACCTCGCCGCGATCCTGCGCGTCGGCGACACGTTGGCGCTGGTCGGCGATCTCGGCGCCGGCAAGTCGACACTGGCCCGCGCCCTCACGCGGGCGATCGCCGACGACGCCGAACTCGAAGTGCCGAGCCCGACCTTCACCCTGGTCCAGACCTACGATCTCAGGCTGCCGCTCGCCCATCTCGACCTCTACCGCCTCTCCGGTCCCGAGGAGCTCGACGAGATCGGCTTCGACGAGCTGACCCGCGAGCGCGCCCTGCTGATCGAATGGCCCGACCGCGCCGCCGACCGCCTGCCCGACGACGCGCTGATCGTCGCGATCGAGGCCGGCGCCGGTCCGACGGCGCGCCGCGTCCGCCTCCTCGGCCCCGCCCGCCGCTGGGCCGACCGCCTCGCCCGCACCGCCGCGGTGCGCGGCTTCCTCGCCGCCGGCGGCCGCGGCCTCGCCCACCGCCGCCACCTCCAGGGCGACGCCTCGTCGCGCTCCTACGAGCGCATCCGCGACGACGCCGAGACGACGGTGTTGATGAACCACCCGCCCGAGCCCGACGATGCCGCCGGCCGCGCCCGCGTCGCCGCCCGCGCCGCGGCGAAGCTCGCCGAGGGGCCGGGTCCGTTCCTCGCCTTCGCCCTCGGTCTCGCCGAAGCCGGCGTCTCGGTGCCGACGGTGCTCGCCCACGATCTCGCCGCCGGCTTCATGTTGCTCGAGGATCTCGGCGCGGAGGCCTGCGTCGCCGGCTCGCCGCCGCTGCCGATCGCCGAGCGCTACGTCGCGGCGGTCGAGCTCTTGGCCGATCTCCACGGCCGCGCCCTGCCCGCCGCGCTGCCGGACGGGGAGGGGGGGAGCTACCCGGTTCCCGCCTACGACCGCGCCAACTTCGAGGCCGAGGTCTCGGTCTTCCTCGATTGGGGTGTGCCGCATCTCCTCGGCCGACCGGCGAGCGCGGCGGAGCGGGCGAGCTTCCTCGCCCTGTGGCGGCCGCTCTTCGACGAGATTCTCGCCGGGCCGACCACCTGGTGTCTGCGCGACTACCATTCGCCCAACCTGCTCTGGCTCCCCGAGCGGTCGGGCCTCGCCCGGGTCGGCGTCCTCGATTTCCAGGACACCATCCTCGGCCACCCGGCCTACGACGTGGCGAGCCTCGCCCAGGACGCCCGCGTCGACGTCTCGGTCGAGCTCGAACGCGCGCTGCTCGCCGCCTACGTCGCCGCCCGCCGCGCCGCCGACGCGGATTTCGACGAAGCCGCCTTCCGCCGCGCCTACGTCGTCCTCGCCGCCCAGCGCAACACCCGCATCCTCGGCGTCTTCGCCCGGCTGAAGGCGCGCGACGGCAAGCCGCACTATCTCGCGCACCTTCCCCGCCTCTGGGGATACCTCGCCCGCGTCCTCGACGAACCGGTGTTGCGACCGCTGAAGCTCTGGTATGAGGAGGCCGTGCCGGCCGACCGGCGCGGCGGGGTGAGCCTCGGCTGAGTCGGCTCGTCCGACCGATCGCCCGAGACGACCGTATGCCCGTTGCTCCTCTCCGCCGTCCCACTCACGCCATGGTGCTCGCCGCCGGTCTCGGCAAGCGCATGCGCCCGATCACCGCGACGACGCCCAAGCCGCTCGTCGAAGTGGGCGGCCGCTCGCTGATCGACCACGGCTTCGTCAAGCTGCTCGCCGCCGGGGTGCGGGTCTGCGTGGTCAACGTCCACTACCTCGCCGATCTGGTCGAGGTTCACGTCCAGAAGTGCCGCACCCCCGAGATCGTCATCTCGGACGAGCGCGAGGCGCTGCTCGAAACCGGCGGCGGCATCGTCAAGGCGCTGCCGCATCTCGGGTCCGAGCCGTTCTACGTCTACAATTCCGACAGCTTCTGGATCGAGGGCATCCGCGCCAACCTCGATCTGCTCGCCACCCGCTGGGACGACGAGACCATGGACGGGCTGCTGCTGCTCGCCCCCACCGTCGGCTCGATCGGCTATTCCGGCGCCGGCGACTTCTTCATGGACGAACTCGGCCGCCTCACTCGCCGCGCCGAGCGCAAGGTGGCCCCCTTCGCCTATGCCGGGGCGGCGATCTTCCATCCGCGCTTCTTCCGCGACGCGCCCGCCGGCGCCTTCTCGCTCAACCTGCTCTTCGATCGGGCGATCGAGGCGGGCCGCCTCTACGGGCAGCGCATGGAGGGCGTGTGGTTGCACGTCGGCACCCCGCGCGCCATCCGCGACGCCGAGCGCGCCATCGCCGAGAGCGCCGACTGAACCGCGACGGGGGAGCCGGATGACCACCGCGGCCGAAGGCTCCCACCCCCCACGCCTCGCGTCGATCGACGCCGGCCGGCCCTTCCTGCCGACGCTGGTCGCCGCCCTCCTCGACGGCGACCTCGTCCCCGGCTTCGCCTGGGACGGCCGTGACCCCGCCGGCCTCGCCGATGCGCTGATCCTGGTCCCGACCCGCCGTGCCGCCCGTGGCCTGGAAGCCGCCTTCCGCGCCGAGATCGCGGCGCGCGGCGGCGGAGCCGTGACGCTGCTGCCGACCATCCGCCCCTTCGGCGACGTCGACGAGGACGAGGATCTCTTCGCCGGCGAGGGCGACGACGAGCCGGTGGCCACCCCGCTGGAGCGCCGGCTGGTGATGGCCCGTCTGGTGCTCGGCTGGACCACGGCACTCGCCGGCACCCTGCTCAATCCGCGCACCGCCGCGCCGCCGTCGCTGCCGGCGAGCCCGGCCGACGCGGTGCGTCTGTCGACCGCCCTCCTCACCCTGATGGATCAGGTGGTCTCGCAAGGGGTCGACTGGCGCAGGCTCGACGAGATCGTCCCCGACGACCACGCCGCGTGGTGGCAGATGACCCGCGCCTTCCTCGCCCTGGTCGCCGACACCTGGCCGAAACACCTCGCCGAACGCGGCCTCGCCGATCCGGCGGTGCGCCGCCACGCCGCCGTGCGCCGCGAGGCGGCGCGCCTCGCCGAACATCCGCCGAAGGGTCCGGTGATCGCCGCCGGCTCCACCGGCTCGGTGCCGTCGACGGCCGAGCTGATCGCCGTGGTGAGCCGGCTGCCGCTCGGCGCCGTCGTCCTGCCCGGCCTCGACTTCGATCTCGACGACGCGTCGTGGGACGGCCTCGAGCCGGAGACCGGCGATCCGGTGCCCGGCCATCCGCAATACGGCCTGCGCCTGCTGTTGAAGCGTCTCGGCGTCGCCCGCCGCGACGTCCGCCGCCTCGGCGACCCGCTCGCCGATCCGCACACGGCTCGCCTGCGCCTCCTCTCCGAGGCCTTGCGCCCGGCCGAGACCTCGGACGCCTGGGCCGGCTTCGCCGCCGCGATCCGCGCCGGCGGCTTCCCGCTCGACCGCGCCCTCGACGGCGTCGCCCTGATCGAGGCGCGCAGCGAGGGCGAGGAGGCGCTGGCCGTCGCCCTCGCCCTGCGCGAGGCGATCGAGGACCCGACCAAGACCGCGGCGCTCGTCACCCCCGACCGCATCCTCGCCCGCCGCGTCGCCGCCGAACTCGGACGCTGGGGTCTGGCGATCGACGATTCCGCCGGCCAGCCCTTCGGCCACACCCGCGCCGCCCTGCTCGCCCGTCTGGTGGCCGAGGTGGCGCTCGCCGGCTGGGCGCCGGAGGCGGTCTCCGCCCTGCTCGCCCACCCGCTCACCCGCCTCGGTCGGCCGGCCGGCGAGGCCCGCCGTCTCGCCCGCGTCGTCGAGCTGGTGGCGCTGCGCGGACCCCGCGCGCTCCCCTTCGGTCGCGGTCTCCTCGCCGCTTTCGACGAGCGGGTCGAAGCGATCCTCGCCGAGCGCAGCCGCGAGCCGCGCCCGCTGCGTCGCCTCGGCGCCGAGACCCTCGCCGCCGCCCACGCCCTCCTCGCCGACCTCGTCGCCGCGCTCGAGCCGCTCGAATCGCTCGCCGGCAGCGGCGACATCGCCGTGCCGCGGCTGCTCGCCACCCATGTCGCGGCGCTCTCCGCCGTCGCCCGCGACGACACCGGCTCCGAGGCGGGTCTGACCGAGGGCGAGGACGGCGCCGCGCTCGCCCGGGCGCTCGCCGAACTCGCCGCCGCCGCCGCCACCGAGGGCGCCGACCTCGCCTTCGCCGCCTCCGCCTGGCCCGGCTTCTTCGATGCCCTGCTCGGCGACGCGCCGGTGCGCCGGCCGACCGCCGCCGATGCCCGCATCTTCGTCTTCGGCCCGCTCGAAGCGCGCCTGCTCTCGTTCGATCTCGTCGTGCTCGCCGGCCTCGACGAGGGCGTCTGGCCGATCACCACCCGCACCGACCCCTGGCTCTCCCGGCCGATGCGTCGCGACATGGCGCTCGAGGCGCCGGAGCGCCGCATCGGCCTCTCCGCCCACGACTTCGCGCAGGGCGCCGCCGTGCCCCGCGTCGTGCTGGCCCGCGCGGCCCGCGCCGGCGGCGCCCCGACGGTCGCCTCGCGGTGGCTGCAACGGCTGCTCACCGTCGTCGGCCGCTCCGGTCACGCGACGCTCGCGGCGGCCGGCGAACGCTTCCTCGCCTGGGCCCGCGTCCTCGACGCCGCCGCCGGACCGCCGCGCGCCGTCGCCCGACCGGAGCCGAGACCGCCGGTCGAATGGCGGCCGAACCGCCTGTCGGTCACCGAGATCGAAACCTGGATCCGCGACCCCTACGCCGTCTACGCCCGCCACGTCCTCGGCCTCGACCCGATCGATCCGCTCGGCGGCGAGATCGGCGCCGCCGAACGCGGCACCTTCGTCCACGAGGTGCTGGCCGAGTTCGTCCGCGAGTGGGACGGCACCGCGAGCGACGTCGAGGCCGCCCGCCTCGCGGCGATCGCCGAACGGCGGCTCGAGGCCTTCGACGCCTTCCCCGAGGTGGTGGCGCTGTGGCGTCCCCGCCTCGCCGCCATCGCCCGCTGGTGGTTGCCGACCGATGCGGCGAAGAGCCCGCTCGTCGCAGAGCGCCGCACCGAGGTCCCGGGCCGATGGGAGCTGCCGGTCGACGGCACCGCCTTCACCCTCACCGGCGTCGCCGATCGCCTCGACATCCGCACCGACGGCTCCCTCGCCGTGCTCGACTACAAGACCGGCCAACCGCCCTCGGAGAAGGAGGTGCAGAGCCTCCTCGCCCCGCAGCTGCCGCTCGAGGCGGCGATGGCCGAGGCCGGCGCCTTCGGCCGCGACTTCGCCGGCCGGCCGATCGCCGAACTCGCCTATCTCCACCTGAAGGGCGGCGAGACCGGCGGCACCTGGGAGACGCGCGGTAAGGCCAAGGACGGCCGCGATGCCGCTGCGCTCGCCGCGGCGGCGAAGGACAACCTCGAGCGCCTCGTCCGCGGTTTCCGCGACCCGGCGACCGGCTGGATCTCGCGCCGCCACGTCCGTTTCGAGAAGGACCGCTCCGGCCCCTACGACCACCTCGCCCGCGTCGCCGAATGGGCCGCCGGCGAGATGCCGGAAGGAGGCGAGGGATGAAACACGCCTTCACCGTGCCGCAACGCACCGTCGACGCCCAGCGCCTCGCCGCCTCGCCGACGACCTCCGCCTGGGTGTCGGCCAACGCCGGCTCGGGCAAGACCTTCGTCCTCACCCGCCGCGTCATCCGCCTGTTGCTCGCCGGCACGCCGGCGGCGCGCATCCTCTGCCTGACCTTCACCAAGGCGGCGGCCGCCACCATGGCGAACCGGGTCTACGAGGTGCTCGGCGCCTGGACGACGCTCGACGACGCCGCGCTCGCCGCGGCGCTGGAGGACGTCGAAGGCGCGAAACCGAAGACGGAGCGCCTCGCCGAGGCCCGCCGCCTCTTCGCCGCGGTGATCGAGACCCCCGGCGGCCTGAAGATCCAGACCATCCACGGCTTCTGCGAGCGCATCCTCCAGCAGTTCCCGCTCGAGGCCGATCTCGGCGGCGCCTTCGACATCCTCGACGCCACCCTCGAGGCCGATCTGGTCGCCGCCGCCCGCGACGCCGTGCTGGTGCGCGCCACTCTCGCTCCCGAGGCCCCGCTCGGCCGCGCCTTCGCCGAACTCCTCGCCGACACCGGCGAGGCGGCGGTACTCGCCGCGCTCGAGACGCTGATCGCCGACCGCGACCTGTGGCGCCATTGGCTGCGCGACGCCGACGACTTCGCCGGGGTCGCCCGCCAATTGGCCCGCGTCCTCGTCGTCGATCCGAACGCCTCCGACGCCTCGCTCGCCGCCGCGATCCTCGCCGCGCCGGAGTTTCCCGAGGCCTATGTGGCGGAACTCGCCGCGGCCTGGGGGGCGAGCGGCAAGCAGGACCTCGATCAGGCCGCCCGCCTCGCCGTCGCCCGCGATGCCGCCCGTCCGCTCGCCGAGCGCACCGCCGCCTGGACGTCGCTCTTCCTCACCCAGAAGGGCGAGCCGAAGGCGGCGCGCAGCATCGCCGCCAAGGCGGTGGCCGAGCGCCTGCCCGATCTCCACGCCCGCGCCGCGCGCGAGGCCGCCCGCCTGCTCGACGTCGCCGACGCCCGCGCCGCGCTGGCGACCTTCCGCGCCACCCTCGCCCTCCTCACCCTCGGCGATGCGGTGATCGGCGAATACGAGGCGCTGAAGCGGGCTCGCGGCGCCCTCGACTTCGACGACCTCGTCTCCCGCACCGCCGATCTCCTCTCCCATTCCGCCGCCGCGCAATGGGTGCAGTACAAGCTCGACAAGGGCATCGACCACGTCCTCGTCGACGAGGCGCAGGACA
>ERZ1645187.275-NODE-275-length-49691-cov-26.453965_pt1 | contig 49691 bp, 44 predicted proteins | sample MGYA00575352_ERZ1645187 | MGnify/ENA primary metagenome ERZ1645187 (study PRJEB40837, sample SAMN11349314) | freshwater sediment metagenome | isolation source: river sediment | host: Sediment | place: India: Wazaribad , New Delhi | collected 2017-02-21 ... | reverse complement strand
TGAAAATTAAAAATTATACACAGATGAAAAAGAAAGCCATTTTATTGCTAATTTCTTTTGGTTTTTCTGTTCATGTTTTTTCTCAAACAGATGTGTTTCAAGAAGCGACAAGCAATTTCTTAGGTGAAAACGAAATTTATATTTCGTACGGTTTTTTTTCTGCATCAGGATTAGGAATCGGATTAGGACGTACTTCTTTAAATCAAGATTTTCCAACAGAATATTTTTCAAATAAGGATAGATATGCTATAAAAACTAATGAAATTCCACCGCTAATTGGTGCGTTAAACTTTGGCTATAAAAGATATTTCGTTAAGAATAAAATGGCAGTTTTAGCTAACATTACATATAGTCAGCTAAATACAAGATATACGCATGCAAATAATGATTCCTTGAATTTTAAGACGAAAGATTACTTAATTGCATTTATGCCTGCATTTGAATACCATTATTTGAATAAAAAGATTGTACAATTATATTCAGGAGTTCAACTGGGTATATTTGTATATAACCAAAAGTATCAGGATTATAAAAGTGAAACTAAACACAAGGAAATAAATTTTGCTTTTCAAGTAGATGCTTTCGGTGTAAGAGTCGGCAAACAAATAGGCGGATTTATAGAGTTGGGTTTTGGTTTTGCCGGCATAGTTAAAGTGGGTATTTCAGGCCGGTTCTGATTTTGCCTTTGATGTCTGAGCAGAAACTCACATAAAGGACTTTGCATAAAAATAAAATTAGCAGTAGATTCAGCCATCTTACCGATACGCCTTCTTAACGCGTTGTATCTCTTTTTGCGTGTCGCGTTCCTTAATCGTTTCCCGTTTGTCGTAGGCTTTCTTGCCTTTCGCCAGTTCTATCTGTATCTTAGCAATACCCCGTTCGTTGAAGAAAATTTTGTATGGAATAATAGTCAGCCCTTTTTCCTTAATCTTCCCTTCCAGCTTGCGCAGTTCCCTTTTCTGCAACAGCAATTTGCGCAGGCGCAGCGGTTCGTGGTTGGCATAGCTGCCATTGCTGTACACCGAGATGTGCAGATTTTTCAGCCAGAGTTCGCCGTTTCTGAAATAACAGAAGCTGTCCGACATATTCACCTTGCCTTCTTTCACAGATTTGATTTCCGTTCCGGTAAGCACAAGACCTGCCTTGTACGACTCTATAAATTCGTAATTAAACCGCGCTTTTCGGTTCACAATTTCCGGCAACTCAAATTTCTTGCTCACGACGCAAATTTATTGATTAATTGGCGAATAAGCTAATTGGTGAATTAAATTCGTAAATTGCCACTATAATCCTTTCTATGATACTCAATTATATCTGGATACTTTTTTTCGTCTTGTCGTTTATTATGGTGCTGTTCAAACTCATCGTCCTCGGCGATGTGACAGTACTTTCAGCCACGGTCAATGCCATTACCGATTCTTCCAAAACGGCTTTCGAGATTTCGCTCGGACTCACCGGTGTGATGTGCTTCTGGCTGGGTATTATGAAGGTGGGCGAAAATGGCGGCGCCATACGGATTTTCTCCAGACTCATCAGTCCGTTTTTTTCGAGGCTGTTTCCCGAAATTCCGAAAGACCATCCCGCTATGGGCAGCATTCTGATGAATTATTCGGCCAATATGCTGGGACTGGATAATGCGGCGACGCCGCTGGGATTGAAGGCGATGAAGGAATTACAGGAAATCAATCCGCAGAAGGAACAGGCTTCCAACGCCATGATTATGTTTCTGACACTGAACACGGCGGGCTTTACCATCATACCGGTCAGCATTATTGCCTTCCGCGCAACAGCTGGAGCGCTCAATCCGACAGATATCTTTTTGCCGCTGCTGATTGCCACCTACGGCGGCATGATTTCCGGACTTATCGTGTGCACCTTCATTCAGAAAATAAAATGGGATGTGGTACTCACTTTGTGGGTGTTGGGTATTGTCGGGTTTATTTCAGGATTGACCTATTTATTCAGTGCCATGCCAAAAGAACAGATGGAAGTTGTCAGTAATGTAATGGGCGGCCTGATTATATTTTCCATCATCATCGCCTTTATCGCGCTCGCTTTTTTCAGAAAAGTGAATGTGTATGAATCTTTCATAGATGGCGCAAAGGAAGGGTTTGAGGTGACGGTGAAAATTATTCCGTATCTAGTGGCTATGCTGGTTGGTATTGGCATTTTCAGAGCCAGCGGTGGTATGCAGCTGATCACCGAGGGCATCGCCTACCTGTTTCATGCCGCCGGATTGGACACCCGTTTTGTGGATGCGCTGCCGGTCGCCATCATGAAGCCATTCAGCGGCAGTGGTGCCCGAGGACTGATGGTGGATTTAATAAAACCGGTCACGGAAGGAGGGCTCGGTGCGGACAGTTTCGCAGGCAGACTGGCCGGTATTTTTAATGGCAGCCACGATACGACTTTCTATGTGCTGGCCGTGTATTTCGGATCGGTGGCTATCAAAAAGACACGGTATGTGGTAGCAACCAGCTTATTCGCGGAACTGGTCAGTATTATCCTGAGTATTGTGGTTTGTTATATTTTCTTTGGCTAAAAAAATAGCCGGGAAATTTATTCCCGGCTAGCAGTTCCGATGGCGTATTGCTGATGTGCAATGAGACATATACACATCCAATGGCCGTAAACTTTCCTGAAAAAGAATTGCAATACACCACCGGCAACTTTTCAACACATTCGTACTAATATATATAGAAGCATCGCTGACTTATTGCTCGCAGTCATGTACTGTTCGCTGCAATAAACTCATGTTGATGCCGAAAGCCGCCCATCTGTCGATGATTTCCTGTACTTTCGCTTCGTCCATAGTCGGCGTGCGGCTCAGTATCCACCAGGTGGTTTTGCTCTCGTTGGAAACAACGGCATAGGAATAGTCGTCGGCAATTTCCACAATCCAGTAATTGGATTCAGATGGTTGAATACCGAAAAATCCTACACGCAGCTTCGCATTGCCCGAATTAGGCTCCACGGTGGCTTTTCCGGTAATTTCCGCAGGCTGACCGTCCGGGCCAATCTGTTTGTTCACCACTTTAATGGAACCATCCGGATTCAGGCTATATTCTGCCGTCACACATTTGGCATTAAAGGAAAAGAATTGTGGCAAAGCGGCAATCTGATACCACTTGCCCAGGTATCGGTTCAGGTCGATATTGGTGCTGGTAGGCGCAATCGGTGTCAGATTGGTGGGAATGCAGCTCGTCATAAGCGCGACAAATGCAATTAATATCAGTTTTTTCATACAATCTAGTTTTATTTGGTAGTAGATAGTATGATAACAAGGTGGAATTTATTTTGTTTAAGATTTGCGTTAAAATATTAAACAAAAATTTCGAATAGGTGGGAAATAAATTTAGCCTATCAGCTTTCTGGCATTTTCCAAAGCTTCTTTCGGAGGATTGTTGCCGCTGAGCATTACCGCAATTTCATGCAGACGCTCATCGCCCTGCAGCGTTTTTATTTCGGTATAAGTGACGGCCTTGTCGTGGTTCTTGAAGACAAATAAATGCAGGTCGGCTTTTGCTGCCACCTGCGGCAGATGTGTAATGGCAATTACCTGATGTTTCTGTCCCAGCGATTGCAGGATATGCCCTACTTTCTGAGCGACATCGCCGGAAATGCCGGTATCTATTTCGTCAAATATCAGGGTAGGCAGCGTGATGGTTTCGGCTACCAGACTTTTTATCGCCAGCATCAGCCTGGATTTTTCTCCGCCACTGCCCACTTCATCGAGCGGTTGCGGTGCAGTGCCTTTGTTGGCAGAAAAGAGTAATCGTATTTCATCGATGCCGAATGCATTTAGCTTCTCTGCGTCCGCGACTTTCTGTTCCAGAATGATATGTCCAAACGGCATGCCCAAATCTACCAGAAGTGAAGAAACCTTACTCTCCGCGGTTTTGATTTTCTCGTTTCTGTTTTTGGAAATGCGTTGGGCCGTTTCAAACAGCGATTTTCTGTCTTTCTTCAGTTCACTTTCCAAACGGATAATTTCTTCCGAAGAATGGACATAAGAATCGGCCTTTTGTTGCAATTCCTGTTGTATGGCAATCAGTTCCTGTACAGCAGATACATGATGTTTCTGTAACAACCTGTTGATGGTGGTTTGCTTTTCCATCAGTACCTGAACGCGTTCCTCATTGTATTCCGTGGCATCCGCAATATTCGTGATTTGGCGCGTGATGCTTTTTAAATCATCGGTAAGTGCTGATAGCGTAGCGTGCATCTCTGTTAGTACACTGTGGTATCCTGTCAGCTGACCGATTTGTTTATTGGCTTGCAGCAATTGGCTCAGCGCAGCAAATTCATTGCCGTCTATCAGCTGATAGGCTTCCGCCAGATTGCGTTTTATGGTCTCCGCATTTTGCAGTACACTCAGTTCGCTTTCGATACTTTCAAATTCTTCTTCATTCAAATTCGCATCCGACAACTCATTCAGCTGAAATGAAATAAAATCAAATTCCTTCTGCAATCGGATTTGTTCTTCCTGCAGTTGTTGCAGGCGCGCTTGCTTTTGCTTATATAAATGATAGGAAGTCTGGTATTCTTTTACAACAGCAGTTTGTCTGGATAATTCATCCAGGATTTCACAAAAGAAAAATTTATCGAGCAGGTTTTGCGTTTCCTGCTGCGCATGGATGTCCACAAGTTGTTCCGTCAGTTGCTGCAGCACATCGAGTGTGACCGGCGTGTCGTTGATGAATGCCCTGGATTTTCCGTTGCTGTTGATTTCTCTGCGTATGACCGTGATGTCATCATATTCCAGGTCTTCCGTTTCAAAGAAAGATTGCAGTCCGTGATCTTTCAGCAGAAAGGTTGCTTCCACCACACACTTTTCCGTCTTGTTGCGCAATACCGATGAATCCGCGCGTTTGCCCAGAATCAGGTTCATCGCTCCCAGAAGAATGGACTTACCTGCTCCGGTTTCGCCGGTGATAATATTCAGCTGCCGGTCGAAGGTAATATCGACGGATTCGATGATGGCATAATTTCGGATGGAAAGCGACTGCAGCATGGCAGCAAAAATACAAAGCAATTTTAATTTTTGCCTATCTGTTTGTATTTATCCGAATTAATCGGGTCAAGTGTGGAGAGCAATTGGATAATCATGGTGCGTTCCGCCATATCGCTCTTGGAGTAAATATTGATTAATTCCGCGTTTTTGGCAATGAAGAAATTGCGGAGCGGCAATAATCCCGGATTATCCGTGTTCACCTTTTGCAGAATAGATAAAGATGAGGTGATGGAGGCTCTCGCCTGAAAGGCGTCTGTATATAATTTGTCGAGACCGCTCAGGTGATAGCTGTAAAAAGCCGTACGCATATCTTTGTAGCGCGGGTTCAGCCAGTTGTCAGCCAGTACAAACCGGTTGATGGTTCCGGTGGTGAAGCTCATACCGCCGTCAAACTGGCTCCAGCCTTTGTATTTGGTTTTTTCATTGGCAGGCACGTTGTTGCAGAGCAGCAGCGCCCGCTGAAAATAGGTGGTACCGCCTTCCTTGCCAAAGGATTCGTAGTCATATGCCAGAATGATATAGGCATAATAGGCCAGGAGAGAAGTTATCTGTGAAGTAAATCCATTGTCATTGTAATCCAGGTTTTGCAGGTCTGAATAGGCGAAGTCAAATGACTTGTCCTGCAGGTTCAGCATCGTCGTATTGTAGTTGGAATTAAAAACCGGTCGCTGCGACTGTATAATCGCGCTGGCGCGGTATTCACCTTCGGTCGGAATTTCATTGATATTGATAATGATATTGCAGCGGATACGTTCGGCGTCTTTGTAGTTGTCGTTGGTCCATTTTCTGCCGTTCAGGAATTCGCGGAAAAAACTCTCCATATTGCGGAATACCTGCGGATCCACGTTTTGGTTCTTAGGTGCGTTGATGGTTACGTTGCAGTTGAGTTCCTGCGCATGTGTGTTTGCAAAAAACAGTATCAGCGCGAGTGTGCAACCACCGCGCAATAAGGAAGAAAATGTCGAACGCCACTGCATCATAATAATGTTTCTATCGCGTGAATAATGTCATCTGCCACGGCAGTCTTAGACTTTAACCCGAATTTAGTGATTTTATTGTTGCGGTCAACGGTGGTGATTTTATTTGTATTAAACTGAAAACCCGCTCCTTTGTCATTCAATGAGTTTAACACTATCAGATCGAAGTTTTTCTTCTGTAGTTTGGCCTGCGCGTGCGCCAATTCGTTGTTGGTTTCCAGCGCGAAGCCTATGGAAAGTTGTTTTTTCTTTTTGATTTTTCCGAATTCGGCGGCGATGTCCACATTCTTTTTAAGTACAATGGAAAATTCCGCATCCGACTTCTTGATTTTCTGCGCCGCAACATTTTTTGGAGTATAGTCAGCTACCGCCGCGGCAAAAATGCAGACATCGCTTTTGGCGAAGTGCGGTTTACACGCGGCATACATTTGCGCTGCGGAAAATACATGTGTCACTTTGATATCATCCGGTACGGATAGTTTGGATGGTCCGAGTATGAGTTGCACATCGGCGCCCATCTTGCGGGCGGCCATGGCCAGCTCTATGCCCATCTTGCCGGATGAGTGGTTGCCGATAAATCGCACCGGATCCAACGCTTCATAGGTGGGGCCTGCGGTAATAAGCACTTTCTTTCCGGTCAGCTTAGTCGGGATGGTCGGTTGCAGAGCTTGTTCCAGAAAGGTTACAATCTCTTCCGGTTCCGCCATGCGGCCTTCTCCGTGCAGTCCGCTCGCCAGTTCGCCGTTATTCACAGGAATGATGGTATTGCCGTAGGATTGCAGTCGCTGCAGATTGGATTTGGTAGAAGGATGCTTCCACATGTCTTCGTCCATGGCCGGTGCCAGAAAAACCGGGCAGCGTGCCGACAGATATACGCCCAACAGCAGATTGTCGCAGAGGCCGTTCGCCATTTTGGCGAGAGTGCCTGCGGATGCGGGAGCTACCACTATGGCATCCGCCCAAAGTGCCAATTCCACATGGTTGTTCCAGTTGGTCTTGCCGGCATTGGTGTAAGAAACGTGGCATTCATTCTTGGACAGTGTGGCCAGCGTTAGCGGCGCAATAAATTCCGTGGCGGACGGTGTCATCACCACTTTTACCTGCGCACCTTGTCTGACCAGCAATCTTACTAAAAAAGCTGCCTTGTAGGCAGCTATACTTCCACAAACTGCAACGAGGATATGCTTATCCGCGAGCGTTGTAGGTATGTTTTTAGGAGAAGGCATCCTTCATCGTTTAAGATGGTGAACTATTGCTCTTTGTCCTTGAAGTAGGTCTCGTCGGCGAGGAATTCCTGCAACGCGGTGATAGTGGTTTTTGGTAATTTCTCGTAGTAACGGGAAATTTCAATCTGCTCTCTGTTTTCGAATACCTCTTCCAGGTTGTCGGTAGCGGAGGCAAACTCTTCCAGCTTGCGGTGCAGTTCTTCCTTTAATTTGGTGTTCATCTGAGACGAACGGTTCGCAATCACATTGATGGATTTGTACAAGTTGCCTGTTTTCGCCGCCAGTTCGTCCAGATTGCGGGTCTCAATGTAAGCGGACATTACTTTTCCTTCCTCTTTTTTTGTTGCTGACATAGGAGTTGATTTTATTTTTTCTTTAGTTTGCTTTTTTCTAATTCTGCCAGATAGGTGCTGTTTGGGTATTTCATTTTGAATGCCTCCAGCGATTTCCGGTATTCTTTATAACGCTCATCCTGTTTGTTCTTATAGCTGCCTTCCGCGTATTTCTTCAATGATTTTACGACGAGATAGCTGATTTTTTCCGGTTGTTCGTATTCCGGATAATCATTCAGGAAATTAGTCAATGCCACCGAAGCGGCAGAATATTGCCCGATTTTGTAGTAAAGATACGCACTTTCGTAGGCTTTTTTGCGTAATTTTCCTCTTAAATCGTCAATTTGGGTGTTGGCCTCTTCCATCCGCTTGCTTTGCGGATATTTATTGATGAACTCCTGAAACGCGCCAATGGCTTTGTCGGTGCTTACCTGCTCCAGGGAATAGCGCGGAGATAGCTTCATGTAGCACATGGCTTCGTTGAAAGCGGCATCTTCCGCATACGGACTGGCAGGATAGGTGTTGTAGAAACTGCGCAGATAAAATGCGGCCAGTTCATAGCTTTTATTCAGGTAATGGGAGTTCGCGTATTTGTAGTAAATATCATCCACGCTCTTCTGGCCTTTCAATACAGTCAGCATTTCTTCGTAGATAGGAATGCATTTGTCGTATTTCTTTTTGGCGTAGAATTCGTCGGCAATTTTTAATTTGGCTTCCAAGTCATTGCCCTTCAATATCTTCTGATATTGCTTGTTGCACGAGAAAAGTGCAAGGACGAAAACGAGGAGCAGGTATGGTTTTCTTAAAAACATAAGCGTGCAAAGATACGAAAATAATATAAAGTAACAACGCCATCTCCGTCGTATTATTCGTTCCTGGCGAGGTTTTATGTTAATTTATTATAAAAACAACGCTCTGCACATCTTTTCGCCACTGTTTATATCGTTTTTCTCTTTTTTTTCCGGGCTTTTTTATCTTGCAGCGACTAGTTACACTTTATGAAACAATATCAGCAGTTTTTGCAGCATATACTCGACCACGGAGTAAAAAAGGAAGATCGTACCGGAACGGGCACTGTCAGTGTGTTTGGCTATCAGATGCGATTCAATCTGAAAGATGGATTTCCGTTGGTGACCACCAAAAAACTGCACCTGAAGTCCATCATTCACGAGCTGCTGTGGTTTATTGCCGGCGATACCAATATCGCCTATCTGTGTAAAAATGGTTGTAATATCTGGAATGACTGGCCGTATGCCAAATACCAGAAAAGTGCTGCATTTCAGGGAGAAACGATGAAGGAGTTTGCCGCTAAGATTGCCGAAGATGCCACGTTTGCGGCCGAATGGGGTGAACTGGGACCTGTGTATGGTTATCAGTGGCGCCACTGGCCCGATGGCAAAGGCGGTGAAATAGATCAGCTGGCCTTGCTGCTGCACAACCTCAAAAATAATCCTGATTCCCGCCGACATATCATTTCCGCATGGAATGTGGCGGATATCGAACAGATGACCCTGCCGCCCTGCCACAGCCTTTTTCAGTTTTATGTGACACCTTCTTCCGATTCGCAGAAAAACGGGGTTTTATCGTGTCAGCTGTATCAGCGCAGTGCGGATGCATTTCTGGGGGTGCCTTTTAATATCGCATCTTATGCCATTTTTACGATGATGATAGCGCAGGAATGCAATTTTGAACTGGGCGATTTTGTACATACTTTCGGTGATGCGCACATCTACTCCAACCATATTGAGCAGGTGCGTTTGCAGTTGAGCCGAGCGCCTTATCCATTGCCACAACTTTTGCTGAATCCCGAAAGAAAAAGCATTTTTGATTTTGTGTATGATGATTTTGAGCTGGTCAATTATACCGCACATCCGCACATCAAAGGGGAAGTAGCCGTCTAGTTCAGGTGTGCAGTTGCCGGCCCACAGGTAGCTGTTATCTCAATTCTAAATTATGTCAATAGTGGGCGTTGACCAATTCGCAGTATGAAAATTTCCATCGTAGTAGCAGTGGCAGAAAATGGCATCATTGGCAAAGACAATCAGTTGCTGTGGAAGCTGTCTGCCGATTTAAAACGGTTTAAGCAGATTACTACCGGTCGCTACATCCTGATGGGAAGAAAGACCTTCGAATCTATCGGAAAGCCATTGCCGAATCGCGTGTCTCTGATAATATCCCGCGGCTTTCATTGTGAAGCGGACAACTGCCGTGTTTTTCCTTCCGTATCGCAGGCGCTAGAATTTGCGAAAGCAAACGGACAGGAAGAAGTGTTTGTGGTCGGCGGCGGTGAAATCTACCGGCAACTGCTGCCATTAGCGGAGACTATTTATCTGACTAAAGTGCATACCGAAATTGCCGGCGACACCCGGTTTGACTGGAAGGAGGACGACTGGAAAACCGTGCATTCCGAATTTGTTCCGGCAGACGAAAAGAATGAATTCGATTCAACCTATATCATTTTAAAACGCGAAAAATAAACTACATATACTCGAAACAATGTGTCATTTTACAGCGGTTTCGAGTATAAAAATATTATGAAAAATTATCCGGTCATACAGCTAAAGAAAGAAAAAGAACGCTCTGTGCAGCGCTTTCATCCCTGGATTTTTTCAGGCGCGTTGCAATCATTTGATGCCCGACTGAACGATGGTGATATCGTGCAGGTGACGGATAATAAAGGGAATTTTCTCTGTATCGGACATTTCTATCACGGTAGTATTGCCGTCAAGATATTGTCTTTTGAACCGGTTGAAATCAATCAGGATTTCTGGAATGACCGTATGGCGAGGGCTTTGGCATTGCGTCAACAATTGGGATTGGTAAATAATCCGCAGACAAATTGCTATCGTTTGATACATGCCGAAGGCGATCAGTGCCCGGGTTTAATTGTAGATGTCTATGATAAAACAGCGGTGGTACAATGCCACTCCGTGGGTATGCATCAGGCTGCGGCATCCATTGCGCAGGCCATCAGGCAGCAATTGCCGTTTGTAGAAGCTATCTTTGACAAAAGCCGGGAATACCTGCCGAAAGAATATGCGGCGGATGTGCAGAATGGCTATCTGTACGGGCAGGCTTCTAATGTGATGGCGCTGGAAAACGGCAATAGCTTCGGCATAGATGTGGAGCACGGACAGAAAACAGGATTTTTTCTGGATCAGCGCGACAACAGACACTTGCTGACACATTATTGCAAAGGGAAATCGGTGTTGAATACGTATTGCTACAGCGGCGGATTTTCTGTGTATGCGCTCAATAACGGCGCATCGGAAGTGGTGTCGGTGGATGTTTCCAAATCTGCCATCGCTTTGGTGGATAATAATGTCGCCCTCAACTTTGCCGACGGACAGGCCGCACATTCATCCGTGGCGGCAGATGTATTTCAGTTTTTCAAAACCGAAAACCGTCATTTTGATGTCATTATCCTGGATCCGCCGGCATTCGCCAAGTCCATCAGCAAAAGACACAATGCCGTGCAGGCCTATAAGCGCCTGAATATGGAAGGTATTCGTCATGTCAATAAAAACGGGATTATTTTCACCTTTTCCTGTTCTCAGGTGGTAGACAAAGCGATGTTTGAAGCTACCGTGATGAGTGCGGCCATAGAGTGCGGCAGAACCGTGCGTATTTTGCACTATCTGTCGCAGCCTGCAGACCATCCCATTAACCTATTCCATCCGGAAAGTTCTTACCTTAAAGGGTTGGTACTGTATGTAGAATAAACTTTTTTGCGTTATTTTTATTATAGCTAAAAACCGGCTATGAAAAAAACGTTCCTCTATTTATTCGCATTGCTGACGGTTCTTTCCTGTGCTAAGGAAAACACTACCGAAAATAAGCCTATCATTCCTCCGGTACCGTCCGGACGAACACCTGTCATCTTCATACATGGCTTTCTGGCTGCTGGCGATACCTATGAAAAACAAATCAAACGATTTTGCTCCAACGGCTACACGCAGGCGGATTTGTATACCTTCGACTGGAATTCATTGGGCGGTACTACCACACAACCGGATTTAAACCGCATGGTGGATGAGGTGCTGGCTGTTACGGGAAAGCAAAAGGTGCATCTGGTCGGGCACAGCGCAGGCACGCGGGTGGTGCAGGATTATGCACGCAATCATCCGGATAAGGTGCAAAGTATGGTGCTGCTGGCCGGATTTCCACCGGATCGGCAAGGTGCGATTCCCATTCTGAATATTTACTCTACATTTGATTTTATTGCGCGTTTGGGCAAAGATGTAATAGGTGGTACCAATGTCAAACAAACCGATAAAGACCATTATGAAGTAGCCACTTGCAAAGAAACTTTTTCTGCCATGTATGCATTCTTCAATGACGGTGAATTGCCGCAGGTCCTCGAATACACGCCTGAAGAAGATGTAATTCTTTCGGGACGTTCCGGTAGTTTCGGAGAAAATAAATTTCTCGCCAACACCGCCGTGGAAATATATGAACTCGACCCTGCCACGGGATTCAGAAAACAGACTGCACCTAAAGCGGTATTCAGTACGGATGCCAAAGGAAACTGGGGGCCGTTCCGCGCGTCACCAACGGCTTATTACGAATTTGTGGTGTATGATAAAGTGCCGGACAGCCGCAAGGTGCACTATTATCGCGAACCTTTCACCCGCAGCGATAAGGCAGTCTATCTGCGCACATTCCCCACGGGATTCAGCATCGCAGGATTGTTTTTATCCGCATTGCCTAAAGATGACGGACAATGCGTCACCGCGTTTTTCGGTGCCAGTCAGGCAGCTATTGCAGGCAGAGACGAACTGATACTGGATGGCAATATCCTGTCCACCAATACATTCTGTTCCAAAGAAAATACCACAATTGCATTGTTTGCCTACGATGATAATAAAAACAAGGTAACAGACATGAGAACTATCGGCGCATTCAATGCATTCCCATTCCTGAAAGGCGCGGATATTTATTTCCCGGTTGCTCCAAGGTCATCGGTCACGATGTCTTTTAATCAGCGGGTGTTGCGAGCCACCAATTGGAAGTCGAATTCCGAAGGTGTCAACGTGATGGTGTTTGAATAGACACAAACGATTGGAAAGGTACATAAATAACGAAGTACACCGCAAAAGAAAATTTAGCGGCAATACCATCATTCATACATCGTAAATCGTACATTTGTGCTGCAGGCTGCTCTATCGCTCCGCTACGGCGGGGAGGAAAGTCCGGGCAGCACAGAGCAGTTTGGCGGATAACGTCCGCAGGCAGTAATGCCTGGAAAGTGCCACAGAAAATAGTCCTGTGAATACAGGAGTGAAAAGTACATTTGCAGTAATGCATTTGTCAGGTAAACCCCAAACGCTGAAACATCATGTAAACCAACGCCTGACGGCTGCTCGCCGGATGTTGGAGGGTAGATGGATAGAGGCGGTCAGCAATGGTCGTCCCAGATAAATGATAGAGGTTCACAGAACCCGGCTTACAGGCCTGCATTTTATGAATAGTGAGCAGTAAGTAGTAATTACTGAGATGTTGCCTCCTGATTACACTTGCTGCTGCAAGATATTTTAATGTGGTACAGATTTTGCTGCCACACAATGTATTATAAAAACAAATCCTTTTATGCCGAAAATATTAATAGTTGATGATGAACGTGCGATACGCAGAACATTGAGAGAAATCCTCGAGTATGAGAAATACGAAATCGAAGAAGCTGAAGACGGTGAAATCGGATTGGATAAGATTGAAAAGAATAGCTACGATGTAGTGATTCTGGATATTAAGATGCCCAAAAAAGACGGCATAGAAGTGCTGACGGAAATGAAGCAGAAGGGCATCGATACGCCGGTGATTATGCTGTCCGGACATGGCAATCTCGAGACCGCTGTGGAGGCCGTGAAGAAAGGCGCTTTTGATTATATCCCGAAACCGCCCGACCTGAACCGCCTGCTGATTACGCTGCGCAACGCCATGGAAAAAGTGTCGCTGGTAACGGAGACCAAAATCCTGAAAAAGAAAATTGCCAAGTCCAAACAGATAGTAGGCGATTCTACACCGATACAGAAAATAAAAGAAACTATTGCCAAAGTAGCTCCTACGGAAGCGCGTGTATTGATTACCGGTGACAATGGCTCCGGAAAGGAACTGGTGGCTCGTTGGCTGCACGAGCAGAGCAACCGCGCCAACGGTCCGCTCGTGGAAGTAAACTGCGCCGCGATTCCATCGGAACTAATAGAAAGTGAACTCTTCGGTCACGAAAAAGGGGCTTTTACTTCAGCGGTTAAACAGCGTATCGGAAAATTTGAACAAGCCAACGGCGGGACCCTTTTCCTCGATGAAATCGGCGATATGAGCCTGTCCGCACAGGCAAAAGTGCTGCGCGCGTTGCAGGAAAATAAAATTACAAAAGTCGGCGGCGACAAAGAAGAAAAGGTGGATGTGCGCGTCATTGCGGCTACCAACAAGGATTTGCTGAAAGAAGTCGAAGAGAATCGCTTCCGACTCGATTTATACCATCGCCTGAGTGTTATTCTCATTCATGTGCCTTCGCTGAATCAGCGCAAGGATGATATTCCTTCGCTCACAGAACATTTCCTGGATGAGATTTGCGGTGACTATGGTATTCCCGTGAAAAAAATCGAACAGGATGCCATCGAAGCGCTGCAGGCGCGCAATTGGACGGGAAATATCCGGGAGCTGCGCAACGTGGTGGAACGACTCGTTATCATGAGCGATAAAACCATCACCAAACAGGATGTCATTGATTATTCCGGACCCGGCGGAAAAGCGGAAAGCAAGGGCATCGACTTTGATAAGTTTGCCAATCTGCAACAACTACAGGATTATGTGGAACGCAGTTTCATCGAATATAAACTGGACAATAACTCCTGGAATACTTCTAAAACCGCGGACGATATAGGTGTCTCCAGAAAACAACTCGAAGAGAAGATGGAAAGTCTGGGGTTGAAAAAAAGATAAGATTTATAACTTAAATACGGTTCCTTCCAGCGCCAGTTCCGTATTCGGAAATATCAGCTGAGCCTCTTCCAGCAAAGGAGAGAGTTGATGATATCTGGAGGAAAAATGTCCGATGATCAGGCGTTTTGCATGGGCTTTTTGGGCTATCTGTGCTGCCTGCAGGGCGGTGGAATGTCTGGTCTCCTGTGCCCGCTCTTCCGATTCATGCAGGTAGGTAGCCTCGTGATAAATTAAATCGGCATCCGCAATGTAGGGCAGCATGTCTTCATTATATATGGTATCGGAACAGAATGCATATTTTCTGGGAGCGTGCGGCGCATCTGTAACATCCGCGGCTTTCACCGACAGTCCGTTTTTAGCTGTGATGTCTATTCCTTGTTTCAGTAGTTTGTAGTCTTCTTTTTCAATGTCGTACTGACTTAACTTTGATTTGTTCAACTTGCGTTCGCCCGGTTTTTCTTTCACTAAAAATCCGGTTGTAGGAATTTTGTGCTTCAGCGGAAAGCTGTACACTTCGGTCTGTTCATTTTCAAATATCAGTCGGAAGTCGTCGTCGGAAGTGGCCGCGAATGTGAGTTCGTAATTGAGTTTTGTGCCGCTTGCATCCAGCTGCAGTTGGATGATTTGCTGCAACAGCGGAGGTCCGAAAATCGTCAGCGGCTGCGTGCGTTTAAGCAGGTTGTAAGTCGTCAGTAAGCCGATTAATCCGAAATAATGGTCGCCGTGCAGATGTGAGATGAAGATGTGATTTACGGCAAACCACTTCACTTTGTATTGCAGCATCCGCTGTTGTGTGCCTTCTCCGCAGTCTATCAGAAAATAAGAATGGTGCAGCTGAATAAACTGCGCCGTCGGATGTCTTCCGTGGTCAGAAATAGCAGAATTGCTGCCTAATATGGTAACGTTAAAATCCAAGTGCGGAATAATTGGGAAATGTGCAATAGCCCGTAGCAACAGGCGGTTACGACGATGTTCCGGAAATTATTTCTTTTTCTTTTTCTGGATACCTTCTACGGCGTCGTGCTGTGTGGAGTAGAGATGCAGCACATCTTCCAGTTGTGAAATCTTAATCAGATTCTTAACGGTGTCATTCAGTCCGCAAAGTCCGAAAATGCCCTTTTCATCCTTGCACAAACGGTGACCGATCAGCAATGCGCTTAACCCGGAAGAATCTACAAATTTTACGTTGGATAAGTCAACGATGATGTTTTTAAAACCTTCAGCGTTTGCCAGAACGAGTTCTGATTTCAATACCGGTGCATTCAGAGAAGTCAGTTTGTCTTCCAGCAGTTCATACACCACAAAGCCTTCTTGTTTGTCTACGCTAAATTTCATAGTTATATTTTTTAATGTACAGAGTTTACGACAGATGATGCGGGCATCATTTCAGCTCAAAAATACAGCTAATTATCCAAAATTCACATCTGTTTACTATGCCGGAATCTTTTTTCTCTTTTTTTTGTTAATATTAATCAATATTTACAGCCATCCTGACAACGGCAGTATGAAAAATGAAAAAAGCGTTATACATTTAAACTTATGCAACAATGTCAGGTTTTATTCTTGGCAGATAATTTGAAAGAGATACCATATGGAAGCAAAATTTTCACCCAAAGTAAAGGAAGTGATCTCGTACAGCCGAGAAGAAGCCCTGCGTTTAAAACACGACCAGATAGGCATTGAGCATTTGCTGCTCGGCCTGATCCGGGAAGGAGAAGGATTGGCGATAAAAGTATTACGTTCCTTAGGAATAGACATCAGTCTGTTCAGAAAGAAAGTGGAAGAAGCGATTAAAGACCGCATTTCCTCTATTCCCGGTAATATCAATAGCCTGCCGCTGACCAAACAGGCGGAGAAAGTATTGAAAATTACTTTGCTCGAAGCGAAGTCGATGAAACAGGATACAGTAGGAACGGAACATTTGTTACTCTCCATTCTGAAGAATAAAGAAAATGTGGTGACACAACTGCTCAGCAGATGGGATATCACGTATGAAGTATTCCTGGCGGAACTCAGATCTATGCAGGAAGACAGCGATGTGCCGGAGGTGCGTTCCGAAATGCCTGACGAACCTTATGATGAGGGCGATGAAGAAGAACGAGCCCGTGGCGGTTACAGCCAGCCGACCGGTTCGTCTACTGCCAAAAAGTCTGCCTCCAAGTCCAATACGCCAGTACTGGATAATTTCGGTCGCGATATCACCCGACTGGCAGAGGAAGGCAAACTGGATCCGATTGTAGGTCGTGAAAATGAAATCGAACGCGTATCGCAGATTCTGTCGCGCAGAAAGAAAAATAATCCGATTCTGATTGGAGAACCCGGCGTTGGTAAAACAGCTATCGTGGAAGGGCTGGCATTGCGCATCATTCAACGCAAAGTATCCCGTGTGTTGTTCAATAAGCGTGTAGTATCGCTCGATTTGGCAGCACTCGTAGCCGGTACCAAATACCGCGGTCAATTTGAAGAGCGGATGAAGGCCATTATGACAGAATTGGAGAAAAACCGCGATGTTATTCTCTTTATCGATGAAATTCATACCATCGTCGGAGCAGGCGGAGCCACCGGTTCTCTCGATGCATCCAATATCTTCAAGCCTGCACTCGCACGCGGAGAACTCCAATGCATCGGGGCGTCTACACTGGATGAATATCGCCAGTATATCGAGAAAGACGGTGCACTCGACCGAAGATTCCAGAAGGTAATGGTAGATCCGCCATCTCCGGAAGAAACCTTAATCATTCTGAACAATCTCAAAAACAAATACGAGGAATACCACAACGTCAACTACAGTCCGGAGGCCATCAACGCCTGCGTTCAGTTGAGTACGCGATATATCACCGACCGTTTCTTGCCGGACAAGGCGATAGACGTACTTGATGAAGTTGGCGCACGCGTTCACCTCAAAAACATTCACGTACCTGAAACGATTACCAAACTCGAACAAGACATTGAGAAAATCAAGGAGGAAAAAAATCAGGTGGTGAAAAACCAGCGTTACGAAGAAGCCGCACGTTTGCGGGATTCCGAAAAACGACTGCAGGAAGAGCTCGAACAGGCAAAACGCAACTGGGAAGAAGAAGCTAAAACGAAACGTTTCCCGGTGAATGAAGAAGATATCGCGGAAGTGGTGGCTATGATGACCGGTATTCCGGTGAAGCGTGTCGCACAAAGCGAAAGCAAGAAGCTGGTGCAGATGGCGGATGACCTGAAGAAACAAGTTATTGGTCAGGATGAAGCGGTCGTGAAAATCACCAAAGCCATCCAGCGAAACAGAGTAGGTCTGAAAGACCCGAAAAAACCGATTGGCACTTTCATCTTCCTCGGTCCTACCGGGGTGGGTAAAACGGAATTGGCAAGAGCGTTGGCTCGTTATATGTTCGACACCGAAGATTCCCTCATCCGTATCGATATGAGTGAGTATATGGAGAAATTCTCTATCTCCCGACTCATCGGGGCGCCTCCGGGATATGTGGGGTATGAAGAAGGCGGACAGCTCACCGAGAAAGTACGCCGCAAGCCATATTCTGTCATCCTGCTCGATGAGATTGAAAAAGCGCATCCGGATGTTTATAATGTCCTGTTGCAGGTGCTGGATGATGGTATCCTTACAGACGGGTTGGGCAGAAAAGTGGATTTCAAAAATTCCGTCATCATTATGACTTCCAACATCGGGGTGAGACAACTGAAAGACTTCGGTACAGGCGTGGGATTTGCCACTACTGCCATCAAGGAAAATTCAGATAACCTCTCGAAAGGTGTGATACAAAAGGCATTGCAGAAAACATTCTCGCCGGAGTTCCTCAACAGGATTGATGATGTGATTGTGTTCAATAGCCTCGGCAAAGAAGAGATTCACAAGATCATCGATATTGTTCTGCAAGGCGTTTATTCCCGACTGGAAAAACTGGGTTACAATATCGAACTGACTGTTACGGCCAAAGACTTTATTGCGGATAAAGGATACGACCCGCAATTTGGTGCCCGTCCGCTTCACAGGGCTATCCAGAAATATGTGGAAGATCCGCTGGCGGAAGAAATCCTGCATGCCAATGTACAGGAAGGCGATACCATCGTCGTGGATCTGAATGAAGAATCCAAAGATAAACTGCGCTTCGATGTGAAGAAGAAAAAGAAAAGACAGTCAAAAGAAGAATAACGAAATCTTTGTATAAAAAGGTGCGGGCGGAACTATGTTCCGCCCGCACCTTTTTTCATGCGTTGGAATTAAGTTTGAACTTCTACTGCCAGATATGTATTTTTGTACGAAGAATTTATACCGTTGACATTTACTATACAGCATTCCGATCCGGCCTCAAAAGCACGCGCCGGTGTAATACAGACAGACCACGGGCCTGTGGAAACGCCCATTTTTATGCCTGTAGGCACCCAGGGAACAGTGAAGGCAGTGCATTTTTCCGAACTGGAACAGGAAGTGAAGGCGCAGATAATTCTGGGCAATACCTATCACCTGTATCTGCGACCCGGACTCGATATCTTGCGCAAAGCGGGGGGGCTGCATGCTTTTAATACCTGGAAGAAACCTATCCTTACTGACAGCGGCGGTTATCAGGTGTATTCTCTTAGTCACCGACGCAAGCTGACAGCACAGGGCGTCGTATTTCAGTCCCATATCGATGGAAGTAAACATTTATTTACACCGGAAAATGTGATGGATATCCAGCGTACCATAGGCGCTGATTTCATCATGGCGTTCGATGAATGTACGCCCTATCCCTGCGATTACGGATATGCCAAAAAATCGCTGAAGATTACTCATGATTGGCTGCTTCGCTGCTTTCAACGTTTCGACACTACGGAGCCGTTGTATGGCTACGAACAAACACTCATCCCGATTGTACAGGGAAGTGTCTACAAAGATCTGAGAAAAGAATCTGCCGAATTTGTGGCGGCGCAAAACCGGCCTGCTAACGCCATCGGCGGACTGGCGGTGGGCGAGCCGGCCGAGATCATGTATGAAATGACAGAACTGGTGTGTGATATCCTGCCGGCCGACAAACCCCGTTATCTGATGGGAGTGGGCACACCGGCAAATATTCTGGAAGCCATCGCGCTCGGCGTGGATATGTTCGATTGTGTGATGCCTACCCGCAATGCTCGTCACGGCTTATTGTTTACGACAGAAGGTATCATCAATATCAAGAATCAGAAATGGAAGGAGGATTTTTCTCCGATTGATGAGAATGTGCCTTGCGAAACCAGCAGAAAACATACGAAAGCGTATCTGCGCCATCTCTTCGTGGTAGAGGAATATCTGGCCGCGCAGATTGCCAGTTTACAAAATTTATCTTTCTATCTTTGGTTGGTTACTGAAGCCAGGAATAAAATCAAAGAAGGCACTTTTACTATCTGGAAAAATGAAATGACCGTCAAGCTGATGCAGAGATTATGAAAGTATTGGACCGATATATCATCCGTAAATTTCTGGTTACGTTTTTCTTCGCCATCTTTTTGCTGAGTGCCATCGCCATCGTAATAGATATCACCGAGAAAATTGATGATTTTATCGACAATAAAGCACCACTCAACGAAATCATCTTCGATTATTATCTCAATTTCATTCCCTGGATAGGATTGATGCTGGCACCGATTTTCGTATTTATATCGGTGGTGTATTTTACCTCCAGACTGACTGCCAATACGGAGATTATCTGTATACTAAACGGTGGCGTGAGTTTCTACAGGCTGCTTTATCCGTATATGCTGACTGCATTTTTGCTGGCTTTGCTGTTTGGTATCTACAATCACCGATTGCTGCCTAAATCCAATAAGGTTAAAATAGGATTTGAAGAGAAATATGCATCTAAAAAAGATCAACGCACTTCCGAAATTAATTACCATTTCCAGATAGGCCGGGATACATTCGTGTATACACAGTCGTATGATATGAACATGAATTCCGGCTACAAACTCACGGTGGAGAAAATTGCGAAAGGCAAACTTACCTATAAGTTCAGCGCCGAAAATATTCAATGGGATACCGCGCAGAAAAAATGGAAGCTGATGACCTGGAAGTTGCGCAAGAACGCAGGTGCCTACGATTCTATTGCTAAAGGAAATGATACCCTGCTCGCGCTGCCGATTACGCCAAAAGATTATGTCAAGCAAAGCTATGATATAGAAACTATGACGACCCCCGAACTCGATCAGTTCATTGCCGACCAGATCCGAAAAGGAAACGATAATGTGAAAATTTATAAGGTGGAAAGGTATCGGCGCACCGCCATTCCGTTCTCTACCATCATCCTGACCCTGATAGCGGTGGCCATGACCACCAAGAAAGTGCGCAATGGAATGGGATTGTATATCGTAGCCGGCATGATGCTCAGCGGCGCCTATATCATCATTCAGCAGTTTTCTACCGTCTTTGCTACCAAAGGCAATCTGGATCCGTTCATCGCGGTATGGATTCCTAATTTAATATTCGGCGTCATCGCCGCCGCCCTGGTGCTAAGGGCACCAAAATAGGCAAATCCGCATCTGTTTATTATCATCTTAACCAATCTTAGGTAAATAATGCCTAAAGATGTTTTTATTCAAGGTTTTATCAGTTTTACCCCGTATTTTTGCTATTTAGATTTGATTTAAATAATTTGACTGCCACCCAAAATATCACCCATTTAAAAACCGGTCAGACCGCGCTGATATTGTCCTATCAGGAAGGACGCATCGCTTCCAAGCTGATGGCCATGGGATTATTGCCGGGCGCTCCGGTAGAATTGATCCGGAAGTCACCGTTTGGCGGCGCCTATTATATTAAGTCAAATGAACATCTGTTAGCCCTGCGCACCGCGGAAGCCAAAGCAGTATGGGTATTGCCACAGGAAACGGGAACAAGATAAACACAGAAATGGCAGCACCACAACACAAGAAAATTGCCCTGTTGGGAAATCCGAATGCCGGAAAATCTTCGCTGTTCAATCAGCTGACGGGACTGCGGCAGCGTGTCGGTAATTTTCCCGGCGTAACGGTAGAACGCAAAACCGGTACGTGTAAGCTCGATGCGCAGCATCAGGCCGATATCATCGACCTGCCTGGCACTTACAGTTTCTATCCGTCTTCCATGGATGAGCGCATAGCGGTGTACGCCTTGCTCGATACGGCACAACCGGATTACCCGGATGCGGTAATCTATATTGCCGATGTGATGCACCTGGAGCGGCATCTGCTACTGTTGACGCAGGTCGCGGATTTGCAGCTGCCCGTGGTGGTCGCGTTGAACATGAATGATATTGCCGAAGAGCAACAGTTGCATTGCGATACAGCGCAATTGAGCAAACTTTTATCTATGCCGGTGGTTAAGATTAACGGGAGAAATGGCGACGGAGTAGCTGAACTGAAAAAAGTTTTGCTGCAAATTACCACATCAATCAGCCCAAAGTTGCCCGCACCATTTTATACTTTAACAGAAAATGAAAAGCAAGTGGCGCAGCGTGTCGGCAATATTTTGCCGGTAAAGAATGATTATCACGCCATATTACTGGCACACCATGCAACCAAACTGCCTTTCCTGACGGTGGAACAGAAAAACGAAATACTGTCAGTCGCGCAATCATCGGCATTTAATTCCATCGATAGTCAGCTCGAAGAAATTATGCAGCGGTATCGGTTTTTCACTACTGTTACGCAACAGGTACTCAGTCGCCAACTCAGACAACCTGTGACACTGACGGATAAGATTGACCGATTCGTTACACATAAAGTGGCGGGGCCACTGATATTTTTCGCTATTCTGTTGCTGGTTTTTCAGGCCATCTTTGCCTGGTCTGCCGTACCGATGGATTGGATTGATATGCAGTTTGCGCAGCTGGCTGCCACTTTGCAGGAGTTGCTGCCGGACGCGTGGTGGGCGCGTTTGCTGACGGAAGGATTGATTCCCGGTATCAGCGGAGTGCTCATTTTTGTTCCACAAATAACCATCTTGTTTTTCCTGATTACACTGCTCGAAGAAGTCGGATATATGGCTCGGGCAGTCTTCATGTTTGATAATATCATGCAGAAATTCGGCTTGAACGGCCGCAGTATCGTTTCCCTCGTATCGGGCGGAGCCTGCGCAATTCCGGCGATCATGAGCACGCGGACAATTACCAACTGGAAGGAAAGAATGATTACCATTATGGTTACCCCATGGATCAGTTGTTCCGCCAGAATTCCTGTGTTTGCCGTGCTGATAGGAATGGTCGTTCCTGCTTACAAAGTCGGTGTCTTCAATTTGCAGGGCATCTTATTTATGAGTCTATATGTCATCGGTGCAGTCGCGGCGCTGTTGGCGGCGCTGGTATTTAAAAAGGTGATGAAGACGGAAGATCCGTCTTTTCTGATGCTGGAATTGCCGGCCTATCGCAAGCCGCACTGGAAAAATGTCTTTTTTACGCTGTATGAAAAAGTGAGTGCTTTTATATTGGGTGCCGGAAAAATCATCTTAATCGTATCCGTCATTTTATGGGTACTGGCGAGCTACGGACCTCCGGGAAAAATGAAAGAAGCCGTGAATGTGGCTACCATCGAATCTTCGGTGATGCAATACGATAAAGAGATGACAGAAAATCATATCGCCGCTAAAAAACTGGAATATTCCTATGCCGGATATGCCGGCAGAGTCATAGAACCTGTGATACAGCCGCTCGGATTTGACTGGAAAATCGGCATCGCTTTAATTACATCCTTTGCCGCCCGTGAGGTGTTTGTCGGCACTATTTCCACCTTGTATTCCATCGGAAAAGATGCGGAAAACAATACCATCAAAGCTAAGCTGAAGAATGAACGCCGTCCGGATGGAACGCCTGTATTTACGACGGCGGTAGCAGTCTCACTCGTATTGTTTTATCTGTTTGCCATGCAATGTATGAGTACACTGGCAACAGTATACCGAGAGACAAAATCCTGGAAATGGCCGGCCATTCAGCTCGCATTTATGTCAGGCACCGCCTACATTGCATCCCTGCTGGCTTATCAGTTGCTGCGCTGATTCAACATTTTGAAAAATACTTTGTTACTATTAAATGAAAGTTAGTGTAAAATTGCTCACGCTGATGTTGTTGTCCGGCATGATGATAATGTGCGGACAGGCGAACTCAAAAAACAAATCAAAAAAAATGGAGAAGGAAAATATAAAGGCAATACCAGTGCATCAGTTGGAAACAGCAACACTCGGAGGCGGATGTTACTGGTGTCTCGAAGCATATTTTCAGCGACTGGAAGGTGTGGTGAAAGTGGCGTCAGGTTTCAGCGGCGGAAGTGTCAGAAATCCGACATATGAGGAGGTATGCACCGGAAAAACCGGGCATGCGGAAGTGATACAGATTACATTTGACACCACCCTTATCTCATTCACCCAATTGCTCAAAGTGTTCTTCACCATGCACGATCCCACCACGCTGAACCGACAGGGAAATGACATAGGAACACAATATCGCTCCGCGATATTTTATCACAGTGAAGCGCAGCAGCAACAGGCGGAAGCAACCATTGCTGCATTGCAGAATGCAGCAGTTTATGACCATCCGATAGTGACGGAAGTCAAACCTTTTGATGTGTTCTATAAAGCGGATGAGGAACATCAGAACTACTATAATGACAACAGCAATCAGCCGTATTGCCGTTATGTCATTCAGCCAAAACTGGAGAAAATGGAAGCAGTCTTCAAGGAGTTGCTCAAAAAATAATGTTTCAGGTCGTGATATAAGTCATGGATTTTCTTTCCGGATTTGTCTAACTTGAAATAAAATTCAGTATGGACAAACCGCTCCGTAAGATAGACCACATCATGTGGGATGTGAATATGCCCAACAGTCTGGTGACCATCACCGGCATGATGACTTTTGAAAAAAAGATATCCAAGGCGAAACTCCGAAAAGTAATAGAAACGCGGTTGCTCAAGTTTGAACGCTTTCACAAGAAAGTCATACTGAAGAATAACAAACCCTTGTGGCATTTGGATGAAAACTTCAGTTTGTCTTCGCATATCCACCATATAGCCCTGCCGGGCAAAGGCGACTATGCCATTTTGCAGGAAGTAATCAGCGATTTGATGAGTCAGCCGCTGGATAGCAGTAAACCCTTGTGGCAGGTACACCTGATTGATAACTACGAAGGCGGCAGTGTCGTGGTATGGCGCTTGCATCACGCGCTCGCAGATGGTATCGCATTGGTGCGCGTACTGTTTTCGCTGGCAGGAAATACAAAAGAAGAATCACTCAGTCTGAACCTGCCGGAAGAAGCCAAAGAAATCAGCCACAGACCTGATGTAAAAGAAAGCCTCTCCCGAATGATGGATGCCGGAATAGACGCTTATCATAATGCACAGGAACTGATCAGTCATCCCGAAACCATTAAAGATGCGCTCAAAGAATCCTGGGCGATTACCAAAGAATTAGGTAACCTGTTTTTGGGGAAATCCGTGCAGAGCACCATTTATAAAGGTGAACTGGGTTGCAATAAAAAGGCGGCATGGTCAAAACCATTGCCATTGTCTGTTATCAAAAAAATCGGAAAACAGCATGGCGCAACTGTCAATGATATATTGCTGGCCCTGATTACCGGCGCCTTGCGAAGCCATCTGATTAAACACAAACAACCGCTGGATACCTGCATTCGTGTGGTGGTGCCTGTGAATATCCGGAAGAAGGATGAAAAAATCAGGGTGCACAATAAGATTGGTATGCTTTCCATCGAGCTGCCGGTGCATATCAAAGATTGCGGGGAGCGTATCCGCTACATCCGCGACAAGACGGAGTTGCTGAAACATTCCATCGAGCCGGTATTGATTTACAACCTGATGAATATACTCGCGGATGTGATTCCTCCCAAACTGGAACAGCAGTTTGCCGAATTTATCGGCACTAAGATAACCGGCGTTATCACCAATGTCCCCGGTCCGCGCGAGCAGATTTTCCTGGCCGGAGAAAAAGTAAAAGATATTATGTTCTGGGTGCCGCAGACGAGTCCACTGGGTGTAGGTGTCAGCATTATCAGCTATAATAATAAAGTCTGTCTCGGCGTGGTAACAGATGTGAATCTGGTGAAAGATACCGATGCAATTGTAGAGGGCTACTACAAGGAGTTCGAACAGATGCAGCAAACCTTACTGCATCCGGAAAAGAAATAATCAGTCTTTGTTAGTATTTTTTTTCGGGAAATTGAACGCGTAGGAAGTGATAATCGGCACTAAGAACACGGAGACGGTCAGCATGGAAACAAACAGGTCGAATTTTTCGCTTTCAATAAACTGAAAGACCGGAGACGTATGGAAGAAATGAGCAGGAAAGGCCAGTAATAACTTGATGCCCAGCAACCCGATTACGACAAAGGCAGCAGTCTCCAGAAACGGATATTTTTCCATCAGTTTTACAAAACTCTGCGCTACAAAGCGCATGGCCAGAATACCTATGAAAACTCCAATCCAGATGAGATAGATATTGTCAGTAAATGCTACCGCGGCAAAAACGTTGTCGATAGAAAAAGCTAAATCCATTACTTCTACCAGAATCACAGTAGACCAGAATTTTCCGAACAGTCCAATCGTATATTTATACAGTACGTTGCTGTTTTTGTCCAGTAAATCATCGTCCTTTTTCGGCGTCGACTTTGTATACAGATAGTCGATGAAAAGATACAGGAGATAAAGTCCGCCCACCGGTTTCAGCCACCAGATTTTTACCAGCCAGGCCGCCAGCACAAGACAAATACCTCTGAACACATAAGCACCTATGATGCCATACTTGAGGGCCTTGTTGCGCTGCTCTTTCGGAAGATCCATTACCATAGTGGCCAGCACCGCCGCATTGTCTACCGATAGTAAACTTTCAATAATAATGAGGTTGAGAATGATGAGCAGCCCTTGTTGTAATGAGATATCCTGAAAGATAGTTTCCATGCAATTTTTATTCGTTGGCAAAATTGAAACTTTTTTTTAAGAAAGATTAACATTTTGCAGATTATTTGTAAATTTAGTGTAAGAACCATGTTATGAAAAAAATACTACATACCCTTTTGTTTGTCAGTACAGTCCTGCTGGCATCAGCCCAGACAAAGTACTTCCCGACGCCCGGCGCCTTTGAATATCCCGGAAAAAAAATCAACGGAAAGCTGGATGACCTGACGGATTTCGCTACACGCACGCAAGTGCCGTTCACCATGCCGGATGGCACCAAACTGATGACAGACATCTATCTGCCTGTCTTGCAGGACAGTTTTGTGTTTAAGCAAACCTTCGAATTTCAATTGCTGCCAAGCCCGTTTCCGCCTATCACCATCCCGATAGAGGCAACGTTGCTGCCGAAGGGATTTCAGTTTATTATCTATGACTCTATCAACGGACAGATTAACCCCAATCCATATCAGTTGCCGCTGATTCTCGAAAGAACACCTTACGATAAGAGTGGAGGTGATGTGATGATTGGCTCCGCGGTTTCCCTGCTTGGATATTCTGCGGGTGTGCAGGATATGCGTGGACGGTATACCTCGCATGGTGCCTATCTGCCGCTCTATTCCGACTCATGGAAAAAGAGTGTTTATCACCAGTACAAACACGTATTGGATATCACTCCGCTCAGCGATCCGCGCAACGGAAATTACCATGAAGATGGCTACAACACCATTGAATACATTAAAAATAATCTGGTTCGGAACTACGACCTCAACGGGGATGGTATTTTTGAAACAGTAGATAAAGTGTACAACGGTTCCATCGGAACATTCGGTGCATCCGCGCTCGGCTATAATCAGCTGCAGGCTGCAGCTGCACACAAAATTAATCCCAATGAGCCGGGACTGAAATGTCTATTCCCGATTGTTGGCCCACTGGAGTTCTATAAAAGTACAGGGTTTCATAATGGTTGTCTGCGTGACGGATTGGTTACTGGTTGGCTCCGCGGTCAGATCAAGGATACCCGCGATGACCTGATGGCCATTGATGGCGGATTGGACGATGCTATCCATTCCTCCAAAGACTACAATACAGCAGATAAATTTGAAGCCTCCAACAAGGCCATCGACCATTTTGTAACCGTGCGTTATGAAGGCAGTCCTTGTGGGTATTATCCCAATTCACTCGGACGCAAGGACATGGATGGCAGCCGCGCCATGGTCGATGAAAACGGTGAAAGTGATCCCAACGGGACGTATTCCCGTTACAAAAATATGGAAGTACCTATCTTCGCCGTTACCGGCTGGTGGGATATCTTTATCGACGGACAGATAGAAACACATAATTTGCTGATGGGCAATCTGACGAAAAAACGCGATTTGCAGAAACTCGTCATCGGCCCGTGGGCGCATCAATCTATCGCGCAGAGAAAAACAGGCGATAAGATTTATCCGAAAAATATCAGCGATATCACCAAGATAGATTTGAATCTCGCTTCCGGTCTTGAAGACCTGAATCTGGCGGAAGTTGCAAAGTCGGAGTTGATTGGATGGTTCCGCTATAACCTTAATTACAATGGCTATAACAAAACAGGAGAACCAAAAATTCTGATTCCGAAACAAAATACATGGCAGAAGCCGATTCCTACACTACCGCAGATAGAAGTGCGTTTCCCTGCCAAGGATTATAAAATAAAATTTGTCGATCTGCTCAACTTTATTTTAGGAGCAGATGGTTTGAAACAGGTGCCTGTGGAAATCCGCCTCGACAGAAACCTCGTTATTCCATTCAATATCGATGTACCTAAGTTCGACCAGCCTATGCTGGAAGGCTTCGGTGGCGGCACCAGAATTGACAGTATTCCGGTAACCGATTTCAAACAGATTCCGGCGGTGCGTTTCTATGTAGTCGGTGCTTCTGACGACAGCGGCAATGTGTCTTATGCCGGTAACTATTGGATGTCAGCAGATACTTTCCCGATTAGCAATGTGAGTTGGAAAAAAATGTACCTGCACAATAATGGCAAACTGAATTTCACCGCACCGACTTCAGACGAAGGATACGGTACCTATGTACATGATCCGGATAATCCTATCATCACTGTAGGTGGTGGAAACATGCTGGAAATGACACCGCAGGGTGACCGCGAATCGCAGGGGCAGATGAACCTGGCAGATTCCAATTTCGCCAAATATACCATGAACAGAGAAGGTGTGCTGAAATATGAAACCGACGTGCTGCCGGACTCCCTGTCGGTCATCGGATTCCCTAAGGTGAAACTGTACGCGAAATCCAATCCGGGTAATACACCTTCCGGTCCGACCGACTGTGACTTCTACGTGCGTATCATCGATGTATATCCGGACGGTAAGGAATATTTTGTGGTAGAAGGTGCAGTGAATGCCCGTGCCCGAGAATATGCCAAGTCACTCGCCCTCGGACAGGAAAATGACAACGCGCCGTTTACCAATATCGATATTGGAAAATTGTACGAATATTATTTCCAGTGCTATCCGATTGCCTACACATTCGCGCAGGGACACAAAATTAAAGTGCTCATTTCCAGTAGTAATTATCCGCGCTTCCAGGTGAATGCCAATGTGCCGATTATGCCCAATGAGTTCTTCCGCAGAAAACCGGCGGATGGACGCACCTATATATACAATGGTGTGGAATATGCGCCGCGTGTTTCTGTGCAGCGCGTCGCTTTCTCGGATCAGTATCCAACGCATATCGAATTGCCGGTCTTTGGAAATTCCTCCGTTGTAACGGCTATTCAGCGTCCGCAGAAAACGGTGGTGGATTGGGATATGAATCTCTTCCCGAATCCGGGCGATGGCAAGTTTTCGCTGTTTATCAACAGAAACGGTAATTACATTGCAACGATCTACAATACCATCGGCGAAAAAGTATTCGTTAAAGAAATAACCGAACAGGAATTGTTTAATGTGTCTCATCTGCCAAAAGGAAACTACTTTCTGGAAGTGGTGGATATCCGTCAGGAAGATCAGCGACTCACCAAAACATTTACCATTCAATAAATAAAGACCATTCACTATAAAACCCCATGTACATGCAATCTTATAATAATTGTATCAGATTATTTGCGCTATACATTTGCCTGTTCTTCGCTTTGCCTGCCATGGCGCAGGAAATAATCCTCAAAGGAAATGTAAAAGATAAGAATACAAAAGAAGCACTGATAGGCGCCAATGTTCAGATAAAAGGAACCAACTTCGGCAGCGTGACGGATATGGATGGTAAGTTTGAAATCAAGGCGGATATAGCTTTGCCTCTTACACTCGAGATATCCTATCTTGGATTTGCCACACAGGAAATTGCAGTCAGCAATACTACGTCAGATATTGTCGTAGTGATGGAAGCGCAGGAGATAAAGGTGAGCGACGATATCGTAATTTCGGCTTCCCGCCTGAGTGAACGGATTCAGACATCTCCGTCGTCTATTCAGAAGCTGAATGCCAAACAGATTCAGTTCTCTGCTTCCGGGAATTTCTATCAAAGTCTCGGGAATATGAAGGAAGTGGATATCACCACATCCAGTATGGGTTTTCAGGTGTTCAATACCCGTGGTTTTAACACCACGGCGCCGGTTCGTGTGGTACAGTTCATTGATGGTATCGACAATCAGGCTCCGGGACTCAATTTTCCCGTGGGCAATCTCGTCGGCGCCAATGATCTGGATCTCGAAAGTGTGGAGGTGATTTCCGGTGCGGCATCCGCCCTGTATGGTGCCAATGCCTTTCAGGGTGTGGTGAGCATGCAGACGAAAAATCCGTTTGATTACAAAAATCTGCAGGTGAAAATGAAAGGCGGAAACCGCGAAATGGTGGATGCCCAAGTGCGATATGCCAATGCCTTCGGAAAGAAAAAATACGGCCGCGATGTTTTTGGATTTAAAGTAACAGGCAGTTATTTCCGCGCCAGAGATTGGGTGGCTGACGACAGTGAAGCCAATACTTACGGCGATGTCAGTGCGGATGTGAATGTCAGTACCGTAGTGCAGAAACTGCAATTCAGCGAAGATACTGCCATTGCCCGTCAGTTCAGAGCGTTGAACGCGTATCTCGATTTTTTCCCTGTAGCTTTTCCGGGAATCATTAATATAAAAGCGCCGGGTTACAGAGAGAAAGATCTCAATGACGGTAATACCGAAAGTATAAAAGCTAGTGTGGGCTTGTATGCGAGACCTATAAAAGATATGCAGATAGAATATCTCTATAAATTCGGCAGAGGTACGGCTGTCTATCAGGGTGCAAACCGCTATAATATCAAAAATATCCTGTTTCAGCAACATAAGGTACAACTCGATTACAAAGGCTTTTCCGCAAAATATTATACCACGCTGGAGAATGCCGGAAAGTCGTATGATATGGTATTCGGTGCTATCAACTTATCTAAAATCGGTATCACGAGATATGTGTCGAATTTCATCTCTTCCTATTTCTCTAAACTGTCAGAGTACAACGATAACTTCAAAGACGATCCGAGTGAAGAGGAAGTGCAGATCAGTAGAGCCTATGCGCTCGAGCAAGCCTTCAATGGCGCTTATCTGCAACCGGGTACAGCATCTTTTGATTCCGCATACAGCCTTATCATCGCGGATGCCAACCTGAATACCGGCGCCCGATTCCAGGATAAATCCTCGCTCCATCACGCGGAAGCAAGCTATAGCCATACATTCAAACATGACATCAACTGGATATCAGGTGCTTCCTTCCGTATGTATATACCGCGTTCTTTTGGTTCCATTTTTTATGATACGCTGGTGAACAGAGCGGATACATTGCCGGACGGTTCTCCGGATCTCGATGCTAAATTCATCAATCTGGATACCTGGGAAGTGGGCGGTTTTACACAGATTACAGTCGACTTATTCAAGAAGCACCTGAAGTTAATCGGCTCCGCCCGAGTAGATAAAGCGGAGAATTTCAAAGTGCAGTTTTCTCCGAGAATTTCTGTGATTGGTAACTATAAATCACATACTTTCCGTTTCTCCTATCAGCAGGCCTTCCGCACGCCGACGCTACAGAATCAATATATCAACCTCGATTTGGGCGCTATTAAGTTGATTGGAAATCTAAACGGAGCGCAGGGGTATGATTATCAGTCGGTCCTGGACTTCAGAGAGAAATATGCCAGCACCTATGAAGTGGATCCTACCATTCTGAAGCCGCTCGATATGAAACCGCTCAAGCCGGAACAGGTGAACTCTTTTGAACTCGGTTACCGCGGTGTGTTTGCACGCAAACTATACGTCGATATCTCGGCCTATTTTAACCGCTATTTCAATTTTATCGGAGATATCCGTTATTATGTGCCGAATAACAAGGAGATCGAAGTGGGTAGTGAAAGTGGCTCTGATGCAATGCTTACAGGTGCGTATAACCTCATTCAGATGCCGGTGAATGCACAGCAGAAAGTGGATGCCTTCGGTGCTTCCATCGGGCTCAATTACTATATCTGGAAAAGTTTGGTAGGTACTTTTAATTACACGTATGCAGACCTGAATACCAAAGGACTTACCGATCCAATTATTCCGGGCTTCAATACGCCGAATCACAAATTCAATCTGGGTGTTTCTGCACAGCGCATCTGGAAAGGGCTGGGCTTTGGTGTCAATTTTAAATGGGTGAGCAAATACCAGTGGGAAAGCACCTTCGGCGATGGACTGGTGCCAAGCTATCACACGATGGATATGCAGGTTTCCTATGAATTCCCGCGATGGTTTACATTGCAGGTCGGCGGTTCCAATATATACAACAACAGACATATTCAGGCATACGGATCACCGATGATAGGAGGTTTGGTGTATGCTTCCATGCTGTTTGACCTGGAACGCAAAGATCCTGAAAGTGACCGCTGGTTGAAACGCAAGAAATAAGATACAGATACAAAAAATGGACGACCTGAGTCGTCCATTTTTTATGTCATACCGCATGCCGGTAAGCCCGTTTCTTTTTATTATTTTTGATGTAATCATCCGATTATTCGGCACAAACAAAAGGAGTATGAAAATTCTGATTACCGGAATCACCGGATTGATTGGCAACTACCTGATGCGGGTATTGCTCGAGAAAGGAAACTTTCAGATACGGGGACATTATTTTTCCAATCGTTCGGTGGAAGCATATACAACCAAAGGCATTGAAATGTGGCAGGCTGATATCTGTGATGCCAAAGCAGTGCAGGATATTACGGCAGGCTGCGAGGTGGTGGTACATACCGCAGCCCGTGTATTGGATTTCGGCACCAGAGAAGAATTCTACTCCACGCATTACGATGCGACGCACACACTGCTGAAAGATGCTCAAAAGCATCAGGTGAAACATTTCATCTATATCAGTTCAGTGGGCGTGGCGTCGGGCATAGACAGAAGTGAAATTATTCCGGATGAAACGACGCCGCTGGTGCGTACCGGTGTATTGTATGATGATGCCAAAATTGATACGGAAAAACTGGTGATAGATTTTTGCAAACAGCACAAAATATACTACACGATTATCCGCCCGACAGCGGTAATTGGCGAAGGTGCGGTGTGGGTGACGGAGCCGCTGCGAAGACTGGATACTCCGGTTGGACTGAAGCTGATAGATGGTGGCAAACATCCCGCTTGTTTGCTGGACGCGGAAAATCTGGCGAATGGTATTTATTTATGCATCACCAAAGAAATTGCCCGCAATCAGATTTATTTCTTCATGGATGACTGGAATGTCGACTGGAAAACCTATCTGAATGATCTGGCCGCGTGGAAGAATAAAAAGGTAACTGCCTCCTTGCCATTCTGGCTGGTATATCGTGTAGCGGCAGTGGCCGAAATCATTTTTCCATTATTGGGAAAAAGACCGCCGTTTGCCAAGAAATCCACAAAGGCTACCGGACGGGACAGAACCGTATCCACTAAGAAAGCGAGAACGGAATTGGGCTGGACTTCTGCTGTTACCTATGCACAGTCGATGCAACGCATTGCGGCTTGGGTGCGTCAAAACGGGATATAAGCTGCAAACATTTATTATAATTCAGTAAAAACCTTATTTTTGCTCATAGTTATGCCACATACCTTATCTGTCATCGTACCTGCGTACAACGAAGAAAACACCATACAGCGCATCCTGCAGAAAATAGGAGAGGTGGAACTGATGGGCGGTACACAGAAAGAGATTATCGTTGTGAATGATTGTTCTGCAGACAATACAGAGCGTCGCGTGCGCGAGTTTCAGGAGCAGCATCCGGAGATGAATATCGTGTATAAAAAGCATGAAGTGAACAAAGGAAAAGGAGCGGCACTTCGCACCGGCATACAGAGTGCTACGGGAGATTTCGTGATTGTGCAGGACGCTGATCTGGAATATGATCCGAATGAATTCAATATCCTGATGAAGCCGATTTTAGATGGTTTCGCGGATGTGGTGTATGGCTCCCGTTTCATGGGTGGCAGACCGCATCGCATCTTGTTTTTCTGGCATACCATCGGCAATAAAATGCTGACTTTCGCCTCCAATATGTTTACCAATCTCAATCTGACGGATATGGAAACCTGTTACAAAATGTTCCGTCGCGAGATTATTCAGGGTATAACGCTGAAAGAAAACCGCTTTGGATTCGAGCCGGAGGTGACCGCCAAGATTGCCAAAATTCCGAAAATCAGAATTTATGAAGTAGGCATTTCCTATTACGGCAGAACCTACGAGGAAGGCAAAAAAATCGGGATGAAAGATGCCTTTCGCGCGCTGTATTGCATTATCCGGTATAACTTATTTTCCTAACAACGCGTCCAGTTGCCGCTCGTGGTGCAGATAATGTTCCTTCGTGAAACGCAATGTTTGTTCTATCGTAAAGAGTCCCGACATAGGATGCTTAAAAATGTATTTATCTTCCAGTTCTGCCGGTAGTTCATTCAGTATTGTATGATAGTCCGAGCTGTTTTTATCATAGAATTGCCGGATTTCCTCCATGCTGATGCTGTCAGGAACCTTGCTCACTACTTTGGGCGCTTTAAACTTTAACGGTGATTTCAGAAACATTACCAGCAACAGATTCCGGAATACACTGCCGAGGTCGCGCTTCAACCGCACTTTATTTTCCGCCAGATTTTTATGGATGACAAGAATGGTTCCGCTTTCCGCAAAGGCGCAATGATACAATACCTGCCCCGCGCTCCAGCCGCCGTCTGAAGGACGCTTGTTCAGTTGTTCCGTCGTCAGTCGGGCCGATTTTTCCAGAAACCGATTTTTCACAGCCTCGATTTCTTTGTATTTTTCCGCTAATGCCTTGCTCATGTTGGATGCTTTCTCTAAAAGTAAAAAATAATCATTGAATATTGCGTACTTATACCCGCTACTTACTACTTTTATACTATGTTTCTCGATTTCTTTTTGCTGCTGAAGGAAGAAGGCCTGCCGGTGAGTATCGGTGAGTATTTGCATCTGCTGGAAGCACTCAACAAGCGTGTAGCAGCATACAACGTAGAGGATTTCTACTTCTTGTCCAAAACCATTCTTGTCAAACATGAGCAGTTTCTCGACAGATACGATTTGTTGTTCGGGAAATATTTTCAGGGCGTTGAACTGAAAGATATCGATAAGAAAGAGATACCTGCCGACTGGTTGCAAAAGGAAATTAACCGCCTGTTTACGGAAGAAGAAAAGGCGCTGATAGAAAAAATGGGTGGACTGGAAAAACTGATGGAGCGATTGCAGCAATTGCTGGAAGAGCAAAAAGAAAAACATCAGGGCGGCAATAAATGGATAGGAACGGGCGGTACTTCTCCGTTTGGTCACGGCGGTGCAAATCCGGAAGGCGTGAATATCGGCGGTGAAGGTGGTGGCAGAAGTGCCGTTAAAGTGTGGCAGAAGCGCGAATTTCAGAATTACGCTTCGGATGTGGAACTGAACACGCGCAACATCAAACTGGCGCTGAAACGCCTGCGGATACTGACCCGCGAAGGTGTAGAAGACGAACTGGATTTGCACACGACTATCGAAAAGACCTGCAAGAACGCCGGTTATCTGGATATTGAAATGCAGCCTTCCAAAAAGAACCGCGTAAAGGTGCTCTTGTTTTTTGATGTGGGCGGATCCATGGATCCCTATGTCGAAGTGTGCGAGCAGTTGTTTTCCGCTGCCAAGTCGGAACTGAAGCATCTGGAGTTTTTTTATTTCCACAACTGCGTTTATGAAAGTCTGTGGAAGGATAATATCCTGAGATACAACGATCGGATTCCAACCTTCGATGTGTTGCATAAATTCAATCAGGACTACCGCGTGATTTTTGTGGGAGATGCTACTATGTCGCCTTATGAACTGACGGCCTTAGGTGGTAGTGTGGAACATTATAACGATGAGTCGGGCATCACCTGGTTGCAGCGATTTATCCAGAAATTTCCGCATGCTGTCTGGCTGAATCCGAGCAATGAATATTACTGGGACGGAACGCCCACCGTGAAGATGATAAAGGAGATTTTTAAAGACAGGATGTATCCGATGACACTGGAAGGCCTGACCAAAGCGATGAAGTCACTTAAAGGCAAAAAAGCAGTGCTGTAAAAAAATCTAACTACTCAATACTAATTACTAACTACTAATTACTAAATCAACACATATGCAGGAATTTAAAGGCACCGAAAACTATATCGCTACCGAAGAATTGCAGGTGGCCGTCAATGCCGCTATCGCTCTGGAGAAGCCATTGCTGATCAAAGGTGAGCCCGGCACCGGCAAAACTTTGCTGGCATTCGAAGTTGCTAAAGCTTTGAACAAGCCGATGTTTACATGGCATATCAAATCCACCACGCAGGCACAGCAAGGCTTGTATGAATACGACGCGGTGGCGCGCCTGCGCGACTCACAGTTTGGCGATGAGAAAGTGAATGACATTTCCAATTACATCATCAAAGGTAAGATGTGGCAAGCTTTTGAGAGCGAAGAGCAGTCCGTATTGCTGATAGATGAAATTGATAAAGCGGATATAGAATTTCCGAATGATTTGTTGCTGGAACTCGATAAAATGGAATTCTACTGCTATGAATTGCAGCGCACCATAAAAGCCAGAACGCGCCCGATTGTGATTATCACTTCCAATAATGAAAAGGAATTACCGGATGCTTTCCTGCGCAGATGTTTTTTCCATTTTATCCGTTTCCCGGAACGCTCCACGATGATTGATATTATCAATGTTCATTTTCCGCATCTGGAAGAAGAACTGATGGAAGAAGCCTTGAAAGTATTTTACGGATTGCGGGAAATTCAAGGTATTAAGAAGAAGCCTACCACTTCCGAACTGATTGACTGGATACGATTGCTGAAGCTGGGGAAAAATACGAAAGAGGACCTCGAAAAGATAGATTACATCACGACACAGCCGCCGTATTTTGGTTCTTTGCTGAAAAATGAACAGGATTACGACCATATCTCCAAAGTGAAAAGAAGTGCGCAAAATACTTTCCGCAGATTCTGATCCACTTCCATTGCAACGGATATGAATGAAGCGATATTTTCCCTGCTCAAACGACACAGATGGACATTGCTGACCATCGCGATAGCGGGGACAGGCATTGTATATCGGATTGTGCTATGGCAGATGAACCGCGGTTTGTTTATTGACGAAGCCAACCTTGCCCGCAATATTTTTGAACGTGACTGGCTGCAACTCTTGCAGCCGCTCAGTTATGAGCAATATGCGCCACCGGTATTTCTGTGGTTGCAAAAGGCATTTACGCAATCATTCGGATATAGTGAAAAAGCCTTCCGTCTGTATCCTCTGCTGAGCGGAATTACGGGTGTGATGCTGCTTGCACAACTGCTGCGCATGTGTCTGCCGCAACAGATACGATGGTATCCGCTGGTGCTGTTCGCCACCGGTGCCATTTATCTCCGCTATGCCACCGAATGCAAGCAATATATGCCGGACGCGTTGGTGAGTATGGCATTGCTTTGGCTGGCTCTGAAAACAGATATCCGAAAAATATTGCCCTTTCATTTCGCGGTTATCTGGATACTTGCAGGCTCGCTCGCAATCTGGTCTTCCATGCCGAGTGTATTCATACTCGCAGGAATCGGATGTTATTACGCGGTGCAATTATGGCATACTGATATTCCTTTCCGGCGCTGGGCCGCATTGATAACAACGGGCAGTATATGGCTGTTGCAGTTTGCAGCTTACTATCTTGCAATTCTGTCTACGCAGATAAAATCGGGTTATCTGCAGAATTTTCATCAGTGGTATTTTTTGGATGTTATTCCAGCCGGATGGAGCGGATTCACTCATCACAACTGGCTCGTGATAAAAGGACTGACAGAACAGATGGGCGGAAAGCTGGCGGTGTCGCTGGTGGTAAATCTGTTGCTGACGATGGCCGGATTATTGTACGCCATCCGAAAACGTGATGCCCGAATTATTCTGCTGGCAGTGCCCGGATTGCTGCTGCTGATAGCTTCCATGATGAAATCTTATTCCCTGGTAGAACGTCTGGTTCTGTTTTATTTCCCGTACTGGCTGATAATTATCGGATTCGGATTACAGGCTTTTTATGAACAATCTCCCAAATGGCTGTATCGCATAGTGCTTGCCGGCATTGTTTTCACGGCTGTCAAGGCCAATAAGATAAGCTACCTGACTACTCATCCGCTGACATTAGAAAATGTACCTGTCTGCCTTGATTTTTTGGTGGAACATGGCATTACAAAAGACCATCTGTACATTTCTCATCTTGCAGAAGGCGGATATGTTTATTACACGCAGATGCATCCTGAAAAAGAGCGTTGGGCTAGCCTGCGAGGTGCACAGCTATTGCAATGGAACACATCATGGGATACATTGTTTTCGAAAGCAGATACTACTACAGGATGGCTTTTTACCTCTTTGGGAAATGACATACAACCTGTTTTGCAGACAGCGGAAAAATATCTTACCATATCGCGTCGTTCGGAGGAAAGTGATGCGAAAGCGTACATCCTTGTACCTAAGTAAGCCTGTTATATTTTCTCGATTTTTACGGATGTCATAGAAAGAGAACCCATCACCGTTTTATCATTGAAAAATGAAATGCGCTCGTTCTTTTGTTTAAGTCCCAGAATGTACAATAATGGCAGATAATGTTCCGGTGTCGGAACGGACAGCAGAAATGGCGTGCCTTGTTTTTTATAGTCGATTAATGCCTGATGGTTATCGTCGAGGATCCATTTTTTGAAAGTCTCATTCGCTTCATTCGCCCATTCATAGCCTGTGTCAGGATGTTGCCAGTCGATGCGACCGAGGTTGTGCACCATATTGCCACTGCCGATAATCAGCACGCCTTTATTGCGCAGCGCGGATAGTTCTTTCGCCAATGCGTAATGATATTCCGGCCCTTTCGTATAATCCAGACTCAATTGTACAACCGGAATGTCGGCATTCGGATAGACATGTTTCAGCACCGACCAAGTGCCGTGGTCGAGACCCCATTTTTCATCGGCAAAAACTTCTGTGGCAGTGATTATTTCCTGCGTGGTATGTGCCAGCTCCGGACTTCCCGGTGCGGGATACTGCACCTGAAAAAGGGCGTCCGGAAACCCGCCGAAATCGTGGATGGTCGGTGGATTTTTCATGGTTGTCACAAAAGTGCCTTTCGTCTCCCAGTGGGCGGAAATACAGAGAATAGCCTGCGGTCGCGGCAGCGACTTTCCCGTTTGCTGCCATTGCGAGGAAAATTCATTTTGCTCCAGTGCATTCATCGGACTACCATGCCCGAAGAAGACCAGCGGCATGGTGTCGGTGGCGGATAGCGTTGCCGCGAACTTATGCAGAGATTGTAATTCCATGTGAGACAATAACGGCAGGGTGGCCAGTATTTTCAGAAAGTCACCTCGCTTCATGATGAATAATATTAATCCGGTACGTTTATGCCGGTGTATTTATAACAATCTGACCAAGTGTAAAGTTTCTTACGAAAGGTTAAATCCGCTCATCGTGCAATACCGCCCGTTTTACCAACGGATTGGCGCGCATCTCTTCGTAGTCGCTGCGCTGATTAAAAATGTCGATAGCGGCATAGATGGCCTTTCGGAAGGAGGTTTCATCCGCGACACCTTTTCCGGCAATATTCTCTGCTGTGCCGTGGTCGGGTGAGGTGCGGACAATATTCAGTCCGGCGGTATAGTTCGTACCGTCTTCTCCCGCGATATATTTAAACGGAATCAGTCCCTGATCATGATACATGGCCAGGATGGCATCAAATGTTTTGTAATTGCCGGAGGCAAACAAACCGTCTGCAGGATATGGTCCGAATGCCATGATGCCCGCGTTTTTGGCTTCTTTCACCGCCGGAAGGATAACGTTTACTTCCTCATTGCCGATGACACCGCCATCGCCGGCGTGCGGGTTGAGTCCCAGCACCGCGATACGTGGTTTGTCGATGCCGAAATCCTGCATCAGTGACGTATTCATCATCTGCAGTTTACGCAGGATTTTTTCTTTAGATATTTTGGTCGAAACATCTTTAATCGCTACGTGATTGGTGACGAGCCCTACGCGGATATTTTCTGATATCATAAACATCAGGTTGTCCTTGGCGCCGAAGTAATCCATCAGATACTCTGTGTGTCCGGCATACGGGAAAGCCTCGGAGTGCATCACTTCTTTGTTGATAGGCGCGGTAACGAGCACGTCGATATGATTGCTTTTCAGCGCTTCGCAGGCAGCCTGCAGTGACTTCAGCGCATAGCTTCCGGTCAGTTCGGTTGGAGTGCCAGGTGTAATCTGAAATTCCTCTTCCCAAACCGGAATAATATTCAGTGAGTTGTGGCTGAGGTTGCTGTAGCCTTTGATGGAGGAATACTGGAACTTTTCCAGATTCAGCATTTTCTTGTAGTAGGATAATACCCGCGGATTCCCGAATAATACCGGCGTAAAGTGCTTATATATCTGGTCATCCAGAAAAGTTTTCATGATGATTTCAGGGCCGATGCCCGCAACATCACCCAGCGTTATGCCTACTTTTCTTTTCTCGTTTCTCGCTACCATTGTTACAAAGATTTTGTACAAAGGTAAACAATAATCTTACACCATACGCCGTTGCCCATTTTCCGCGGTAATTATACGGTGACGGCACAAAAGCCGGTCCCGCGATGTCAAAATGCATCCACGGATAGTCCGTGAAGTGTTCCAGGAATTTGCCGGCAGTGATGGAGCCCGCCTCGGCAGGTCCCAGGTTTTTCAGGTCGGCAATATCACTTTTCATATAGGCGCCGTATTCTTTCCAGAACGGGAATTCTACGGTTCGCTCTCCGGTTTTTGCACCGGCTTTCTGAATCTGTTTTTTGGTCTCTTTGTCCGCCGTGCCCATAATGACTGCCGCTTCCTTGCCAATGGCACGCAGTGCCGAGCCGGTAAGGGTTGCCAGATCGAGGACAAGTTCCGGTTTCAGTCGTTTGGCATAATGCAACGCATCCGCAAGAATTAAACGGCCTTCCGCATCCGTGTCCAGTACTTCCACGGTGGTGCCATCATACATGGTGATGACATCACCCGGACAGGTGGCTTCATACCCCGGACGGTTTTCCACTGCCGGAATCAGTCCGACGATATGGTAGGGTAGTTTAGCCTGCGCAATTGCATAGAGGGCGCCCACTACCGCGGCGGAACCGGCCATGTCGGATTTCATCCAGTCCATGCTGTTTTTCGTCGGCTTCAGCGAGAGTCCGCCGGTATCATATACGACACCTTTGCCAACGAATACCAACGGTTTCTTGTTGAGGGCTTTCGCCGGTTTGTATTCCAGGATATTGAAGGTGGCCGGGGCGGAACTGCCGCGGTTGACAGCCAGCAAGCCGCCCATTTTTTCCTGTTCAATTTTTTTCTGGTCCCAGACTGTGACCTGAAATCCGGCGGTTTTTCCCAGTTTCTGTATTTCTTTGGAATATTGTGCCGCGGTCAGGTAGGAGACAGGTTCATTGACCAAATCCTTGGTGATGCGCACACTTTCTGTCAGTAAATTAATCTGCGCAATGGCGGCTTTATCCAGCAATGATTCGGATACATACACGGTCAGCTGATAGGATTTCGATTTGGCTTTATATTTGAGAAATTCATAGTTGGATAAGGTGATGCCGGTTAATAAGGCAGCCATCCTTTTTGCAGAGATATTGCCTGTCAACTCTACAGCGAGGGAGGGTTCCTTGTTTTCCTTGCACAACTGATGAATGGAGAATCCCTGTATGCGCAGGGTTTCGAGGTCTTCGTTTTTATCGGCTGATTTTTCAAATGGGAATATAATATACCGTTTGTGCTGTTTGGTGAATGTCACCAGCTTCATGCCGGCTTCCAGTTTCTGATGTAATGTCTTTTTTTCCTCTCCATCCAGATAGGGCAATTGAGCTATCTGCTCACGTGAACACACCAGCAATATCGCTGCTGTGTCGATTTTATTCTTAATCTGCAACATAATCTATACCTTTAGGGCACAAAACTATCTTATTAAATCTAAAAAATCAGGTGCAAATGTCGGATTTTGTGACAGCCTTAAAATCGTATGGTCAGCATTTTTTACACGATAAAACGGTGTTGGAGCGCATTTCTGATGTGGTGAAACAGTATCATAACGGAGAGCAACTGATAGAAATCGGGCCGGGCATGGGGGCGCTGACGACATTATTGCTGCGCGATTTCTCCGAACTGACCTGTATTGAAGTGGACCATCGTTGTGTGACCTATCTGCAGTCCAATGTGCAGCCAAATGCGCCAGGGTTGAAGATACTGGAGGCTGATTTTCTCAAAGTGAATCTCTCCGAATTGCTCGTGCAGCCCACCGCCATCATCGGAAATTTTCCATACAATATATCGTCGCAGATTGTATTCCGCATTCTCGATTATTATGAGAATATTCCGTTTATGGTGGGCATGTTTCAGAAAGAAATGGGGCATCGCATTGCATCGTCGCATGGCTCCAAAGAATATGGTGTGATTAGCGTGCTGGCGCAATTGCTGTACGATGTGAAAGTGGAATTTGATATTGCGCCGGGCAGTTTTTCGCCGCCACCGAAGGTGATGAGCAGTGTCATTTCCATGCGCAGAAAAGAGCATATTTCCCTCGATTTTGATATCGTGCTGTTTAAGAAAATTGTCAAAGCAGGATTTAATCAGCGGCGGAAGATGCTGCGCAACGGACTGAGCGGAATGGTGTCAAAAGAGTTGTTGCAGGAGCCGGTGTTTCAAAAACGCGCGGAGCAACTGAGCGTGCAGGATTTCATTGCATTAACCAAAATGATAGGACAGGCCAATGCATAAGAAGGCTTTGATAACAGCGGATATTCATCCATATCTACGCGAGCAGCTGGAGGCTTCCGGCTTTTCGGTAGATGTCATTCCCGAGATAGACAGAACGCATTTGCTGGAGATTATTCCTGCGTACAGTATTTTAATTATTACGACGTATACGCAGGTGGATAAGGAAGTGGTGGATAAGGCTACGCAGCTGCAACTGATTGGCAGGGTCGGCAGTGGCATGGAAAATGTGGATGTGGCGTATTGTACGGCAAAAAATATTATCTGCGTCAACTCGCCGGAAGGCAATGGAAATGCCGTTGGCGAACATTGTCTCGCGATGTTGCTGAGTTTGCTGAATAATATACCGCAGGCCAATCAGGAACTGAGACAACAAATATTCCGCAGAGAAGAAAACCGTGGGAAAGAACTCGACGGCATGACGGTGGGCATCATCGGATACGGACATACCGGAAAAGCATTTGCCCGGAAGCTGCGCGGCTTCGAGGTCGAAATACTTGTATTTGATCCTTATGTAACAGTGGTTGATAGCTGGGTGAAGCAGGTGTCTTTGACGGACATACAGCAACGTGCGGAGGTCATCAGTTTTCATGTTCCTTATAACCGGGAGACACATCATTATGCAGGCACTGCATTTCTGGAGCAATGCAGGATGACGCCCGTTATTATTAATACTTCGAGAGGTGCGGTGGCCGACACAGTGGCGTTGACGGAAATGTTGGAACAGGGAAAGATTGCAGGAGTGTGTATAGATGTTTTTGAAGATGAGCCGCTCACTAAAAATAAGGTACATGTGCCCGAAGTGTATCAGCGATTGCTGGCACATCCGCGGGTGGTGGCCACTCCGCATATTGCGGGCTGGACCGTAGCGTCAAAATACAAACTCGTCAAAATTCTGATGGACAAAATAAGCGTCCACTTGTCCGGAATCGTATAGCACTATTTATCGTTTATCAGACTATCCAGTTGCCGGTATAATTCCGGATTCTGGGATTTCTGTTGTTGCAGGAAGTCTCTGATGTCTTCGGGATTATTGCTGTCAAACAGCACATTGCCCTGTTCGTCCACTACGGAGTACACACCGGGTTGTAATGTTTCTTCCGGTTGTTCGGGCATCAATAATACAGACAGCAAGACAATCAAAGCAAAAACGCCGAATACGATGGCATAAGGTTTCCATCCGACAGGCTGTTCCGGCCTGCGTTCAAACGGCGGCCTTGGAGGCGGGTATTTGTGGTTCTTGTACGGATTGGATGGCAGTGGTGCAATGCTGGCCTGTGTGAGCGAATCGTCATACAGGATGCGTTTGTAGGGATTGGTAAGCGTATCGTAGGCTTCTGTCAGCTGAATAAAAATCAATGCAGCTTGCTGGTTGCCGTTGTTTCTGTCCGGGTGATATTTCAAGGCCAGCTTGCGGTAGGCCTTCTTAATTTCCTCCGTAGTCGCGGTCGGACTGACACCTAATAGCTGGTAATAATTTGCGGAAGCACCCATGCGGTTTTATTTAGCCGACAGTTTTTTCTTTTGATATTTATCCCACAGAAAGGCCATGCCAAAACACGCCAGCAATATGTAGAAAGGCATACTCGGCAGCCGGTAGCGGGCATAAGAAATGATGCCGCTCGCCAATGCAAAATAGCCGGCTGAGCCCAGTAAAAATAACATCAGCAAAATCTGTTTTTCCCGTATCATGCGCCAGATGCCGATAGCCGCAAAAAAGTAAACGATCCCCAGAAATACAGCTACAAAACTACCCAGCAGAATTTCATAGATAGTTTTGGTGGCGAAGAATTTTTGTATAAGCGGAATAACGCCGTTGGTATATTTTTCTTCTTCCGTCCATTTCTTTGCGGGAATATGCAATACGTCTGTCAGGCTTTGCGTGCCCACACTCAGGTGTATTTTGACAGTGCCGATAAGGTGCATTTTCAGGTAATCCGGGAAATTGGCAGTCAGGATTTCTTTAGCCAGTTCTCCGTCTATTCTTTCTTTTTCGAAGGGATTGGAATCCGGTCGCCAGCCCCTTGTTTTCAGTGTGTCAATGAAAGACGCATTGATTTCCTCGATGGTTTTTTGTTGTCTTTTTGCTTCGAAGTAACTCGCATTCCAGAAGAGGAAGTTATACCCTTTGATATTTGATACGGCATAATGTCCGAATGTGTGGTAGTTGCGGTAGCTCCATGGCGCAATGGTAATGAAATAAGCCACTATGACCACAGCAGCCCATTTGATGCCGTTTTTCCAGTCTTTATAATACCACATCAGCGTGAATACAAAGATGCCGTAGATATAGTATTGCGAGATAGGCCGGATCAACATGCTGAGTCCATAAACAAAACCTGTCAGCAGGAAAAACAACAGTCGGTTGGTTTTCAGACCTCGTATATAAGTATATAACCCCAGCAAGAAAATGGTGGTGTAAATCGACTCCGTGAGGAAATAGTAGATAAACATGGTGTGATGCGCATCCAGTGAAAAGAGGAAGGCTGCTGCTAATCCGACTTTTCCGGAAAATAATTCCTTCCCGATTTTATACATCAGAAATATAGACAGCAGATTGAGTCCGATATGAGAGAAAAGGACAAAGTAAGGTTGTTCTCCGAAAAGGCCGTAAATAAATGCGACATACACTGGATATCCGGGTGTTCTGAACGGAATAAACTCCGATTGGAAAGTGCAGGTCTGCAACAGCGTTCGGGCTATTTCGTGGTATTGCAATTGGTCAAAAATGAGAATCTGTCTGGATATTACAGTAGAATCCCAGGGTTCAAAGCGGATAAAAATAAGCACCCGTACCACCAGTGCCACCAGCAAGATCATCCACAGCACGAGGCGCGATGAGCGTATAGAATGATTATTTTTTTCCATAGTTGACAAAAATAGCCTTTTCGGTCAAAAGCGAAAAATATGTTAATAATTACCTGACTATCAAAAAATAGCTTATCTTTGCTATTCAAGGCACGTCTCCCGCGGGACGTGTCTATTTTTTTTTATAACGCTAAAAAAATAGAATTATGTCAGAAGTAGTGTACGTAACCGAGGAAGGTTTAGCAAAGATGAAAGAAGAGCTGAATCATCTCGTCTCCATCGAGCGTCCGAATGCGTCAAAAGCTATTGCGGAAGCCAGAGAAAAAGGCGATTTGTCAGAAAATGCAGAATATGACGCGGCCAAAGAGGCGCAAGGGCTCTTAGAGCTCCGCATCCGGAAATTAGAAGAAGCGATAGGTAATGCACGTGTCCTGGATACCTCAAAAATTGATACCTCTAAAGTATCGGTATTGTCCAAAGTGCGCGTGAAAAATCTGAAAATGAATAAGGAATTCACTTACCATCTCGTGTCAGAGAAGGAAGCGGATCTGAAGCAAATGAAAATATCCGTAAAATCACCTATCGGCGCCGCCTTGTTGGGCAGAACGAAAGGAGAGAAAGTCATGGTGCAGATTCCTGCCGGAAACATGGAACTCGAGGTGCTCGATATTTCAATTTAGTAAATGAAAAATGGATAATGTAGAATGGATAATTATGCCGGAAAATGAAAGAAAATATTTTAAAAGACAGAAGTTTTCAGTTTTCATTAGCCGTAATTAAAGTATACAAACAGGTTTCTGTCGAACATAAAGAGTATGTATTGACAAAACAATTGTTGAGAAGCGGCACTGCAATAGGTGCGTTGTACAGAGAAGCGGAACATGCACAATCAAAGATTGACTTTATACACAAACTATCCATCGCACTCAAAGAAGCCAATGAAACCTTGTACTGGATAGAGTTATTGCATCAGTCTGCATATCTCACAGATGATGCGTTTACAACGTTGCAGGAAATTTGTCTTGAACTGATTAAATTGTTAGTAGCCATCATAAAAACCACCAAAGCAAGTATTGCATCCAATAAATAGTATATCCATTCTACATTATCAATTATCCATTTCTCATTATCAATTTCCCATTATCCATTATCAATTATAAAAATGGCCAGTATTTTCACCAGAATCATCAACGGAGAAATTCCGTGCTACAAAATCGCGGAAGATGAACACTATTTCGCTTTCCTCGACATCCGACCCTTGCATCCGGGCCACACGCTGGTCGTTCCGAAGAAAGAAACGGACTATATTTTTGATCTGGAAGACGAAGCATTAAAAGGCTTAATCGTGTTTGCCAAAAAAGTAGCCATTGCCATCAAAAAAGCCATTCCCTGCGAACGCATCGGTATGACGGTGATTGGCCTTGAAGTGCCGCACACGCATATTCATTTATCTCCGATTAATACCATACACGATCTGGATTTCAGAAAAGCCCGTGCTTTGTCGAAAGAAGACATGGAGGATATTGCGGAAAAAATAAAGGCACACCTTTAACGGAATCACCTTGTTTTTAAATAAAAACTACTACTGTTTGTCGTCATCCACCCTGATGTCCGGCACATCCTTTACTTCGTAAAACTTCAGCGCCTTCAGTTTTCCGGCATCCGATTGGTGCACGCGCACAAAGAAACGCCGTCCGTTCGGACAGTGGCAGGCCTCACAGGAAATCAGTCCCTCTTCGTATTCTGAAGTCATTTGCAGAATGTTTATTTCCCGGTCTTCCAGGTTGCCCTTCACCGCGCCGGCAATCTGCGCTTCCGTAGGCTTCGCAAACCAGTTGAAGTGCCACGGATTATCGCATTTCGTTTCATCGTAACGCATCCACACTTCTTCCGCAGCCGTTTTTTTAGTGCAGTTTTTTTTCTTTTTGCAGCATTTTCCGAAAGAGAAGAATACGGTGCAGCATAAAATGACGGACAGAATTATTTTTTTCATAGCGAAAGGTGTTGTATAAAGGAGCAATTTATTGTCTGAACGTCACTGTATCACCTACCTGCACCAATGCGCTGCGACCCATGAAAATACTGCGGTTGTCAGGAAAATGGCCGGCAGGAAATCCGAAGCAAACCGGATAATCATAGGCATCCGCATGTTCCCGAATGATTTCTTCCGCGGTCTTGCCAAACGGAACGGTATTGTCTTTCATATCTGACATGCCGCCCACGATGATGCCCGCCAGGGTGTTCAGCTTGTGCGCTCGTTTCATCGCCATCATCATGCGATCGACGTGGTAGAGATATTCGTCCAGGTCTTCCAGAAACAGGATTTTTTTGTTGGTATCAAGGATGGTTTTCGTGCCGAGATTGCTGTAGAGAATGGATAAGTTGCCACCCACCACTTCGCCGCGCATCGTGCCCTTTTTGTTGAGCGGATGCGCCGGAAAACGGTATTCCAGCGGCTGACCGGTGAATGCATCGCGCAGGCTGGACAGTGCCTCCGCGCTGTTGGTCGGCATATTAATCGGCATCGTGCAATGCAGTGTTTCCACGCCGATATTGCAGTTCAGCAGCTCGTGCAAATGGGTGATGTCGGAATAGCCCGCAATCCACTTCGGATGATTCATGAACGTGCTGAAATCGAGGTCGTCCATGATGCGCACCGTACCATAGCCGCCGCGTGCCGCCAGAATGGCCTTGATGTCTTTGTTGTTCAGCATGCTTTGGAAGTCCGCCCTGCGGGCCGCATCGCTGCCGCTGTACTGATGTTCTTCCTTGCCCACCGTGTCGCCCACTACTACGCGAAATCCCCAGTTCTCGAGGATGTCGATCGCCGGTTGTATGTCCTCGTAGCTGATTTTTCTGGCCGGACAGGTAATCCCGATGGTGTCGCCGGGCTGCAAAAAGGGTGGTCGTATCATGCCGTAAATGTAAAAAGGAAACGGGATATAGCAAAAAACTTCATTCATTCTTATTTTTCCCTTTGTTTGATAAGTCATACCTTTGCAGTATGTCCACTCCGAAAAGATATATGATTACCGCCGCTTTGCCTTATGCAAACGGTCCTTTGCACATCGGCCATCTGGCAGGTGCCTATATTGCCGCAGATATCTATGCCAGGTATCTCCGACTGCAGGGCAAAGATGTCGTTTTTGTTTGCGGCAGCGATGAACACGGCGCGGCCATCACCATCAAGGCCAAAAAGGAAAATACGACACCCAAAGAGATTGTCGATAAATACCATGCCATCATCCGCAAGAGCTTTGAGGATTTCGGCATCGCATTCGATATTTACCACCGGACATCGGAGCAGGTGCATTACGAAACATCTCAGGAGTTTTTCCGTATACTGAATGAAAAAGGTGCTTTTGAAATTATTGAAAGCGAACAATACTACGACCAGACAGCTCAGCAGTTTCTGGCCGACCGATATATTACCGGCACTTGCCCGAAATGCGCGAATGAAAATGCCTACGGCGACCAATGCGAGAAATGCGGTTCTTCCTTGAATCCGACGGATCTGATTCATCCGAAATCTACTATCTCGGGAGATACGCCGGTATTGAAAAAAACCAAACACTGGTTTTTAAAACTGGATGCACAGCAGGAAGAAATTGCAGCCTGGCTGGAAACAAAAAAAGACACTTGGAAAAGTCATGTGTACGGACAGTGCAAAAGCTGGATCAACGACGGACTGCGTCCGCGCGCGATGACACGCGACCTGGATTGGGGCATTCCGGTGCCGCCGGAAATCGAGGGCAGCGAAGGCAAGGTATTGTATGTCTGGCTCGACGCGCCGATTGGTTACATCTCTGCGACCAAACAGCTGTTCCGGGAAATTGAAAACAATACGACAGAATTTTCTTATCCGCAAAACTTCGGCCCTTCTTTGCAAAACAGAAAGGCGGAAGACTGGAAAGCCTACTGGCAGGAGGAGGAAACGGAACTGGTACATTTTATCGGTAAAGACAATATTGTATTCCACTGCATCACTTTTCCGGCAATTCTGAATGCGACCGGACAATACATTCGACCGGATCAGGTGCCCGCCAATGAATTCATGAATCTGGAAGGCGATAAGATTTCTACGTCGAGAAACTGGGCGGTGTGGCTCCACGAATATCTGCAGGACTTCCCGGGCAGAGAAGATGAATTGCGCTATACGCTGATTGCCAATATGCCGGAAAACAAAGATTCGGAATTCACCTGGCAGGATTTTCAGGATAGGGTGAATAA
>ERZ1645187.274-NODE-274-length-49698-cov-8.851157_pt1 | contig 49698 bp, 43 predicted proteins | sample MGYA00575352_ERZ1645187 | MGnify/ENA primary metagenome ERZ1645187 (study PRJEB40837, sample SAMN11349314) | freshwater sediment metagenome | isolation source: river sediment | host: Sediment | place: India: Wazaribad , New Delhi | collected 2017-02-21 ... | reverse complement strand
AGGTACCAGTGGTGAAAGCCGTGGAGGTTCGAGTCCTCTCCTGGGCACCATCTCTTTCCTAGATGGTGTTCGTCCGCTGTGTGTCGCCCGGTTCTGCGGGCGGTTGTCTCGACAAGCGCCAGCCTCTGTCCGGAGCGAGCCCGCAATGTCCAACCTGTCCCTGCCTGTCGACCGCTCGGTGATCGCGCGCGAAGCCGCGCGGATGCTGCTCGAGATCAAGGCCGTCCATTTCTATCAGGACAAGCCGTTCATCTTCACCTCCGGCTGGGCCAGCCCGGTCTACACCGATTGCCGCAAGATCATCTCGTTCCCCCGGCTGCGCGCGACGCTGATGGATTTCGCCGTCGCCACCATCGTGCGCGAGGTCGGCTACGAATCGCTCGATGTGATCGCCGGCGGCGAGACGGCCGGCATCCCCTTTGCGGCCTGGGTGGCCGAACGCATGGGACTGCCGATGCAGTATGTGCGCAAGAAGGCCAAGGGCTTTGGCCGCAACGCGCAGATCGAAGGCGAGGTGAAGGAAGGCCAGCGCACGCTGCTCTTGGAGGATCTGGCGACCGACGGCGGCAGCAAAGTCAATTTCATCAACGCCCTGCGCGCGGCCGGCGCCCAGGTCGATCACTGCTTCGTGCTGTTCTTCTACGATATTTTTGCCGGCAGCCGCGAGGCGATGGCCGATCTCAATGTCAGCCTGCACTATCTGACCACCTGGTGGGATGTGCTCAAGGTGGCCAAGGAGAGCGGGCATTTTGATCCCAAGGTGCTCGCCGAGGTCGAGAAATTCCTGCACGAGCCGGCTCAGTGGTCGGCGGCCCATGGCGGCAAGGCGGATTTCGGGCAATCCTGACCGACAGACCAAGCTGAAGGCCCGCAGGCCACGGCCCCGATGCGCAGCAGCGGCACGCCATACTGCCGACCGAGCGCCGTGAGGAATGCGAGATCATCGCCCAGCCGGGCGCTGTCCGCCGCCGAAACCGCGGCATGGTCCACCAGAATGGCCTTGCACCCATAGAGCCGGATGGCAATTTCCGTTTCGAGCCGGACGAGCGGGACATCGAGAAGCGGGATTTCGACCCTGTGGCAACACAGCGGCGGATCGGGGTGGCTGTCATCCCGCCCGGCAAGCGCCCCCCGGCCACGTGCCTCGGGGTCACATTCGCAACCCCTCAGATGATCAAATAATTCCGGTTCATTTCTTTCTGTAACGCCGGAGTGGATATTAAAAAAATCTATAATGTCATCATAACCCCATGTTTTCGATGTATTCATTGTAGATCTGCAACACTTTATCCTGACAATGATGGACATGCACGCGCCCTCGTTATCGTGTTGCTATAAAAATAGGAATTTTGAATGCTTCCGGTCAATATTGACGCAGGGTAACGGTTAAATCCAAAGCGGTCTTTCACAATGTGAAACGTGAGGCCCAAACCGTGACTGTCAGTGTGTCATCGGCGCCGGCGGGTGCCCCTTTTCCGGCGTGCTTCGCCACAGCGCATCCTGCAGCAGCCTGACTTCGTCGAGAATCACTTTGGCCATCGCCCGGACAGAGGCCTGATCGACCGCTTCGAAGCCCGGCCATTCCAGCCCGATCGCGCCCTGCGGCCGGCCGTCGCGGTTGATCAGGGCAACTGACAGACCCGCTGTCCCCGCACTCCCGCACCCGGCAACGGTGTATCCGTCCCGCCGCGTGGCCAGAATCGCCGAGCGGAGATCGCGCACGGTGTCTTCCGGAGCGAGGGAGAACCGCCGGATGTTCTGGATCACCAGATCCTCGGCCTCCAGCTCCGGCAGGGCGGCGAGAACCGCGATACCGAAAGCGTCCGATCCGACAGGGATACGGGCTCCGATCTGGCCCGTGCCGGCCTCGACCGCGCCGGCCGGCCGGACACTGTCGACGCAGACAAGATCGGCCCCTGACATCAACCGGTAGACAGCGTTGCGCCCGGTGAGCATCTGCAGCCGGAACAGGCTGGCGCGAACACTCTCGGCCAGATCCAGCCGGTTGGAGGCCGCCGCCGCCAGAGTGAAGAAATCCAGCCCGAGGTAATAGTTGCGGCTGCGGTCATCCTGCTCGACAAAGCCATGATTGATCAGCGCGCGCAGCAGGCGACGGGCCGTGGCCGCATCCAGCCCGCTGCGGCGGGCGAGCGCGCCGAGCGGCTGGCCGCCCCCATTGCCGGAGGCAATGTGATGCAGCAGCGTCAACGCGCGATCCACCGCCTGCGTGCCCGAGCGCTGGATGATTGGCCCCGACGCTGCTCCGCCGGGGGAATCGACTGCACTTTCCAATGTTCATTCCTCACAACGACCAATCACAGATTGTAGCGAGCGCAGACTAACTGAAGCCTCACGCAAAGGTTGCAAGACGCGCCATCGTGACAACGCACGCTTTACCCTTCGGCATCAGAGGCCGATTCCGCCGCTGTTTCACCGCCGCCTCGCGTCGACGGCTTTGCCCGGAAAGGCCCCGTCGCGATCTTGACAGCACCGCCGCGGCGGTTCCGACTGAGGCAACAGACACTGAGGAGCCCCGCCCGATGCCCACGCGCCTTTTCCCTTCCGCCGGCCAGCGACTGGCCCGGGACCTTGTCAACCGCTGGGCCGGGGTGCCGGCCAGCATCCCCGCCGATCTTCTCGGCGGGTTGACGGTGCTTGATCCGGCTCTTCGCCCGCTCCGGCCGATGGCCGCCGGCGAGCGCCTTGCCGGGCTGGCGCTGACTGTACTCTGCGAGGGGACCGATTATGGTCCGGTGCATCAGGCGCTGGCGATTGCGCAGAGCGGCGATGTGCTGGTGATCGAGGCGGGCGGGCGCGCCTCGCCGGCAGTGATCGGCGATATTCTGGGCGGCGCAGCCCGGCGCAAGGGGGTTGCCGGCCTTGTTGTCAACGGTGCGGTGCGCGATACCGGGATCCTGCGGACATGGGATGATTTTCCCGTCTTTGCCCGCCATATCACGCCACGCGGCCCCTCCTCGATGGATCGCGGCACGGTGAACGATGTCATCGCGGTCGGCGGCGTCCGGGTCTCACCGGGCGATCTGGTGCTCGGCGATGACGACGGTGTGGTGATCATCCCGCACGGAGAGGCCGAGGCGCTGCTGCCGGCCGCAGAGGCCCGCATGGCGGCCGAGGCACTGTGGGAAAAGGAGCTTGGCGCCGGGCGCTGCAACCTCGACCTGTTCGGCATTCCCAAAGCGACCTGACAGCCGCCGGCCTCAGGCCACCGCCGCCGGGGCCGCACCGTCGCGGCGGACAAAATGCCCCGGCTCGATCTCCTCCATATAGGTCGGCGGGGCGACCCAGTGCGGCGGGCGGATCGGACTCGGCAGCTCCTCCACCGACAGGGCGCCGCGCTTGCGCCGGCGGGCGGGGTCGGGCACCGGCACGGCAGAGAGCAGCTTGCGCGTGTAGGGATGGACCGGATGCCGCAGGATCGAGGCACGCGGGCCGATCTCGACAATCTCGCCAAGGTACATCACCGCCACCCGGTGGCTCACCCGCTCGACCACCGCCATGTCATGCGAAATGAACAGGTAGGCGAGGCCCAGTTCCTCCTGCAAATCCAGCATCAGGTTGAGCACCTGCGCCTTGACCGAGACATCGAGCGCCGAGACCGCCTCATCGGCGACCACCAATTCCGGCGACAGGGCGAGCGCCCGGGCAATCGCGATCCGCTGGCGCTGGCCGCCGGAAAATTCATGCGGGAAGCGCACCGCCATCTCCGGCATCAGCCCGACGCGCCTGAGCAGCGCGGCCGTCCGCTCCTCCGCTTCCGCCCGCCCGGCAATGCCGTGGACGATCAGCGGCTCGGCAATCGCCGCCCCGATGGTCTTGCGCGGGTTGAGACTGGCAAAGGGATCCTGGAAGATCATCTGCATCCGCCGGCGCAACATCTGCAAGCCGGCCTTGTCCAGCGCGCCCACCTCCTGCCCGGCGAAGGTGACGCGGCCGGCGGAAGGTTCGACCAGCCGCAGGATCGAGCGGCCGGTGGTGGATTTGCCGCAGCCCGATTCACCGACCAGCGCCAGCGTCTCGCCCTTTCTCAGCGCGAACGAGACGTTCTCGACGGCATGGACACGGCCGCGCAATCCCCCGAGCAGCCCGCCGCGGATGGCGAACTGCGTCGTCAGCCCCTCCACCGTGAGCAACGGCGCCTCTTCTCTCTTCACCGTATCAGGCACCAGCTGCGCCGGCACCTCGATGGCTCCGTTCGAGGGATCGAGCACCGGAAAGCGCAGAGGACGCGGCTGGGCATCCATCTCGCCAAGCTTGGGCACGGCGGCGAGCAGCGCCTTGGTGTAGCCGTTCTTCGGCGCGGCAAAAATCGTGCCGGCCGCCTCGTCCTCCAGCTTCCGGCCCTTCCACATCACCGCCACGCGGTCGGCAATCTCGGCCACCACCGCCATGTCGTGGGTGATGAACACCACCGCCATGCCTTCCTCTTCCTGAAGCGCCTTGATCAGGTCGAGAATCTGCGCCTGGATGGTCACGTCGAGCGCAGTGGTCGGCTCGTCGGCAATGAGAATCTTCGGCTTGCAGGCCAGCGCCATGGCGATCATCACCCGCTGGCGCATGCCGCCGGACAGCCGGTGCGGATATTCGTTGATCCGCTCGCGCGCGGCGGGAATGCGCACCCGGTCGAGAATGCGGATCGCCTCGGCGGCGGCGGCGGTCGCGTCCATCGCCCGGTGATATTGCAGCGCCTCGCAGATCTGCCGGCCCACCGTCAGCACCGGGTTGAGGCTGGTCATCGGCTCCTGGAAAATCATCGAGATGGCGTTGCCGCGCACGGCGCGCATCTCTTCTTCCGGCAGGGCGAGAAGGTCGCGCCCGTCCATCTCGATGCGGCCCTCGATCCGCCCGTTGATCGACGAGATCAGCCGCATGATCGACAGGGCGGTGACACTCTTGCCCGAGCCGGATTCGCCGACGATCGCCAGCGTTTCACCGGCATTGACATCGAACGACACATCATCGACCGCCGAGCGCCATTCCCCGCCGACGCGGAACGAAGTCCGCAGGTTCTTGACCGAAAGCAGCGGAGCCATCAGCGCTCGCCCTTCAGTTTCGGGTCGATCGCATCGCGCAGGCCGTCTCCGAGAATATTGAGGCCGAAGACGACGATGAGAATGGCGATGGAGGGCGCCAGCACCAGCCAGTAGCTGTCGAGAATGTTCTCGAACCCCTCGCGGATCATCCCGCCCCAGGTCGGCGTCGGCGGCTTGACGCCAAGGCCGATGAAGGCGAGCGAGGCCTCGGTGCGGATGGCATTGGCCAGCCAGAGCGAGCCCATCACCAGAATCTCGGGGAAAATGTTGGGCAGGATATGCCCGCCCATCAGCCGCACGTCCGAAAAGCCGAGCGCGCGGCCGGCATCGATGAATTCGCGCTCCTTCACCGCAATCGTCGGCGCCCGGGCGATGCGGGCAAAGGAGGGAATCGAGGTGAGCGCGATGGCGATGATGATGTTCGTCATCGAGGGGCCGAGCATCGCCACCAGAATGAGGCCGAGGATGAGCGAGGGGAAGGCCAGCAGCATGTCCATCGTCTGCATCACGATGATATCGAACCGCCCGCCATACCAGCCGGCGAGAATGCCGATGACCGAGCCGAGCACCAGCGCGATCACCGTCGAGGCGACGCCGATCACCAGGCTGATGCGCGCGCCGTAGAGCAGGCGCGAATAGATATCCCGGCCATAATAGTCGGTCCCGAGGTAATAATTGTCGAACGGCGCCTGGAGCTTGGACAGCACATCCTGCTCGACCGGATCATGCGGGGCCAGCCACGGGGCGAACACCGCCATCAGCAGCACGATGAAAAAGATCACCAGCCCCAGCCACGAGGTCTTGTTGGCGTTGAACGCCGCTATGGTCGTCTTCAGCCAGCGCAGGCGCGGAGGCGCCAGCTGCGGCGCATCATGGATCGAGGTGCTCATGACAGCTTCACCCGCGGATCGACAAAGGCATAGGCAAGATCGGTGAGGACGTTCACCACCACCACGATCAGCGTGTAGATCACCATCATCCCCTGAAGCATCATGTAGTCGCGCTGGTTCAGCGCGCCGATGATCAGCTTGCCGAGGCCCGGGCGGTTGAAAACAATCTCGGTCAGCACCGAATTGCCGATGAGGATGCCGAGGTAGAGCCCGACGACGGTGACGACCGGGATCAGCGCGTTGCGCAGCGCATGGCGCCAGACGATGACCGGCCAGGGCACGCCCTTGGCCCGCGCGGTGCGCACATAGTCTTCCTGCATCACCTCCAGCATCGCCGAGCGGGTGACGCGGGTGATATAAGCCGCCATGATCAGCCCGAGGTTGAGCGCCGGCAACGTGATCGACTGGAACCACATCCACGGAGTCGAGCGGTTGCCGCTGATCACGGGAAACCAGCGCAGCATCAGCGAAAAGCCGATCAGCAACAGGATGGCCGAGACGAACGGCGGAAACGACAACCCGATCAGCGAGGCAATGCGGGTGACATAATCCGGCATCCGGTTGCGGTTCACCGCTGCCCAGACACCGAGCGGTACGCCGATCGCCGTGCCGAGAATCATCGACACGAAGGTCAGTTCCAGCGTCCACGGCAGGACATCGACGATCTCTCGGATCACCGGCCGCCCGGTGACCAGCGATACGCCCCAGTCGCCCTTCACCGCACCGGCGAGAAAGCCGAAATACTGGTCGAGCATCGGCCGGTCGAGCCCCAGCCGCCCGCGCAGCGCGGCGATCGCTGTTGCGTCCGCCTGATCGCCGAGGATCACCTGTGCCGGATCGCCCGGCACGATGCGGACGACCGCAAAGACAAGCGTGAGCACCGCGAACAGTGTCACGAGCGAGAACAGCAGTCTCTTGATCAGGAAAGCGCCCATGAAACGGAGGCGGGCAGACGCTGTGCAGCGTCCGCCCGCGTGTCCTTATTTCGTGAAGCGGGTCTGTTCGGTCACCGGCGGCCCGAGATTGAGCGAGCCCTTCAGCTCATAGCCGAGATCGAGGCTGTCCTTGAACGCCCAGAGCATCAGCATCTCGTTGACCGGTACAGCACAGACTTCTTTGATGATTTTCTCCTGCGCGGTCTTCCACAGCGCCACCTGCTTGTCCTTGTTCGGCTCGGTCCGCGCGGCTTCGATCTCCGCATCCGCTACCTTGCAATGAGAGAAGTTCGTCACCGCCGTCGGCGTCTTCACGGTCGATTTCGAATGGAAGAACTGGGTCAGGTAGACATCCGCGATCGGGAAGCGCGCCGCCTGGAAATGCACCAGTTGCGACAGGTCCTGACGGATCTGCTGATGGAAAGTCGGATGCTCCACCGGCGTGATGTCCAGCGTGATGCCGGCGCGCTTCAACTGCGCCTGCGTCGCCTCGAAGAATGTCATCATGCCCGGCAGGGTGGTGTGGATCGCCTTGATGGTGATGCCGTTGGGATGGCCCGCCTCGGCGAGCAGCGCCTTGGCCTTGGCGATGTCATGCGGCAGCAGCGGCGCGGTCTCGTGCGTGCCGAAATAGCCCGAGGGGACGACCGAAACGGCCTGCCGCGAGATGTTCTGGCCGCGGAACCTCCAGATGCCGGCGCGGTCCACCGCATGCGCAACTGCTTGACGAACCTTGATATTATCCAGCGGCGGCTGGGTCATGTTGAGGTGGAGAACCGACATTTCCGCCGGGCCGAACGCGATCACCTTCAGCCCCGGGGTCTTGTTGGTCCGGTCCACCCAGGCCTGCTCCTGACGGCCGATCATCATGTCGATCTCGCCCGCTTGCAGGGCCAGATCGCGCGAAGCATCGGACGGAATGAAGCGATAGATGATTTCCTTAAGCTTGGGCTCACCCCGGAAGTACTTCGGATTGGCGACCAGCTTTACATACTGCTGCGGCACATATTCGGCGAACATGAACGGGCCGGTGCCAGCCGGTTTCTTGCCGAATCCTTCCTTGCCCAGCGTTTCCGCCGCCTTTTTGCAGACCATATTGCCGCCATGATAGTTCATGACCTGGCCAAGCAGGGAGGGAATAGCGCTCTTCAGTGTGATCTTGACGGTATACTTGTCGAGTGCCTCGACCTTATCGAAGGCCGAATAGTCCGAGGAAAACGCCGAACTGTCCTTCGTCGCCGCCCGATTGAGCGAGAACACCGCATCCTCGGCGGTGAATTCGCCATTGTCGTGATGGCACTGCACACCCTGGCGCAGCTTGAAGGTCCACTCCTTGCCGTCAGCCGAGGAGGTCCAGCTCTGGGCGATATCCGGCTCGATATGATCGGGCGAGAACTGGCCCGGCTTGATCCTGACGAGGCCGTTGAACATCCAGTTGAGCAGCGCCTTGCCCGGGGTGCCGGAGTTGATGTGCGGATCGAGCACGCCGGCATCCTGCGTCTGCATGCCGACGACGAGGGTTGTCTTTTGCGCCAGCGCCGGTGTGGCGCCGATCAGCGCGGCCAGAGCCAGCCCTGTGATCACAGTTTTCTTCATCAACACGTCTCCCTTGGTCAGGCGGTCTGTCGCCACCGGTCGGTTACAGCGTATCCTCAAGGCGGCAATTCACAAGCACTTCCGCCATTGCCGCGTTATTGGGCAATGCAAGCACGGTTGCGACGATCTCCGCAAGATCATTCGGCGTCGTCATCTCCTCAACCGGGAAGGCGGCGCCCGCCGTCATGTCGGTGGCGACGAACGAGGGGCAGAGCGCGGTGGCCCGCACGCCCTTGTCCCAGCCGATGCGCCGGGCAGCGTGGCTGAGCGCCACGGCGGCGAACTTCGTCATGTTGTAGGCCACCGCATCGTTGCGCACGCGCTTGCCGGAGAGTGAAGCGAGGGTGAGGATGCGCCCGGTGCCGCTCGCTTCAAGATGCGGCAGGGCAAGATGGATCAGGTTGAGCGGAGCCTTGCAATTGACGGACCAAAGCCGGTCCAGTTCCGCCTCGTCCGGCGCACGGAGCGTCATCCTGCTGTGCACGCCGGCGTTGTTGACCAGCGCATCGATGCGGCCGAACCGCGCCGCCGCCGCGCTCACCCAGGCCGCATGGGTGGCCCAGTCCTCGGCGACGAACCGGGCAAGATGCAGCCTTGCGGGGTCAAAATCGCGGAATGACGGCTCTGCCGATGCCGGATCGCGCAGCCCGAGGCTGAGCGCATAGCCCTGCCGGTACAGCGTTTGCGCAATGGCCCGGCCGATGCCGCGGCTGGCGCCGGAGATGAGGACGACACGGCCGGCGGGGTCAAGCATCGATCATCCGTGCAGGCTGAGGGGCGCGAACCCGTCCGCCGCGCCGAAACGGGAGAGGCGGAACGGCGCACAATCAAAGCGCGGTGCGTGCCCGAGCGCCAGCGCGCACAGGATTTCACCGGTGACCGGGCCGATGCCGAAACCATGGCCGGAAAAGCCCGCGCCGATGACGAGGCCGGGATGGGAAGCCGGCGCATCGAGCACCGGCAGGGCATCGGGCGTCAGATCGATCAAACCGCCCCACACCCGGTCGAGCCCCGCGCCGGCCAGCACCGGCAGCAGCGGCACCACGCGGGCGATCAGCGCCGCGCATTCGGCCACCGACGGGCGCAGGGTGGTCTCGCTCCACGCGGCCGGATCGCCCGGCCAATCGCCGATGCCGGTGGTGAAGCGGTAGCGGCCCGAGAGTTCCTGCCGGCCGGCGCAATCGGCATTGGCGACGCCGAACACCTGCTCGAACGCCGGCGCGGCCGGCACCGTCTGCATCACGCAGACGCGCTTGGCCGCCATAGGCAGATCCAGCCCGAGCGGCGCCAGCAGGCCGGGGGCATGGACCGAGCCGGTGAGAATCACCGTGCCGGCCGACCGCGGCCCCTGCGGCGTCTCGACGCCGGTGACGCGGCCATTGGTCGTGATCAGCCGCATGGCCGGGGTCTGTTCCTCGATCCGGGCGCCCAGCCGCCGCGCCGCGCCGGCATAGGCGGCCAGCGTCCTCTCCGGGTCGGCATGCCCGTCGCCCGGGCAGAAGGAGGCGGCCAGCACCGAAGGGCCGATGGCCGGGGCGATGGCGCGGATGGCGGCAGGATCGGTCAGCAGATCGAGCGCAAGGCCAAGCGCCCGCTGCGCCGCCACCATGGTGCGCAGGGTTTCCACCTCGTCCGGCGTGCGGGCAAGGCGCAGGTTGCCGCGCTGGCGATAGCCGGTCGGTGCGCCCAGCTCCTCATCCAGCGCCAGCCAGCGGGCGACAGCGGCCTGCGCCAGCGGCAATTCCGCCGGATCGCGGCCCGATTGGCGCACGCCGCCGAGCGTCCATGTCGAGGCCATGGCGCCAAGCTGCCGCGCCTCGACCAGCGTGACCGAGGCGCCGGCCTTCACGCATTCGAAAGCGGCGGCGAGCCCGCTGATGCCGCCGCCGATGACCAGAACATCGCTCGCGGCGCTCATGGTTGTCCGCGCACCCATGGCGTCACGCTGCCGTGGTGCGGGCGAGGCGGCCGAAGCGGCTCAGCCGGAACGGCGCCATATCCACCGACGGCGTGCCGCCGGAGACGAGATCGGCGATCATCCGGCCCGCGCCGGGGCCGATGCCGAAGCCGTGGCCGGAAAAGCCGCTGGCAATGAAGAAGCCCGGCAGTCTGGGCACCTCGCCGATCACCGGCACCGCATCAGGCGTCGCATCGATCAGCCCGCCCCAGGTATCCAACACCTGCATGCCGGCAAAGGCCGGGAAGGCCGCGATGACATTGCGCTGCGCCTCGTCCAGCAGCTTCCGGCTGGGTTTGGGATCGAGGATGCGCGTCTCCTCGAAAGGGGTCTTCTCATCCATCCGCCAGCGGCGCGGCGTGCGCGCTTCCTCGACGAAGCGATCGCCGAGAGCAAGGCGGATTTCGGCGCGCTGCTTAAACAGCGCGGGCAGGAAATCGAAAAACAGGCGGAAGCTGTCGGGCACGATATGCGCCTCGCTCGCGCCGCGCCGGGCGATGGTGTAGCCGCCATCGGCCCGCTTGCGGAAGGCAAAATCCGACGCCCCGACCGCATGCTCGGGCGGGCCATCGAGCGGGGCGGTGCGCATCACCGAGCCGAGAATGCGCAACTGCGGAAAATCGATACCCATGTTGCCGAGAAACAGGCGCGACCACGCCCCGCCCGCCAGCACGGCGGACTGGCACCGGATGACGCCGCGCTCGGTGATGACGCCGGAGATGCGGCCGCCCGCGGTCTCCAGCCCGCGCACGGCGCATTGCGTCAGCACATGGCCACCCAGCTCGCGGACCCGGCGGGCAATGGCCGGCACGGCGCGCCAGGGTTCGGCGCGGGCATCGTTGGGCGTGAAGATGGCACCGGCATAGGCGCGGGCCGAGCCGGGCAGCGCACCGCCGATTTCCGTCTTCGACAGCACGCGCGTGCCCAGCTGATAGGGCCGGGCCAGTTCCAGCCATTCCTCATGCGCGGCCAGCTCGGCCGGCGTATCGGCGACATAGACCACGCCGGAACGCTTGAAGCCGACATCCGCGCCGATGGTTCTGGCCATGCCCTCCCACAGGCGCTGGGATTCGAGCGCCAGCGGAATCTCGCCCGGATCGCGCCCCATGACGCGGACCCAGCCCCAGTTGCGGCCCGATTGCTCGTGCCCCACCTCGCCCTTCTCGCACAAGGCGACGGAGATGCCGCGCTCGGCGAGATACAAGGCGGTGGTGATGCCGATGATGCCGCCGCCGATGATGACGATATCGGCCCTTTCCGGCATCTCGGGTGTGGGGGAGAAGGAATCCATGTTGATGGGCAAGGTCGCCTCCGGTCTTGGCCGTCGTCTTATCCCGCTAAGCTTTCACCAATTCGTCGCGCTGGAATTGAGGCGCGTCAAGCAATTTGCCGGCCAGACAAAACGCCCGTTCCGCCGGAGGCCGGAATGTGTAGTGTGTTCGCGCCTTTGATCCTGGCCTGAGGAGACTGCCGGATGAGCCGCTCGCCGCTGCCTGACTATCGCGATCCGTGCGGGTGGAATGTGCTGCTGCCCAAACGGACCCCCAACCCGCCGGCGCGCGGCACCCTGCGGGTGAAATATGCGGTGGTCGGCGCCGGCTTCACCGGGCTCGCCGCCGCACGGCGCCTTGCCGAGCTTGACCCCTCCGGCCCTATCGCGCTGATCGAGGGCACGGAAATCGGCGAGGGATCGTCCGCGCGCAACTCGGGCTTTGCCAACCCGCGCGATTCGAAGATCGGCCTGTCGACGAGCGAGATGGCGCGGGCCGAAAAGCTCAACGACTATGCGGCCGAGGGATTCGCCTCGCTGATGGAGATCATGCAGGCGGGCGGCTTTTCCTGCGATCTCGAACGGGCCGGGCGGATCACCGCAGCGGCGACCGATGCCGGCGTCGCCAAGATCCGCAGCATGGCAGAGGGGGCGCGCGCCCACGGCTTTGCCCATGAATTTCTCGACGAAGGTGACCTCAAGGCGCGGATCGGCACCACCTATTACCGCTGCGGCATCCGCACCGAGGAAGGCTACCTGCTCCAGCCCGCCGCGCTGGTGCGCGGGCTGGCCGGGACCCTGCCGGAGCCGGTGACCCTCTATGAGACCGCACCGGTGACCGGAATCGACCGCGCGGCGGGCGGCGGCTGGACGCTCGGGACGGGCGAGGCGCAGGTGACCGCCGAGACGGTGATCCTCGCCAACAATGCGGCGATCAAGCACTTCGGCCACTGGCGCGACGGGCTGGTGACGATCTACACCTATGCAGCGCTGACCGAGGAGATGAGCGAGGCTGATTGCGCCCATCTCGGCGTGCCGACCTGGGGGCTGCTGCCGGCTCACCGGCTCGGCACCACGGTGCGCCGGGTGGGGAAAAACCGGATGATGGTCCGCTCGCTCTATGCCTACGAGAAAACGCTGGAGCCCGGCGACGTGCGCACAGCGCTGACCGGCTGCTTCCACCGCCGTTATCCGATGCTCGGCCATGTGCGGCTCGAACATGTCTGGGGCGGGACGACGGCGCTGACGATGAACGGCTCGCCCCGCTGGGGGCGGATCGACGACGGGCTCTACGGCTCGGCCGGCTGCAACGGCTCGGGGCTCGTCAAGGGCACGGTGCTGGGCAAGCGGCTGGCCGAGCATATCGTCACCGGCGACCCGGAGACGGCGCTGCGCCAGACCTATGGCTGGGCCAACCGCATCGCGCCCGAGCCGTTCCGCACCCTCGGCTTCCACGTTGTCTCGGCGATCGAGCGGCGCAAGGCCGGAGCCGAGATGTAATACTCCGGTGGACGTCAGCGTTCCGGTGCGGAGCCGCCGGCGCGTGCGGGCGGCGGGGCACTCGCCAGCCGGCGGGCAGCGGTGCGCATCGCCTCGAGCAGCACCGGCGCGCCGTTCACCACCTCGATCCGGTCGGTCAGGTTGGTGATCGAGATGGCGCCGATGAGATCGCCCGCCGGCGACAGGATCGGCACACCGAGCGCCGCCAGTCCGATAATGAAATCATCCGCGACATACTCATAGCCGCGCGCCCGGATGGCGGCGGCGATGCCCGCAAGCGCGGCAGGGTCGGTCACCGAATGGGCGGTGCGCACCCTTTGCGGGCGGGCCAGCGCCGCCGCGCGTTCGGCCTCGGAAATATAGGCCAGCAGCACGCGCGGCGCGGCGCCGCAATTGAGCGAGCAGCGGTTGCCGGCGGTGATGATGGTGGTGATGATCGAACTTGGCGCGCAGACGCGATCAAGGCACACGCCCTCGCCCCGCTCGAACACCCAGAGAAAGGCCGTGCCGCCCACCGCCTCGGCCAGATCGGTGAGAATCGGCCGGGCATAGGTCTGAAGATCGGTGCCGCGATGGGTGGCGGCCGCCAGTTCCAGCAGGCCGAGGGTCAGTTCATAGCTCTGCGCGGCGGGATGGAACTCCACCAGCCCGGCGAGACGCAGGGTGTGCAGGATGCGCCGCACCGTGCCCTTGTCGAGCCCCGAGCGGCGGGCAATGTCACTGAGCGACCACAGCCGCCGGTCGGCATCGAAGGCGCGGAGGATCTGGATCGCGCGGCTGACGGCGCGCACCTCGGGCACGCCGCGCGGCGGGGCGGCAGAAGGCGGGGCGTGCATGGAGGTTCCTCCCTTTTGTGTCATTGAATGACACGGTAAATCATTGATTGACACGCTGTCAAAGCCCGTGATCGTATGACAAGCGAGAGCCCGTCGGGAGGCTCAGGCAGGGCCGGCGCGGCCGGTTCCATCAACGGGTCACGGGGGTGGTGTGACATGAAGGCTTTTCTGAACGTGGTCGCGGCGGTGGCCGGGGCGGGACTGATGAGCGCGGGCGCGCTGGCGCAGGCGCCGACCAAGGGCGGCGTGCTGAACGGCATCGTCCAGCCGGAACCGCCGACGCTGATGCTCGGCCTCAACCAGCAGGCGCCGACGATCTTCGTCGCCGGCAAGATCTACCAGAGCCTGATGACCTATTCGCCGGAGCTGAAGCCCCAGCCGGAACTGGCGAAAAGCTGGACGATGAGCGGCGATGGCCTGACCTATACCTTCGATCTCCAGGACAATGTGAAGTGGCATGACGGCAAGCCGTTCACTGCTGACGACGTGGTCTTCACCGTCGACAAGTTCCTGCGCGAGACGCATCCGCGCGCGGCGGTCAACATCAAGCGCTATCTCGCCTCGGCCACCGCGCTGACGCCGACGAAGGTCGAGTTCAAGCTGAAGGAGCCGTTCGGCCCGTTCCTGTCGATGTTCGAGGTCTCGACCCTGCCGATGGTGCCCAAGCACATCTATGACGGCACGGATTTCAAGACCAACCCGGCCAACCAGACGCCGATCGGCACCGGGCCGTTCAAGTTCAAGGAGTGGAAGCGCGGCGCCTATATCCACCTCGTGAAGAACGAGGCCTACTGGAAGGCCGGCAAGCCGTATCTCGACGAACTCTATTTCCGCGTCATCCCGGATTCAGCCTCGCGCGCCGTCGCCTTCGAGAAGGGCGACGTGCACTATCTGCGCGGCGGCGACGTTGACAATGTCGATGTGCGCCGGCTGCGCGCCATCAAGGACGTGCAGTTCACCACCGCCGGCTGGGAGATGTACGGCCCGCTCGCCTTCATGATGATGAACCAGCGCAAGGCGCCCTTCGACAATGTCGCGGTGCGCCGCGCGGTGGCGATGGCGATGGATCGCAACCTCGTCGCGCGCACCATCTTCTTCGGCCTCGCCAAGCCCGCCGCCGGCCCGATCGCGTCGAGCACGAAATTCTTCGACAAGGAGCTGAAGATCCCCGCCGCCGACATCGAGGCGGCCAAGAAGGCGATCAAGGAGAGCGGCGTCGATCTGTCGAAGTCGCCGGTGAAGATTCTCAGCTTCCCCTATGGCGCGCAGTGGGACCGCCTCGTCGAATACACCAAGCAGGTGTTCGACCAGCTCGGCATTCCCGCCACCATCGAACCCGCCGACGCCGGCAGCTGGGCCAAGCGCGTGTCGGACTGGGACTTCGACGTCTCCTTCAACTTCACCTACCAGTATGGCGACCCGGCGCTGGGCGTGGCGCGTCACTATCTGTCGACCAACATCGTCAAGGGCTCGCCCTTCGCCAACAATCAGGGCTATTCCAACCCGAAGGTGGACGAGATCCTGATCAAGGCGGCCTCCGCCGTCGATCCGGCCGAGCGCGGCAGGCTCTACAAGGACTTCCAGAAGATCGCCATCGACGACGCCGCCAACGGTTATCTCGTCGAGCTTCAGTTCGCGACCATGTGGCGGCCGGAAGTGAAGAACCTCGTCAAGACCGCGGTCGGCGTCAACGAGTCCTTCGACGACGTTTCGCTCGACAAGAAGTAAGCGTCACGCACGCGACGGAAGGGGGCGCTGTCGTCCCCTTCCGTCCCGCAAAGGCCGCGCTCATGCTCCGCTTTCTGACAGGTCGCCTCGTCAAGGCGATCCTCGTGATCCTCGCCATCGCCGCTCTCAATTTTCTGCTCATCCGTCTCGCGCCGGGCGATCCCGCCTCGGTGCTGGCGGGCGAGGCGGGCGCGAGCGATCCGAAATTCGTGGAGCAGCTGCGCGAGCAGTTCGGCCTCAACGAACCGCTGTGGAAGCAGCTCGGCCTCTATCTCTGGAAGGTCGCGCAGTTCGACTTCGGCTATTCCTATCGCAACCATGTGCCGGTGATGCAGCTCATTCTGGAGCGCCTGCCCGCGACGCTGCTGCTGATGGCGTCGAGCTTCGTCGTGTCCATTGCTCTGGGTGTGGGCTTCGGCGCGCTCGCCGCCGGCGTCTCCTTCTTCGACCGCGCGCGCTGGCTCGATCCGCTGATCATGGCGGTGGCGCTCCTGTTCTACGCGACGCCCTTGTTCTGGCTTGCGCTGATGATGGTCATCGTCTTCTCCGTGCAGCTCGACTGGCTGCCCGCCTTCGGCATGGAGAGCGTCGGCGCCAATCTCAAGGGCCTCGCCCGCGCCGCCGACATCGGCAAGCATCTGATCTTGCCGACCCTCGCGCTCAGCTTCTTCTTCATGTCCGTCTATGTCCGCCTCACCCGCGCGGCGATGATGGAGGTGATGATGCAGGATCATGTCCGCACCGCCTTTGCCAAGGGGATGAAGCCATGGCGCGTGCTGCGCCGGCATGTGCTGCGCAACGCGCTGCTGCCCATCGTCACCTTCGCCGGGCTGCAACTGGGGCAGGTGGCGGGCGGCGCCGTGCTGGTGGAAACGGTGTTTGCCTGGCCCGGCATCGGGCGGCTGATGTTCGACGCGCTGCTCCAGCGTGATTATCAGTTGCTGCTCGGGGTGTTCCTCGTCACCTCGGCCACAGTCATCGCCTTCAACATCCTCACCGATGTCGCCTATCGCTTCGTCGATCCGCGCATCCGCATCGGCGGGGGGGCGAAATGACCGGCTTCTGGTCCCGCTACCGGCGCAACCTCGGCGGCGTCATCGGCCTCGGGCTGCTTGCCGCCGTGCTGGTGCTGGCGCTCGCCGCGCCGCTCCTCTTCCCGGTCTCGCCGTGGCAGATGCGCGGGGCGCCGCTGCTTGCCCCGCTGGAGGAAACCGAATTCCTGCTCGGCACCGACATGCTGGGCCGCGACATCGCGGCGGGGCTGGCCCATGGCGCGCGCGTCTCGCTGCTGGTCGGCACTGTCTCCACGCTGTTTGCCGTGCTGCTCGGCGTCGGCATCGGCGCGCCGGCCGGCTACTTCGGCGGGCGGATCGACGATGGGCTGATGCGGATCACCGAGTTTTTCCAGACCATTCCGCAGCTGGCGATGGCGATCGTGCTGGTGGCGATCTTCACGCCCTCGCTGGCCTCCATCGTGCTGGCCATCGCGCTCGTGTCCTGGCCGCCGGTGGCCCGGCTGGTGCGGGCCGAGGTGCTCTCCCTGCGCGAGCGGGAATTCGTCGAGGCGGCGGTGGTGATCGGCCGGCCGTCGTGGCGCATCCTGCTCGATGATATCCTGCCCAATGCGCTGCCGCCGGTGATCGTCACCGCCACGCTGATGGTGGCGACCGCGATCCTGACCGAGGCGGCGCTGTCCTTCCTCGGGCTCGGCGACAAGAACTTCATGTCCTGGGGCTTCATGGTGGGGGCGGCGCGCACCATGCTGCGCGAGGCGCCGCTGCTCACCGTGTTCCCCGGCATCGCCATCCTCATCACCGTTCTGGCAATCAACCTGGCCGGCGAGGGACTGAACGACGCGCTCAACCCGCGGCTGAGGGAGCGGGGCGAATGACTGCGGCGCCGCTGGTCAGCATCGAGGCCCTGACCGTCCGCCTGCCGAAGGGCGGCGACCGGCCACATGCCATCGAGGACGTCTCGCTCACCGTCCTGCCGGGCGAGATCGTCTGCGTCGTCGGCGAATCCGGCTCGGGCAAGTCGGTCGCGGCCTCGACACTGATGGGGCTGCTGCCGCGCGGGCTGTCGATTGCCTCGGGCTCGGTCCGCGTCGACGGGCAGTCCATCCCCGATCTTGCCCCGGCGGCACTGCGCGCGCTGCGCGGCCGCGAGGTCTCGATGATCTTCCAGGAGCCGCTCTCGGCGCTCAACCCGCTGATGCGGGTGGGCGACCAGATCCTCGAACTGTTCGAGGCGCATGAGGCCTATCCCGGGCCGGCCGGGCGGGCGCGCATTCTCGATCTCTTCGCCTATGTCGGCCTGCCCGATCCAGCCAGGCTGATCGATGCCTATCCGTTCCAGCTCTCCGGCGGGCAGCGCCAGCGCGTGGTCATCGCCATGGCGCTGGCGCTTGAACCCAAGCTGATCCTCGCCGACGAGCCGACGACGGCGCTCGACGTGACGACACAGGCGCAGGTGCTGGACCTGATGCGGAAAATCCGCCGCGAGCGCGGCACCGCGATCCTGTTCGTCACCCATGATTTCGGCGTGGTGGCCGATATCGCCGACCGGGTGATCGTGATGGAGAAGGGCCGTATCGTCGAGGAAGGGCCGGTGGACGGCGTGCTCAACCGCCCGCAGCACCCCTATACGCAGAAGCTGATCGCCGCCGTGCCGCGCCTCCGGCCTGCCGCCCTGCCCCCGGTCGAGGACGAGATCGTGCTCGAGATCGCCAATGTCGAGAAAACCTTCGGCGGCGCCCGCGGCGTCAAGGCGGTGGCCGGCGTCTCGCTGACCGTGCGCAAGGGCGAGACGCTGGGCGTGATCGGCGAATCCGGCTCCGGCAAATCGACGCTCGGGCGCACCATCGTCCGGCTGATCGAGCCGGATGACGGGCATATCCTCTACCACGGACAGGACATGATGGCGCTCGACCGCGCCGCCTTCCGGCAGAAGCGCAAGAGCCTGCAGATGATCTTCCAGGATCCGCTCTCCAGCCTCAATCCACGCAAGCGCATCCGCACCATCCTGTCCGACGGGCCGGCGGCGCATGGCGTCGCGCGGGCGGATTCGGACAGGCGCGCGGCCGAGCTGCTCACCCTCGTCGGCCTGTCGCCGGCGGCGCTCGACCGCTTTCCGCATGAATTTTCCGGCGGGCAGCGCCAGCGGATCGGCATTGCCCGCGCGCTGATGATGGATCCCGAGGTGATCGTGGCGGATGAGCCGGTCTCGGCGCTCGATGTCTCGGTGCAGGCGCAGGTGCTCGATCTGCTCAACGACCTGCAGCGGCGGATGCATCTGGCACTGGTGTTCATCACCCATGACCTGCGCGTCGCCGCCCAGCTCTGCCACACCGTGGCGGTGATGCGCCGCGGCGAGGTGGTGGAATATGGCCCGACGGCCCGCGTCTTCGCCGATCCGCAGCATGAGTACACCCGCCAGCTGCTGGCCGCCATTCCCGGCCAGCATTTCGACAACGCCCGCGCCTGAGGCTCCGATGCAGCTTTTCTTTTCGAACCGCCAGCTGGCCCACCAGCCGACCCAGTACATGGTGCATGGCAGGATCGTCCCGGCTTTCGAGAACAACGACCGGGCGACCACGCTGCTCACCGCGCTGGCCGGCGCCGGGCTGAGCCCGACGGAGCCTGCCGCACACGGGCTGGCGCCGATCCTCAAGGTCCATGCCGATCACTTTGTCGAGTTTCTTTCAACCGCCCATGCCGAATTCATGACGCTGCCCAACCACGGGCCGGAGGCGATCCCCAACATCTGGTCGTACCGCGCGTCCGATGCGGCGTTCACGCCGCGCGGCAAGGCCCGGCCTACCGGCATCATCGGCCGGATGGGCTGGTATGTCGGCGATATCTCCGCCGTCATCACCGCCGACACCTACACCTCCGCCGTCGTCTCGGCCGAGGCGGCGGTCTCGGCGGCCGAGGCAGTCCGCAAGGGGGCGAAGGCCGCCTTTGCCCTCTGCCGGCCGCCGGGGCACCATGCCTATGTCGACCGTGCCTCCGGCTTCTGTTTCCTCAACAACGCCGCCATTGCCGCCGAGGTGCTGCGCAAGGATTTCGCCCGCGTCGCGATTCTCGATTTCGACACCCACCACGGTGACGGCACACAGGCGATCTTCTACAGCCGACGGGATGTGTTCTTCGGCTCGGTGCATACCGATCCGTCCAGCTACTATCCCCACTACGTCGGCTATGCCGACGAGCGTGGCGCCGGGCCGGGCGAGGGGTTCAACCTCAACCTGCCGCTGGCCTTCGGCGCGGATGATGCGGCGTTCCTCGAAGCGAACCGGGCGCTGATCGCTGCCGCTGAGGCAGCGGGGGCGGAGGCGCTGGTGCTTTCCGCCGGCTGGGACGCGCATCACCTCGATCCGCTGTCCAAGCTGGCTGTCACGACCGACGCCTATGCCCGTCTCGGCGCGCTCTACGGGGCGTGTGATCTTCCGACAGTGATCGTGCAGGAGGGCGGGTATTCGCTGAAAGCCATCGCCGAGGCCTCGCACGCCTTTACCGCAGCCTACCGCGCCGCGCGGGGCGTGTGATGCGGAACCTTGCCATCGACATCGAACGCCTGTGGGCGACGCTGGAGGCCTCCGCCGCGATCGGCCGGACGGAGAAGGGCGGCCTGCGCCGGCTGGCGCTGAGCGCCGAGGACGGGGCGATGCGCGATCTGTTCCGGCGCTGGTGCATCGAGGCGGGGCTGAGCGTGCAGGTCGATGCCGTCGGCAACATGTATGCGCTGCGCCGGGGGCGAAACCCGCACGCCAAAGCCATCATGATGGCGAGCCACCTCGATACGCAGATCCACGGCGGGCGGTTCGACGGCATACTCGGCGTGCTCGGCGCGCTGGAAGTGGTCCGCACCCTCGATGAGGCCGGCATCGAGACCGAGCACCCGCTGATGATCGTCAACTGGACGAACGAGGAAGGCGCGCGGTTCGAGCCGCCGATGATCGGCTCGAAGGTCTTTGCCGGGCTGGAGCGGGCCGAGGTGGCGCAGGGCTTCCGCGACCGGGACGGCATCGCCTTCGGCGCGGCGCTGGATGCGATCGGCTATCGCGGGACGGACCGGATCACGCCGGAGGCCATCGACAGCTATTTCGAACTCCACATCGAGCAGGGGCCGGAGCTGGACGAGGCAGGCGTGCAGGTCGGCGCGGTGACCGGCGCCTATGACGTGCGCTGGATGGTGGTGGAGGTGACGGGCGAGAACGCCCATGCCGGACCGACGCGGATGGCCGACCGGAAGAGCGCCACCGTCGGCGCGGCGGCGGTGATCGAAGCCGTCAACGAGATCGGCTGGGCCTATGCCCCCTCGGGCGGCCGCTCGACGACAGCGCGGCTGACCATCGAGCCGAACCTCCTCGGCATCATCGCCCACCGGGCCGAGGTGTTGTGCGATTTCCGCCACCCGGACACCGGCATCCCGCAGGACATGCTGGCGAGCTTCCTCGCCCGCCTGCCGGAGCTTGAGGCCAAAAGCCGCTGCACGATCAAGGTGGTGAACAGCTGGCAGTACGGCGGCATCCGCTATGATTCCGGGCTGACCGGCCTCGTGCGCGGGACCGCGCGCGATCTGGGGTTTTCCTGCCGCGACATGCTGACCGTGGCGGGCCACGATTCGATGTACATGGCCGGGCTGGTGCCCACGACGATGATCTTCACGCCGTGCGAGAACGGCATCTCCCACAACGAGGCGGAGAACGTGACGCGCGCGATGATCGGCCCCGGCGTCAACACCCTGCTGCATGCCGTGTTGAGGCGCGATGCCGGCGGCGGCAGCTGACGCATGATATCGCTGTGCAGCACGTCAACTATGCCCGAATGCTATTGGCATTTTCGGGTTGGTGGTCTTGGATAGCGGCGACGTGAAATTCGTTCAGTCAGACTTGCATGAATCCCTGCAAGACCCTTTGGCCATTTTCGGGAGGAACCAGCCATGTTGATCACACGCAGAACAGCGCTTGCCGGCGCCGCGGCACTTGCCGGCCTCGGAGCAGGCGGAACCGCCCGCGCGCAGGCGAAATTCTTCCGCATCGGCACCGGCGGGACCGGCGGCACCTACTATCCGGTTGGCGGCATGATCGCCAACGCGATCACCTCCGACAAGGTGAACGCCAGCGCGGTGGCGACCAACGGGTCGGTCGCCAATGTCAACGCCATCGTCTCGGGCGCGTCCGAATCGGGCTTCTCCCAGTCGGATGTCGCCACCTGGGCCTATACCGGCACCGGCATCTATGAAGGGCGCGGCAAGGTGGACGATCTGCGCGCCATCGCCAACCTGTTCCCCGAGACGGTGCATGTCGTCGTCAAGAAGGGGCTGGGCGTCAAGTCGGTGGCCGATCTCAAGGGCAAGCGCGTGTCGATCGACGAGCCGGGCTCCGGCTCGATCATCAACGCCCGCGCCATCCTCGCCGGCTACGGGCTGGGCAACAACGACATCAAGGCCGAGTTCCTGAAGGCCGGCCCCTCGGTGGACAAGATCAAGGACGGCTCGCTCGATGCCTTCTTCATGACCACCGGCTACCCCGCCGGCGCGCTGAGCGAACTGGCCTCGACGCACGGCTTCGACCTGCTGCCGATCGACGGCGAGATGGCCGCCAAGCTCAAGAAGCAGTTCACCTTCCTCGCCGACGACAGCATCCCGGACGGGGCCTACAAGGACGTGAAGGGCGTGAAAACCCTTTCGGTCGGCGCCCAGTGGGTCACTTCCGCCAAGATCGACGCCGATCTCGTCTATGAGGTGACCAAGGCGCTGTGGTCGGACAAGGCGCGCAGCCTGCTCGACAACGGCCATGCCAAGGGCAAGGTGATCCAGAAGGCGACGGCGCTCGCCGGCATCGGCATCCCGCTGCATCCGGGCGCCGAGAAGTTCTACAAGGAAGCCGGGCTGCTGAAATAAGCATCCGTTGCGGCCCGGAGGCGCATCTCCGGGCCGTTTTCCTGACATGACGGGGTAACGGGGCGGTCCTCGGCAGGGACCGGAGGGGATGGGCATGGCAGCGGAAATCGACCTGAAGAAAGCGCAGGAGCTTGAGGAAAAGCTCGATGCCGAAATCCGCTTCCGGCCGCTCCAGCCGCGCGCGGCCTGGCTGGTGGCTGCCGCCCTGCTCTGCCTGTCGCTGTTCCACTACTATACCGCCGGCTTCGGCCTGCTGCCGGAGACGACGCATCGCGGCATCCACCTTGCCTTCGTGCTCGGCCTGATTTTCCTCGTCTTCCCCGCCGGCAAGGCAAAGGCGACGCCCGAGACCCCCTCGCTGCTGAGGCCCCTCGGCGTCAACATCGTCGACTGGCTGCTGGCCGCCGGCGCTGTCGTCTCCTCGCTCTATGTGCCGTGGATTTTCGAGGATCTCGCCTTCCGTGTCGGCAACCCCTCGCTGGCCGACTGGCTGATGGGCACGCTGGCGATCATCGTGCTGATCGAGGCGACGCGCCGGTCAATCGGCTGGCCGCTGCCGATCATCGCCTGTGTACTGATGCTCTACGGGCTCTTCGGCGCCGGACTGCCGGGCATTCTCTCGCACCCCGGCAACACCTGGAAGGCGACAGTCAACCACCTCTACCTGACCTCGCAGGGCATCTATGGCGTCGCCCTCGGCGTGGTGGCGACTTACGTGTTCCACTATGTGCTGTTCGGCGTGCTGGCGACGCGCATCGGCCTCGGCCGGCTGTTCATCGATCTCGCCACGGCGCTCGCCGGGCGCTATTCGGGCGGGCCGGCGAAGGTGTCGATCTTCGCCTCCGGCCTGTTCGGCATGATATCCGGCTCTTCCATCGCCAATACGGTGACGGTCGGCTCGCTCACCATCCCGATGATGATCCGCATCGGCTATCCGCGCCATTTCGCCGGTGCGGTGGAGGCAACGGCGGCGACCGGCGGGCAGATCACCCCGCCGATCATGGGCGCGGCGGCCTTCCTGATGGTCGAATATCTGTCCCTGCCGTACCAGACGATCATTCTTGCCGCCATCGTGCCGGCGGCGATGCATTTCTTCGCGATTTTCTGCCAGGTGCATTTCGAGGCAAAAAAGCTCGGCATGAGCGGGGTTGCCCCCGAGGACCTGCCGAAGGCCGGCGATGTGCTGCGGCGCGACTGGCCGACCATCGTGCCGCTGATCGTGCTGCTGCTGGTGCTGTTCTCGGGTTTTACGCCCTATCTCGCGGCGTTCTGGGGCATCACCGCCTGCATCGTGATCGGCCTGACAGACCGGCACCCCGGCATCGCACTCGGGCTTCTGGGCGCGATCATCGCGGCGATTGCCGGAGGCCTGCTCACTGAATGGTCCGGGCTGGGGCCGCTGTTTGCCTATTGTGTCGCCGTCAGCGCCTACTTCACCCTCCGCATGCCGGAGGGACGCGCCCGGATGATCGACCTTGTCGATGCCTTCGTGGTCGGCGCCAAATACGCCATCGGTGTCGGCGCGGCGGCGGCCTGCGTCGGCATCATCGTCGGCATCGTCACGCTCACCGGAGTCGGGTTCAAGCTGTCCAATATCGTCACGGGATTTGCCGGGCATCTGTCCGCGCTTGCCGGGACGATGCTGCCTGCCGTCCTCTATGACGGCGCGGCGCTGACGCTGTTCTTCACCCTCGTGATGACCGCGCTTGTCTGCCTGCTGCTCGGCTGCGGCATTCCGACGACGGCGTGCTACATCATCATGGTCACCATCGCCCAGCCGGCGCTCGGCAAGCTGGGGGTGGAGCCGATCGTCTCGCATTTCTTCGTCTTCTACTACGGCCTGCTGGCCGATGTGACGCCGCCGGTGGCGCTCGCCGCCTATGCCGGGGCCTCGATGGCGGGGGCGGACCCGTTCAAGACCGGCAACACCGCCTTCCGCCTTGCCAGCGCCAAGGTGCTGGTGCCGTTCGTCTTCGTCTATTCCCCGGCGATGCTGATCGTCACCAAGGGGTTCACCTGGGCAGCGTTTCTAGAGACCACGATCGGCTGCATCGTCGGCATCGTCATGCTGGCGATCGCGCTGACCGGCTATGGCCTGACGGTGCTGCGCGGCGCCGAGCGGTTCCTCCTGCTGGTCGCAGCGGTGCTGGTCATCACACCCAGCCGCACGGCGACGATCATCGGGCTGTGTCTTGCCGCGCCGATCCTGATCCATCAATATCTTGCCGCGCGGCGCGCCCCGCCCGCCGCAGCCGGCTGACCCACCCTTATCGCCCGGAACCCCGAAAGCCTGCCATGCGGTCGTTGCCCTCGCCTGACACCCTGACCATCTGCTTTGCCCACGGCGTCTACCGCATGGCCGAGCGCTTTGCCCTGCGCGAGACCGGCATCCGCCACTTCCAGGTGTTCAACTTCGACGACCTTGCCGCCCGCATCCACGAGGCGGATGTCGTCTCCGTCTCGATGATGTGGAAGAACGAGCTTCTGGCCCGCGCGCCGAAACTGGCCTTCATCCAGTCGATCAGCGCCGGCACCGACCAGTATGATACCGTGGCCTTCCGTGCCGCCGGGGTGCGGCTGGCCAGCGGCAAGGGCGTCAACGCCAATGCGGTGGCCCAGCACGCGATGGCGCTGACGCTGGCGCTGCTGCGCCACATCCACACCGGGCGCGACAACCAGAGCCGCGCGCACTGGCGCCCGATGATCGGCGATCTTGCCGCCCGCGAGGACGAGACCGGCGGCAAGACGATGCTGATCGTCGGCCCCGGAACCATCGGCGGCACGCTGGCGCGGCTGGCAAAAGCCTTCGACATGCGGGTGATCGGCGCGCGGCGCGATGCCTCCGTGCCGGCCGAGCATGTAGACGAGACGGTGGCGCTCTCCGCCCTCCGCCAGCACCTGCCGCGCGCCGATATCGTCGTGCTGACCTGCCCGCTGACGGCGGAGACGACCAACCTGATCGACGCGGCGGCCTTTGCGGCGATGAAGCCCTCGGCCTATCTGGTCAATGTCGCGCGTGGCCGCGTGGTGGACGAGGCGGCGCTGGTCGCGGCGCTGGAAACCCGCCGCATCGCCGGGGCAGGCATCGACGTGACGCATGAGGAGCCGCTGCCGGAGGCATCGCCGCTGTGGCGCCTGCCCAACGCGCTGATCACCCCGCATACCGCAGGCGAGACGCGCAAATACGAGGACAACGTGATCGATCTGCTGATCGGCAACATGGAGCGGATCCGCGCCGGCCTGCCGCTGATCAACCAGCTGACCTGAGAGGCCTATCCGCCGCCCGACCCGGCGCGTGCCAGTTCCTCGCGCATGAAGCGGATGAACTGTGGATCGTCGACATAGGCGATGTTGATGCGCATGCCCGGGCGCGGCCGGCCCTTCTCGGGCAGGAACACCGCGCCGGGCGCGATGAAGATGCCCTGCCGCGAGGCACGGGCGGCAAGCGCCAGATCATCGGTCCCTTCCGGCAGTTCGGCCCAGAGATAATAGCCGCCGGCGGGCGCGGCAAGCAGCGGCAGGCCGAGCCGGTCAAGCGTGGTGCGGGCGCGCAGGGCGGCGCGGGCGATGCGCTCGCGCAGGCGGCGCAGATGGTGGCGGTATTGCCCGGAAGCCATCAGATCGCTGACCATCCGTTCGAGATAGCCCGAGGAATTGACCACCGTCAGCATCTTCATGTTGGCCAGCGCCGTCGCCAGCGCCGGGTTGGCGGCGAGATAGCCGATGCGCAACGACGCCGACAGGGTTTTTGAAAAGGTGCCGAGATAGATCACCCGCTCCAGCTGATCGAGCGCGGCCAGCCGCGGCTGGATGGCCGGCAGCACATCGCCGAACGGATCATCCTCGACCACATAGAGCCCGGCGCGCGCCGCGATCTGCAACAGGTTGTGGGCGACAGGCAGCGAAATCGACCCGCCGGTGGGGTTATGCGCCAGCGACTGGGTGAAGAAGATCTTCGGCTGGCCCTGCGCCGCCTTGGCCGCGAAATCCTCGAGATCCGGCCCGTCCGCCCGGCGGTTGACCCCGACCACCTCGATGCCCGCCAGCCGGAGCTTGCCGAACAGCGGATAATAGCCGGGGCTGTCGACCAGCACCGTATCACCCGGGCGCAGCAGGTGGCGGATGATCAGATCAAGCCCGTGATTGGCGCCGAAGGTGAGGATGACCTGATCGGGCGCGACCTGGATCGAGCGCTCCGACAGCATCAGCGCGATGGCATTGCGCAGCGGCGCATAGCCGATGGGATCGCCATAGCCATGGCTGACCGGCAGTGCATCGCGCTGGACGGCGGGGCGCAGGTGGCGGCCCAGTTCGCTGTCCTCCATCCAGCCGGCCGGCGGGCGGCCATCGCCCACACGAACCGTGTGGACCTGCTGCAACTGCTCGCGCAGCAGGGTGACAAGATCGACCGCCTCGACAATGTGCGGGGCGGCCACCGCCTCCATCACACCGGTGCCCATCGCCTGCACGTAAAAGCCGGAGCCGCGCCGCGCCTCCAGCCGGCCGCGCGCCACCAGCCGGTCATAGGCCTCGACCAGCGTATTCTTCGAAACGCCATATTCCGCCGCCGCCGCGCGCAGCGCCGGCAGGCGCTTGCCGGGCTTGAGCAGCCCCTGATCGATGGCGTGGCTGATCCGCTCGACAATATCCTCCACGCGGCTCATCGGCACTCCTTGTCTGTACCAGCAAATTGACTGGTACAGAATGCCTGCGGGATGCGCAAATTGTACCTTGTTCGCCAGCAAGCGATGGCCGACGCTGCGGAAAACGCATGACGGGAGGGCGGGCCAGGGCCGACGCCCCCGGGGGAGAAACGACCATGACGGGCAAGCCGACGGCGACAGCCGCCGCCATCTCTTCGCGCATCGCCGGGTTCCGCGATCTGTCCCCGGCGGAGCGGGTGGCGCGCGTGGCCGAGGCGGCCCGGCTTCCCGCAGCCGATCTGGCGCTTCTGAACGCGCCGGGCGCCCTGCCGCTCAGCCTTGCCAACGGCATGATCGAGAATGTCATCGGCACATTCGAACTGCCGTTCGGCATCGCCACCAATTTTCTGGTCAACGGGCGGGACTATCTCATCCCCATGGCGGTGGAGGAGCCCTCGGTGGTTGCCGCCGCCTCGTTCATGGCGCGGATCGCGCGCGCGGGCGGCGGGTTCTTCACCTCCTCCGACGCGCCGGTGATGCGGGCGCAGGTGCAGGTTCTCGGCCTCAGCGACCCCGAAGGCGCGCGCCACCGCCTGCTGGCGGGGAAGGACGAGATCATCGCCGCCGCCAACGCCAGGGACAAGGTGCTCGTCGCGCTCGGCGGCGGCTGCAAGAGCATCGAGGTGCATGTCTTCCCCGATACGCCGCGCGGGCCGATCGTGGTGATGCATCTCATCGTCGATGTGCGCGATGCGATGGGCGCCAACACCGTCAACACCATGGCCGAGACCGTCGCCCCGATCGTCGAGCGGATCAGCGGCGGCACGGTACGCCTGCGCATCCTGTCCAATCTCGCTGACCTCCGGCTGGCGCGGGCGCGCGTCACCGTCAGCCCGGCGGCGCTGGCGACGGCCGAGTTCTCCGGGACGCGGATGATCGAGGGCATGCTCGACGCCTACACCTTCGCCGCGATCGATCCCTATCGTGCGGCGACCCACAACAAGGGCATCATGAACGGCATCGATCCGGTCGTGGTCGCCACCGGCAACGACTGGCGCGCCATCGAGGCCGGGGCGCATGCCTATGCGGCGCGTTCGGGCCGCTATACCTCGCTGACGCGCTGGGAACAGGCGACCAACGGCGATCTTGTCGGCACCATCGAGATGCCGATGGCGCTGGGGCTGGTGGGCGGGGCGACCAAGACGCACCCGCTGGCGCAGGCCTCGTTGCGCATCCTCGGCGTGACAAGCGCGCAGGAACTGGCGGAAGTGACGGTGGCTGTCGGCCTTGCGCAGAACATGGCGGCGCTGCGCGCGCTGGCCAGCGAGGGCATCCAGCGCGGCCACATGGCGCTGCATGCCCGCAACATCGCCATCGTCGCCGGGGCCACCGGCGCCGAGATCGAAACCGTCGCCGCCGCGCTTACCGCCGCCCATGATGTGCGCACCGACCGGGCGCGGGAGATTCTCGCCCGCCTGCGCGGCCCGGCCTGAGCCGACAGGCAACCGGAGACGGCACCCCGCCGCCCGCCAACCCGATAAAGAACCGCCCCGGAGGATCCGGGACCATCAGGAGGAGACCCCAACGTGACCCATTCCATCACCCGCCGGCTGTTCGGCGCGCTCGTCGCCACCACGGCGCTGGCCGGCCTGCCGGCCCTTGCCCAGCAGGGCGAGATCAAGATCGGCTACAACGCCGACCAATCCGCCTCCGGCGCGGCCGAGCTTGGCCTGTCGGGCCGCTACGGTTTTGAAGCCGCGATCGAGGACATCAACGCCAAAGGCGGCGTGCTTGGCAGAAAGCTGGTGGCGGTGATCCGCGACGATGCCGCCGCCCCGCCCAAATCGATCCAGAACATGAACGAACTGATCGACAACGAGAAGGTCGCCGCCGTCGTCGGGCCGACCAACTCGGGCAATGCGCTGGCCTGGCTGCACATTCCGCAGCAGAAGAAAGTGCCGGTCGTCTCGCATGTCGCCACCGCCACCGAGATCACCGGCCGCTACGCCAAGGAGGCGCAGAACTACATTTTCCGCGTCTCGATGGTCGACCGCGAGCAGCTGGCCCTGCTGGCCGCCTATGCGGTGAAGGCCTCGAAGGACAAGAAGGTGGCGATCATCGCCGACACCACCGGCTACGGCCAGGCGGCGACCAAGGATTTGCAGGAGATTCTCGCCCTGCACGGCATCACCCCGGCGGGAATCGAGAAATTCGGGCCGAAGGATACCGACATGACCTCGCAGCTCGCCAAGCTGAAGGCGGCGGGCGCGGACATGATCATCTCCGGCTCGCTGGCGGATGCGACCGCGCAGGTGCTCAAATCGATGGAGAAGATGGACTACTACCCCGGGCTTCTGTCCACCTGGGGATCGATCAACTCGCCGCTGATCAACATCGCCGGGGCCAAGCTGGCGGAAAAGACCATCTTCGCCGCCTCGACCACGGCGGACGCCAACCCCAAGGCGCAGGCGCTGAGCAAGCGGCTTCTGGCCAGATATCCCAACATGCCGGCCTTCGTCTCGGCCGCGCAGGGCTATGACGCGGTGATGCTGATCGCCGCCGCGATCACCAAGGCGGGCGGCACCGACGGCGACAAGGTGGCCGCCGCGCTGGAGGATGTCGGCCCGGTTGAAGGGATCATCAAGACCTACAACAAGCCGTTCTCCAAGACCAACCACGAGGCGCTCGGCGTGGCCGATTTCCACCTTGCCCAATGGAAGGACGGCGCAGTGGTCAAGCTCGACAACGCCATCGTCAAGGGGCTGACGGCGGCCGATCTCAAGCGCTGACGCCCGGACCGCCGCCGGACAGACCCTCCGGCGGCGATCCTTTCTCTCGACCAACCAGCCGCCCGGGGGGCAGGAATGACGGCGTTTCTTCAGGCTCTGGCCAGCGGCCTTGCGCTCGGAGCGATCTACGGCCTGATCGCGCTCGGGTTCAACATCACCTATGCCACGACCAGGACCTTCAACTTCGGTCAGGGTGCGTTTCTGGTGCCGGGCAGCCTTGTCGGCGTGTCGCTGGTTCTGCTGTCAGTCGGCAAACCGCATTTCGGCAATCTTGCGCCGGCGGAAATGACGATGACGGCCTATCTCCTGGCGACGCTGGCGAGCACCCTCATCGTCGGGCTGATCGGCATCGCGCTCTATTACTGCGCCATCAAGCCGTTCGTCGGTGTCGCCGGGCTCAACTGGGTGCTCTCGACCATCGGCTTCGGCATCATCCTTCAGAACACCGCGCTGGCGATCTGGGGGCCGGCGTCGATCGCGGTGCCCTCGCCGCTCGGCTCGGATGTCTACCGCATTGCCGGGGCGGGCATCCGCCCGCAGGAGATTCTCGTCGCTGTCGTCGCCGTGGCGGTGATGGCGGGGCTCGACTATGTGCTGCGCGCGACGAAGCTGGGCAAGGCCCTGCGCGCGGTGGCGTTCAACCCGCAGGCGGCGTCGATCGTCGGCATCAATGTCGAGAAGATCGTCATCATCGCCTTCGTCATCTCCTCCGCGCTGGCGGGGCTGGCCGGCATCCTCATCGCGCCGATCACCACCGCTTCGGTGTTCATCGGCATGGGCGTGGCGCTGAAGGCGTTTTCCGCCGCGATTCTCGGCGGCCTGACCAATCCGCGCGGCTGCATGGCGGGCGGGTTCCTGCTCGGGCTGATCGAGGCGCTGGTCGGCCTGTGGCGGGCGGAGATGCGGGAGATCACCATTTTCCTGATCATCATCGTCGTGCTGGTGGTGCGCCCGGCGGGCCTGTTCGGCACCAAGACGGTGGAGAAGATCTGATGCGCGCGCCCCTGCATGCGGCCGGCCTTGCCGCGATCCTCGGCGCGCTGGCACTGGTGCCGCTGCTGCCGATCAACGATTTCTACCTGCAAATCCTGTTCACCATCGGGGTCAACTATCTCGCTGCCGCCGGGCTGAACGTGCTGGTCGGTTTTGCCGGGCAGAAGTCGCTCGGCCATGCCGGGCTGTTCGCGGTGGGGGCCTATGCGGCGGCACTGGCCAATGTCGATTTCGGCCTCCCGCCGTGGCTGTCGCTGGTGCTGGCTGCGGCCATGGGCGGGCTGTTCGGCCTTGTCATCGCCGCTCCTTCGGTGCGCGTCTCCGGCCCCAGCCTGGCGATGGTGACGATCGGCTTTGGCATCGTCGTCGAGAAGATCGTCACCGAATGGACGGATCTGTTCAAGGGGCAGGCCGGCATCTACGGCATTGCCGCGCCGTCCGTGATGGGCAAGAGCTTCACCAACCTGCACTGGGTGCTGTTTGTCGGACTCCTATGCGTGCTGACCCATCTGGTGCTGCGCTCGCTGCTGAACGGGCGTTACGGCCGGGCGTTCATGGCGGTGCAGCTGGCCGAGCCGGCGGCGGAATCGGTCGGCATCTCGGTTGTCCGGGCGAAAACGCTGGCCTTTGTGATCTCGGCGGTGACCTGCGCGCTCGCCGGGGCGCTGGTGGCGCAGCAGAACCAGTATTTCAACTCCGATTTCATTACCTTCAACCTGTCGATCTTCCTGCTGGTGGTGGTGATCTTCGGCGGTTCGGGCTCGCTCTACGGCCCGCTGTTCGGCTCGGTGATCCTGACACTGCTCGATGCCTGGCTGGCGCGCTGGCCGGCACTGCAACACTTCACCTATGGCGCGCTGCTGCTGTTCGCGCTCTATCTGATGCCCAACGGCATCGCGGGGGCGCTGGCGCGGCTCGCTCCGCGCTCCGGCGGGCCGATGCGCCCGGCGATCACCGCCTCCGCCGCGCTCAGCCGCGGGCAGACGGGCACCTCCGCCGGAGGCGGACCGCTGCTGGCGGTGAGCGGCCTCTACAAGGCCTATGGCGGCATTATCCCGGTCAAGGATGTCTCCTTCACCATCAGCCCCGGCAAGGTGCATGCGCTGATCGGCCCGAACGGCGCTGGCAAGACGACGCTGATCAACCTCATCTCCGGCCATGTGCCGCCCGACCGGGGACACATCCTGTTTGCCGGGGCGGAGATCGCCCGGATGCCGGCACACCGCATCGCCGCCTCCGGCATCGCCCGCACCTTCCAGAACCTCAAGCTGTTCGGCCATCTCAGCGCGCTCGACAACGTGCTGATCGGCGCGCATCTGCATGTCGAGACCGGCCTCGGGGCTGCGCTGACGGGCCTGCCAGCGAACCGCCGGGCCGAGGCCGAGGCGCGGGAGGAGGCGCTGGCGCTGCTGAGCGAACTGGGGCTGGGCGAGCGGGCGGGCGATGCGGCAAGCGCGCTGCCCTACGGGCTGCAGCGACGGCTGGAGATTGCCCGCGCGCTGGCCACCCGCCCGCGCCTGTTGCTGCTCGACGAGCCGGCCGCCGGCCTCAACCCGCAGGAGACGCACGAACTCGGCGCGGTGATCCGCCGCATCCAGGCGGCGGGCATCACCATCCTGCTGATCGAGCACCATATGGATCTGGTGATGGGTATTTCCGATCATGTGATCGTCCTCGATTACGGCGAGAAGATCGCCGAGGGGACGCCGGAGACGATCCGCCGGAACCCCAAGGTGGTGGCCGCCTATCTCGGCCTTGAGGAGGGCGCGTGATGCTGACGATCGACACCCTCACGGTTCGCTACGGCGCGGTGGAAGCGCTCAAGGGCCTCTCGCTCACCGTCGGAAAGGGCCGGATCGTCACGCTGATCGGCGCCAACGGGGCCGGAAAATCCACCCTCATCCGCACCATCGCCGGGCTGGTGCGCCCGGCCGGCGGCACGGTGATGCTGGAGGGGCGCGCGATCACCGGCCTGCGCCCGCATCAGGCCGTCACCCTCGGCATCGGCCATTCGCCCGAGGGGCGGCTGGTGTTCGGCGACCAGAGCGTGCGTGACAATCTCGCCCTCGGCGCCTTTTCCCGCTCCGACAGCGAAGGAATCGCCCGGGATATCGACCGGGCGTTTGCGATGTTCCCGCGCCTCGGCGAGCGGCAGGGCCAGATGGCCGGCACCCTCTCGGGCGGCGAGCAGCAGATGCTGGCAATTGCCCGTGCGCTGATGGCGCGGCCCAGACTGCTGCTGCTGGACGAGCCCTCGCTCGGCCTTGCCCCGCTGATCGTGCGCGAGGTGTTCGAGGTGATCAAGGCGCTGAAAGCCGAGGGCATGACCATCCTGCTGGTCGAGCAGATGGCCAACCTCGCCCTTGCCGTGGCCGACCACGCCTATGTGCTGGAAACGGGGACGATCACGCTTGAAGGTAGCGGAGCGGACCTGCTGAAGGATGCCCGCGTGCGGGCGGCCTATCTCGGGGCGTGAGCATGGCGAGGCCTGCGATTACCATCGTCGAGGTGGGCCCGCGCGACGGCTTGCAGAACGAGCCGCGCGCCGTTTCCACCACCGACAAGATCGCGCTGATCACCCGCCTGGCCGATGCGGGACTGAAGCGCATCGAGGCGACGGCGTTCGTCTCGCCGCGCTGGGTGCCGCAGATGGCGGACCATGCGGCGGTGATGGCCGGGGTGCCGCGCCGTCCGGGGCTGATCTTGTCGGCTCTTGTGCCGAACGACAGGGGCGCGGAAGCGGCGCTGGCCGCCGGCGCGGGCGAACTGGCGGTGTTCGCCGCCGCATCGGAAACCTTCTCCCGAAGGAACACCAACGGCACGATTGCCGAGGTGCTGGCACGGTTCGCGCCGGTGGTGGCCCGGGCGCGGCAAGCCGGCGTGCCGGTGCGCGGCTATCTCTCCTGCGCGCTCGACTGCCCCTACGAAGGGCCGGTGGCGCCGGAGGCGGTGGCCCGCCTCGCCCGGGCGCTCGATGCGCTCGGCTGCGGTGAGATCGCGCTGGCCGACACCATCGGGCGCGGCACGCCGGAGCGGACGGCGGCGATGATCGAGGCCGTCAAGGCCGATGTGCCGGTGACGCGGCTTGCCGGGCATTTCCACGATACCGGCGGCGGTGCGCTGGCCAATGTCGCCGCTGCGCTGGCGCTCGGCGTCACCGTATTCGACAGCGCGGTGAGCGGGCTTGGCGGCTGCCCCTATGCCCCCGGCGCGGCGGGCAATCTTGCCACCGAGGCGCTGGTGCGCTGGCTGGAGGCGCAGGGCTATGCAACCGGGGTGGACATGGCAGCGCTCGACGCGACCGCCCGTTGGGTCCGCGCCCGTCTGGCGGCGGGCGAACCGATGGCCGGGCGCTGAGCATCGGTCGGTACGAGACCAACCGTAGGGGCACCGGTGCGTTCTACTTTCCCGGCCCGCGTCAGGTGCCTTCAGTCCACAAGTCAAAGCCGGACAATACAGAGTTCAGCCGCGCTGCTTCACCCTGTTTCCTAAAGTTTTAACAATCCTGATGTACTCAATCTTGGTTTTGTATGTCGGGGCATTCATGCAGGCGATTGGGATTCAATGGACTCCGGACCGGGGTTTGACGGTCGAGCGCAGCACAGGCGCGCCCGAAGCCATCCTCATTTTCGGGTCGCGCGAGGCCATCGCAAACCCCGGCCTGCCACATGCCTTGCGCGCGCGGTTCCCTACGGCACTGGTCATCGGCTGCTCCACCGGAGGGCAGATTTTCAAGGACGATGTGATCGACGATCTCTGCTCGGGCGTCGGGCTGTCATTCGAGCGGACGGGTGTCACCTTCGCCTCGGCGACGCTGGCGGAGGCCGGCTCCTCCTTCGGCGTGGGGCAACAGATGGCGGCCGCGCTCGACAGGCCCGGGCTGGCCGGCGTCTTCGTTCTGGCTGACGGCCTTGCCTTCGACGGCACGGAACTTGTTGCCGGGCTTGCCAGCCGGATCGGCACCACCGTGCCGGTGATGGGCGGGCTGGCCGGCGACGGCGCCCGGTTTGCCGAAACGATTGTCTTCGACGGTGTTTCCGCCCGGTCGGGGGCGGCGGTCGCGCTGGGGTTCTACGGCCCGGCCATCCACATCGGCCACGGCAGCGCTGGCGGCTGGGATGTCTTCGGCCCGCGGCGCAGCATCACACGCGCCAGCGGCAATGTGCTGCATGAGCTCGACGGCAAGCCGGCGCTCGACCTCTACAAGCGCTATCTCGGCGAGGAAGCGAATGATCTGCCGGGATCGGGCCTTCTGTTCCCGCTGCGGATTTTCGATCCCGCCAACCCCGAGCACGATGTGGTCCGCACCCTGCTGGCGGTCGATCACGAGCGCGGATCGATCACCTTCGCGGGCACCATGCCGCAGGGATGGACGGCGCAACTGATGCGCGGATCGATCGACCGGCTGACAAGGGGCGCCAGCGATGCCGCAAGGCAGGCCGGCAGCGCGGAGGCCGGCAACGGCGTGGCCGTGCTGGTCAGCTGCATCGGCCGGCGGCTGCTGATGGGCCAACGCGTCAACGAGGAGATCGAGGCGGTGCGGCTGGCGCTGCCTGCGGGCATTCCGCTCGCCGGCTTCTACTCCTATGGCGAAATCTCGCCGCATGCCCGGTCCGGCGCCAGCGAACTGCACAACCAGACCATGACCGTGATGACCCTGAACGAGATCGCCGCCTGATGCCGTTCCACGCGCTGCTCAAATCGCAGATCAAGAAAAGCATGGTGGACGAGCACAAGCTGGATGTCCGGCGGCTTCTGGCGCTGGTCAGCGATGCCTATGAGGAGGCGGACCGCGACCGGCGACGGACCGACCGGTCGATCGACCTGATGGTGGCGGAAATCGACGAGGCGAATGCCGCGCTGGAGACGCTGATCACCCAGCAGAGGAACGAACTGTCCTCGATCCGGCTGACGCTTGATGCCGCGATGGAGAACACGATCCAGGGCATTCTGGTGATCGACGGGCACGGGCGCATCACGGCGCACAATCCGCGCGTGCTCGATCTTCTGGATGTGCCGCATGCCCTGCTGGCGCGCCGGCCGTATTTCATGGAGCTGTTGGCCTACCAATCCGCGCGCGGGGAATTCGCCGCCGTGCCGGATGCCCTCGCCCGCTGGATCACCTCGGGCGGCATTGCCAATTCCCCGCCGGTCTACGAACGTGTGCGGCCCAACGGCACGGTGCTGGAGGTGCGCACCGTGCTGCTGGCCAGTGGCGGGGCCGTGCGCACGTTTACCGATGTCACTGCCGACCGGAACCGGGTGCAGGCGCCGCAACAGGCCGAATCGCTGCATCGCAACCTGTTCGAGAACGCCGCTTCGGGCCTGTTCCGCGCCTCGCTCAACGGCAAGATCGTCAACGCCAACCTCGCGCTGGCGCAGATCTACGGCTGGAGCGATGTCGACGCCTTCATGGAAATGGCCAACAGCAGCAGCCGCTGGCATGCGGTGAACAAGCTGAGCCGCAGCCATTTCCGGCGGCAGCTGTTCCAGAACGGCCGGATCATCGATTTCGAATGCGAGATGGAACAGCCGGGCACCGGCTTGCGCAAATGGATCTCGACCACCGCCTGGATGGTGCGCGACGGCGCGGGCAAGCCGGTCTACTATGAAGGATCGGTGACCGACATCAGCCAGCGCAAGGCCACCGAGCACGAGATGGCCTACCGCGCGACGCATGACGATCTCACCGGGCTGCCCAACCGGGCCTATCTGATGCACTGGCTGTCCTCCGGCCATCCGTCGACTTCCGGCCAGCGGCTGATTGCCGTCCACTGCGTCGATCTCGACCGGTTCAAGGAGGTCAACGACGACTTCGGCCATGCCTACGGCGACCGGCTGCTCAAGCTTGCGGCGCTGAGGATGAACCGGATCATGCGGGGCGGGGATTTCATCATCCGCCTCGGCGGCGACGAGTTTGCCGTGGTGCAGCTGACCGCTTCCGATGAAGCGGAGGTCAAGGCGCTGGCCGATCATCTGGTGCAGGTTCTGGCCGAGGATTACCAGTTGCAGGACAAGACCGTCACGATCGGGGCCTCGGTCGGATCGGCCTGCTGCGCGACGGAGGCGTTCGACGGCGAACACCTGCTGCGCTGTGCGGATATTGCGCTCTACCGGGCCAAAACCTCGGGACGGAACGCCGCCAGGCTGTTCGACCGCGAGCTGGAGGTGGAGCACGAACGCCGCCGGATGATCGAGACCAGCCTCAAACCAGCACTGGTCAACGGTGAGTTCTCGGTGGCGTTCCAGCCGATCCATTCCTTGAAGACGAACCGGACGACCGATTTCGAGGCGCTGCTGCGCTGGCGCCACCCGGTGCACGGGATGATCTCGCCGGCCGAGTTCATCCCGATCGCCGAGCATACCGATCTCATCAACCCGATCGGCGAATGGGTGCTCAAGCAGGCCTGCGCCGCCCTCGCGGCATCGGATGCCGCCATCGGCGTCTCGGTCAACCTGTCGCCGGCGCAGCTCAGACAGCGCAGCTTCGTCGGCGTTGTCGCCGGCGCACTGGCCCAGAATGGCCTTGCCCCGGGGCGGCTGACGCTCGAGATTACCGAAAGCGTCCTTCTTTCAAACAATGCCACCACGCGCTCCCAACTCAAGGAGCTGCGCGACCTCGGCGTGAGGATCGCGCTCGATGATTTCGGCATCGGCTATTCCTCGCTCGGCTACCTGAAGGATTACCAGTTCGACAAGATCAAGATCGACCGGTCGTTCATCGCCGGCTGGTCGCAGAGCAAGGTCAACGGCGCGGTCATCCATGCCATCATCGAGCTCGGCCACGAACTCGGCTTCGAGGTCATCGCCGAAGGCGTCGAGCAGCAGGACGAGGTGCTGAAACTGATGGCGCTCGGCTGCGACTGTGTCCAGGGCTACTACTACGGCATGCCGAGGCCCGCCGAGGAATGGCTCGCCTTCCAGCCGAGAGCCAGGGACAGCCGGCTGCTGATGGCATCGTAACCGATCCGGACAGCGGCCTGCGGGCAGGCGGATCGATTTCCCCTGCCGGTACTACCACTTGTCAAGGTGCGCGGCACGGGCGGCGCTATCGGATAAGGAGCCGGGCGCCGACAAGCGCCCCCCGGCTTCTTGACGAGACGGACCATGCTCGACCGCCGCACCTTTGCTCTCATCGTTCCGCTCCTGATTGCCGGCGCGCGACCGGCAGCGGCCGATGGCCTGCCGATCATCGGGCAGCATCACGACGGGCGGGCACTGACCAAGGCCGATGTCTCGGGCTGGCGGATGGTCTATTTCGGCTATACCCATTGCCCCGACGTGTGCCCGATGGGCCTGCACACCATGTCCGAGGCGATCAGGGACCTCGGGCCGGTGGGCGAGCGGATCACCCCGGTGTTCATCACGGTCGATCCCGAGCGCGACACGCCCGAGCTGATGAAGGACTACACCGGCTATTTCCATCCGCGCTTTGTCGGCGTCACCCCGTCCGCCGAGGACCTCAAGGCCATGGCTGCGATCTGGCGGATCAAATATGTCAAGGTCGAGGGGACCGAGGGGCGCAGCTACACGGTGGATCACACCGCCTCGATCTTCCTCATCAATCCCGTCGGAATGATCGTCGGGCGCTTCCCCCACTCGCTTGATGCCAAGGAAATGGCCAACAAGATCAGAGGCGTGCTGCTGTCGCGCCCGTAGCCGGCAGGCGCTCAGGCCCCGGCCAGCCCGGCCTTCAGCCGCGCCCGCACCTCCGGCAAGGCCCAATCGACCGTGCCGGCATGGCGCCAGCGCTCCCTGCCCGATGCATCGACCACCAGCGTGGTCGGCAGTGCCGCAACCGACAGCGCTCTTGCCGCATCGCGGTTGCGATCATGATAGAGCGCAAGCCCGCTGATGCCGAGCGCTTCCACCGTCCTGTCGATTGCCGGCCAGCCGAGCCGATCGAGCGAGATCGCCAGAACGCGCAGGCCCTCGCCGCCCATCCCGGCCTGCAAAGCCTGAAGGGCGGGAAACTCCTCGCGGCAGGAGACGCACCAGCTGGCCCAGAAATGCACCAGAGTCAGCCGGCCAAGAAGCGCCGGGCCGGAATGGTCCCGCCCGTCCCGGTCCTGCACGGAAAAGGCCAGTGGCCGGCCGCTGCCGGCCTGCCACTCCGCATGTGCGGGGCCGGCGGCAAGCCCGGCCAGCGCGGCAAGAACCTGCCGGCGGTCAAATGGCCGGCCCCGGTTCATGGCCGGATCACCAGCACGGCGGCGATCAGCAGCGCCAGCGCCATGCCGGCCTGTGCCGTTTCCGCCAGCCGGCGGCTGAGCGCCGGGCTGACCGGCGTGCGGGCGAACCGCGCCGTCATCCACAGACCGCCAAGACCGGTGAGCGCAACCAGACCTGCGCCGGCGCCGGTGAGCGGGGCGAGCGCCAGCGCAGCGATCAGGCTCGCGCCGGTGACCTGCGCGCCGTAGAGCCAGACGCTTGCCTGCGGGCCGAGACGGATGGCCAGCGTGCGCCGCCCGGCGCGGGCATCGAGCTCGCGGTCGCGATGGTTGTTGGCGGTCAGCACCGCGCCAGCCGGCAGGCCGATGGCGAGGCCCAGCAGCAGCGCGGTTGCATCCCACTGCCGGGCGCCGAGCCAGACGATGCCGGAGACGGCGAGCACGCCGAAGAAGACGATGACGAACACCTCGCCAAGGGGGGAGGCGGAAATCGGCCGCGGACCGAAGGAATAGGTCCAGCCGGCGAGAATCGAGGCCAGACCGATGGCAAGGATCGGCCAGCCGCCGGCAAGGACGGCGATCAGCCCGAAGGCCGCCGCGACCAAAGTGGCGACCAGCGCGCCGAGCCGCACCGTGCGCGCGCTCAGGACACCGGAGCCGGCAAGGCGCGGCGGGCCGGCGCGGCCGGGGCCATCGACCCCGCTGGCGGCATCCGCCGCATCATTGGCGAGGTTGGTCGCCACCTGAATGGCAACGGCCGAGAGCGCAGCCGCCGCAACCGGGCCGGCGGCGAACCGCTCCGCAAGGCCCCAGGCATAGGCGGCGCCGACAATGACCGGCGCGAGCGAAATCACCAGCGTCTGCGGCCGCGCGCCGTGCAGCCACAGGCCGAACCGCGTGGTCGGCAGGCGGGCGGCACGGCTCTGGGTCACATCGGTCACAGCAGGCGTCCGGTCATGGCAGATCCCCCCGGCGGAAGACTGTATAGCCGGTGAGCGCGGCGGCAAGCCCCAGCAGAACCGGGTAGACAAAGGCCCAGACCATGAACCCTGCCCGGCCGAACAGATCGAACACCGTGTAGGCGGTGGGGCCGAGCAGGACGAGCTGCGGATCGAACAGCAGCATCGACCCGGTGCGGAACACCTGCAACGGATTGAGCAGCGCAATGGCGACCACCCCTTCCACCGCCATCCGCCCGCGGATGAGCGCACCGAGCAGCACCAGATCGAGCGCGAGGATGAGCACCAGCCAGACGATGAAGGCCACGGTCTGTGCGGTATCGACCGAGCGGCTGAGCGAGGCGATGAGAAAGCCGATGCCGACGAAGGCGAACGTCATCACCATCAGAAGGCCGATGTCGAACCCCAGTTCGCCCCACGGCACGGGCACACCGCGCACCATGCCATAGGCCACCGCACAGGCCAGCGCGCCGGCCACCGGCGCCACGGCCAGCACATAGCGCGCCGCCAGCCGCCCGGCATACCATGCGCCGATGCCGACCGGCAGGCCGAGGATATATTCGAACACACCCGCTTCCCGGTCGCCCGCCAGCGAGCGGACAGTGGTGATCAGCACAAAGATCGGCAGGATCGCCATGGTCAGCTGCACAAAGGTGAGCAGCGTGCGCGACAGGCCGGAAAAGCCGAAAACGCGGCTCTCCGTCAGGCCGAAGACCAGCAGCACGCCGACAAGGCCGATGAACACCAGAGCGTAGGCGGCAAACCAGCGGGCGCGGAATGCCTCGGCGATCTCCAGCCGGAAGGTGGCGGCAAAGCCGGTGAAGAAGGTTGCTTTCGGCTCGGCCGCCAGCGGCCGGTGCAGGGGCGCGTGCATCGTGGCCTCAACTCCTGTGTTCGCAGCCGGCCTTCACGCGGATGGCGGTGGCCGCCTTCCTGAAGGTCAGGCCATGGCGGGCCGACCGGCCGGGCGCATAGCCATAGCCCATCGGCGTCGTCACCCCCTCGCGATAGCGCGCGGTGCGGGCCTCCAGCCACTGGGCCGGCTGGTCCTCGTCATTCACCCAGAAGGGTATGGTCGACGCATCGGGGATGTTTTTGTCCACTGCCGCAAGCACGGCGCAGCCGAAATCGTCGTAAATCCGGGCGCGGTTATATTCGGCGTCCCAGATCTGGGCGACAAAGCGCCGGTCGCCGAACACCATGTGGCAATGCTCGCAGAGATCCCGGCCCCATTTGATGGTGCGCGGCGCCGGCGTCACCTCGCTACAGGCCGGCACCAGCGCGGCAAGGCCGCAGGCCGGCACGGCGCGCAGCAGCGCCCGGCGGGAAAACCCGATCTCAGGAGCGGAGCGCGGCAACCGCATCGCGCACCTCCGGGGCGTGAGACGCCGGCAGTTCCTCGATCGACAGGCCGGCAATGGCGCCGGAATGACGGGCGGCAAAGCCGAGAAAGCGCAAGCGCTCCGGCCCGGCGATAACGCCGCTCCAGACGCCCGGCGCGCCCTCGACCAGCTGCCATTCCGCCGCAGCCTGACGGAAGGCGGTCCAGCCCGGCAGCGCGCGAATGGCCACGGCGAAGGAGGAGCCGAGCGCGCCGGCATCGCTGACCGTATCATCGAGCACGACGCGGCCATGGTCGAGTTCCACCACGCGGTTGACCAGCGCCGCCACCTCGTCGATCCGGTGGCTGGAAATGATCATCGTCGCATGGGCTGCCCGCTCGGCCAGCAGGGCAAACAGCACCGCGCGGGCGGCGGGATCGAGATTGGCGGCCGGCTCATCAAGGATGAGCAGCCGTGTCGGCCGGCCCAGCGCCATGGCGATCAGCAGTTTCTGCTTCATCCCGCCCGACAGCTTGACGAAAGGGCGGGAGCGGACCGGCACGCAGTCAAGCCCGAGGCTGCGGGCCACGCTTTCCATCTCCTGAACGGAAGCGCCGGAGACATCGGCGACATAGCGCATCAGCGCCCCCACCGGCATTTCCAGCCGCGGGGCGATCTGCGGCACGAAGCCGACCCCCCGCAGCACCTCGGTGCGGTGGCGGCGCGGATCGAGCCCGTTCACCTCCACCGTCCCTTCGTGGGTGTATTCGCCCAGAAGGCAGCGGAACAGCGTGGTCTTGCCTGCGCCATTCGAGCCGATCAGCGCGATGCGCTGACCGGTGGGAACGTCAAGGGTGAGCCCATCGAGCACGCGCGTCGCGCCGAAGATCTTGGTGAGGCCGGACAGGGTGATCATGCGGCATCCGCCTTGCCGTGGGCGGATGTTTCCAGCCCCGCCGCGCCCGGCCCACCGGGTGCGAACGCCGGCGGCGGGCGGCGGGTGATGCCGACCACATCGAAACTCAACGCCCCCGTGGGGCAGGCGTCAAGACACAGGGCGCAACGCGTGCAATCGGGGCCGATCGGCTCGCGCAATTCGGTCGCGTAGCTCATCTTGGTCAGATCCAGCACATGCGGCACCAGGCAGACCTGCCGGCACTTGCCCTCGTGCATGCATTTTTCCGAATCGTAGAGAATGCGCACCGGCGCCACCGCGCCGACAAAGCCATAGGTCAACCCGACGGGGCAGACATAGCGGCACCAGAACCGACGCGACCAGAGCACCTCCACCGCCAGCAGCAGCGCCACCCAGATAAGGCCGACCAGCGTGCCGTAGGTGAGCGCGCGCGACAGGATGCCGACCGGCGAGATCGTCTCGAACAGGGTGAAACCGGTGGCAAAGGCCAAGACGGCAAAGACGCCGAACAGCACGACGCGCAGGCGCCGGTCCAGTTCATGGTCCTTCACCAGCCGCTTTTCCGCCAGCTTCAGATGCAGCAACTCGGCGATCTCTGATAACAGATGATAGGGGCAGACCCAGGAGCAGAAGCTGCGGCCACCGACAATCACATAGATCAGGAACACCGTGGTGACGCCGATCACGAGGTTCAGCACCACATGCTTGTGCGCCAGCATCAGCTGGAGCGAGGAGTTGAGATCGGCCATATGGAAGCCGAGCACGCGCGAGGCGGTGAGCGAGCCTTCCACCAGTTGCAGATCGAGCCAGAACGACAGGACGAACAGCCCGTTGAGCAGGATGATCGAGGCCCAGCGGCGCGAGCGCCACTTCCACGACATCACGTCCTCGGCGCGCTCGGCGGCGATCGCCTCCTTGCGGCGCTTGCGCTCGGCCGGCGTCTTCTTGAAGGCGAGCAGGGCCGCCGCCTCGGGCGTGACCGCCTCGGCCGGCGGTTTTTCCGGCGTCCTGCCGAACAGCAGCGCCAGCCCTTCCCGCGTCAACTGGAGCAACCCCTTGCTCATGATCCTGCTCGCTTGGGTTCCCGGCCGGTCGGCGTCACCACAATCTGGATGGCGGCCGGCTCGGCCGGGCAGATCATCTCACATACACCGCAGCCGACACAGCTTGCCTTGACAACGGGTGTGCGCCGCGGGTCAGCGGGATCGGCGCTGACCGGCTCGAGCGCGATGGCGCCCTTGATCGGACATTCGCGGACACAAAGATCGCACAGCGGCACATCATAGGCCCGGCCAGCGACGGCCTGCGGCTTCCAGCGGTCGATATCGACATAGCGCAGGCGACCGGCAAACGCCTCGCCCCGCGCCTTGCCCCTGAAGCCCCTGCCCTGCCGGGCCAGGCACGCATCGCCGTGCACCAGTTTGGCGACGCCCATCGTCACCTGTTCCTTCTTGTCGATCAGGTGGCTCAGCGCCCCGGTGGGGCAGGCGAGCACGCACTGCGTCGCATCGCAGGAAAAATCGCAGGCCTGATCGCGCGCGGCGATATAGGGCACGCCGTTGCCGACCCCCTCCTGAAGATCGGCGAGGCGGATGGCCTGCACCGGGCAGACCTGCACGCACTGGCCGCATTTGATGCAGGCGGCGAGGAAGGCATCCTCATCAAGCGCGCCGGGCGGGCGCAGCCGGGGCGCGGCCACGGCCACCTTGTGCTGCAACCAGCCGGCCAGTGCGGCGCAGGTGACCACGCCGCCCACGGCAACGGAGCGGAGGAAGCGGCGGCGCTCCTCGCGCTCGCGACTGGAGAGCTTCGGTTTCTCGCCGGAGGAATCGCTCATCAGCTTCTGCCCTCCTTCGCGGTGCGGGCCCCGACCGGACGGGGCAGCGCGATCTGCGGCCGCGTATCACGCAGGATCATCCGGGGCTGGGTGAAGGCGCCGAGCCGTTCGACAAAATCGAGCATTTCCAACGAGGGGGCAGCGCGGAAGAACTGCACATCCGGCACATCCATCCACAGCCGGTCGGCCCAGCTCCACACCTCGTAGGGCGTGTCGCCGACGGTATCACGGTTACGATCGAACCCCTGATAGGCATCCCACAGGTTGCCATCCCAGCTGTTGCGGCGGGCCGAGCCGGTGCCGTGGACGATCACCTGGGCATGATTGCCGAGAAAGGCATTGGCCTCGAAGCGGTTGCCCTCCCAATCGGAATGGAAGGCCACGGCCACGCCGTTGTAGGCGATGCGGTTGGCCCGGAAGGTGTTGTGCCCCTCCGGATCGTAGGGCGAGGCATCCATGAACAGCCCGCGCGCATTGGCGAAGAGGTCGTTGTTCTCGACCAGCGTGTTGGAGGATTCCTTGAAGCCGATGCCGATGCCCGAAGGGCCTTGCGAATAATTGATGGTGTTGTCGCGCACCGTGTTGTCGTTGGCATACATCAGGAAGATGCCGACGGTGTTGGACAGGAACCGGTTGTTCTCCAGCGTGTTGGCGTGGGCATACATCAGGTGGATGCCATAGCGGCTGTCGCGGATGAGATTGCCGGAAAGCACGTTCTCCTTGCCGTACCAGATAACGGTATCGCGCGAGCGGACGATGTCGTTGTCCTCGATGCGGTTGCCGTTGGAATACCAGACGCGGACGGCATCGCCGCGCAGCGCCTCGGGCAGATCCTTCGAGCGGATGCGGTTGCGGCGGATGATGTTGCGGTCGGCCTGCTTCAGTTCAAAGCCGAACAGACAGTTCTCGATGACATTGTCCTTGAAGCTGCCATGCCGGGCGCGCAGGCGGATGGCACTGTCGGTCGTTTCCTGCCGGTCGCCGGAATTGCGCAAGGTCAGGCCCGAGACGGCGACATCATCGGCCGTGACGGTGAGAATCGAACCGATGCCGCCGCCATCGACAATGGCACCGCGCTCCGCCTCGATGCGCAGCGTCCGGTCAATCAGCCCGGGGGCGGCATAGAGGCCGGCGGGAAGTTTCAGCGTGCCACCGGTCGGCGTCGCGTCGATCAGCGGCTGAAGCGGCACGGCGCCGGGCGGAAAGCGGCGCAGGGACTCCAGTTCGGCTTCCGAACGCGGATCGGGAGGGGGGACGTGATGATCGGTAAAACCGGCGTCGCGCGTCAGATCATAGACACCGAACTGCCGTGCGGCCTGCACCACGGCAAAGCCGACGAACCCGACCAGCGCCAGCACAGCCAGAGCGCCGATGCCGCCGCGAAGCCAGCGTACCGTCCTGCCGCGCGCGGACATGGCGCTAGACCTTCGCCTCATCCGGCAGCGACCGGCGCAGGAGGGCGGCCACCGCCATCGCCCCGCCGACCACGCACATCAGGCCAAAGCCGAGATGCGGATAGGAATGGGTGGAGAACTGCGCCACCTTGCCGTCGCCGAACACGGTGGGCATGAACGGCTTCAAGGTGAAGGCGCCCATTGCATTGAGGCTGTGACCATACCACCAGAGCCAGGCCGAATATTCGACAAGGAAGGCCACGGGCAGGATGACCGGCACCAGCGCGAGCGCATAGAACAGCGCGGATTTCGGCTTGGTGGCCAGCCAGAGGAAGACCAGCATCACCAGCGCCAGCCCGGCGCAGACGACGGAGGTGGCCGTGGTCATGATCCTGACCAGCCGATTGTTCTTCTCCGGCTCGTTGAACCAGCGGTTGAGGCTTTCGGCATAGTGCCAGGCCATCACGTCGATGCCGCGGCCGGTCCATTTCGGCGCCGGCTCGGTGAGGCTGACGGGCGCCTTCTGCTCGAACACCGATTTCAGCACGTTGATGATGTCGGCCTTGGTCGCATCCTGCTTGACCTTGGGCACCGCCGGCTCGGCCAGGCCGCTTTTGGCCAGCGATTCCTTGAGCTGACGGACGACCGGATGCATCGCCTCGTCCTTGCCCTCGTCCTCGGAGCGGCCGAGACTGTCGACCAGACCGGTGACCCAGCCCTTGCCGAGATACTGCACGCCACCGGGCTGGAACAGGGCGAGCCCCATCCAGACGAGGATGGCCGCAAAGCCGAGGCCCATCACCGCCGTGCGCAGCACCGTGCCCGGCACGGCAAAGCCCAGGATCAGCACCCCCATGAAGGAGAACAGGAACGGAGACAGCAGTTTTTCCACCGGCCCGCCCGAGGCAATGGGGAACATGCCGACGAAATGGTTGATCGTGTCCATCTCATGGACGCAATCGAGCGCTTCCTTCTCCAGCACTTCCTTGGAGTCGCGCAGCTTGCAGCCGTTGCGCACGCCGTCGACATGGAAGTCGATGCGCACGCCGTCGGGGAAGGTGTGAGCGGGATAGTTCGGCGCCGTCAGCGACACCCACCAGATGGGAAAGAAGAAGGAGGCCACGAGAAAGGCGACGCCCGCGAGCGTCAGCAGGCGAAACGGCAAGCCGCCTGGCTCGCGCGGCGCGGCGCCGGCGGCGGTGTCCGAGGAAGTCATGGCGCTGATCCGTAAGAACGAGAGGGCCGCCGGGCGGACGCCGCAAGGGCGCCCGTCCGGAGGCGGCGAGGCTCGGCCGATCTTACTGGAAGTCCTTGTTCTTGTAGCCGGCGGGCGCGACGATGTCGGCCGAGGGCTTCAGACGCGACACATAATCGAGAACCGCCACCGTGTCCTTGTCGGTGAAGTTCTTGATCTGCTCGACCATCTCGGGGTTCGAGTTGCGGCGCTTGCCTTCCTTGATCCACTGGTACTGGCGGATCATGTACTCGTAGTGCTGGCCCTGAATGCGCGGATAGAACTTCTCGGCGTTGCCCTCCCCGGTCTCGCCATGGCACCGGACGCAGTTCTCCGCATAGAGCTTCTTGCCAAGCTCAAGATCGTCACCCTTGCCGACGCCGTTGTCGGGATTCATCTTCAACCCCTCCATATAGGCCGTCACATCGGCGATGCTCTGCGTGCCGCCGATCTCGGCGGGCAGGGCAAAGGGATACATCGTCGGGTTGTCGCGGTGGCCATCGCGGATATCGGCGAGCTGCTTGATGGTGACGGAGCGGTGCTGGCCGGCGATCTGCGGGAAGGTGCCGTCCACCGTGCCCCAGCCTTCCGGCATGTGGCAGGCGGTGCAGACCTCGTAGACCTCGCGGCCGTTGTCGAGGTTGGGCTTGAGGCTCAGCGCTTCCTCGCGCTCGCCGCCCTGGCTCATCCATTCCTTCTTGTTCTTGTTTTCCTCGAAGGTCTTCTGGTCAACCGCGCCGGCCTTGTCGGCCGGCCCGGCCGCAATCGCGGCGCCGGCGGCAAGCAGCAGGGCGGCGGCAACGGTCGTGGACATCAATTTCGTCATTGTCGGTCTCCTTGCGGATTTCAACGGTGGGTTCGGGTTACTTCGGGGAACGGTCGATCTGCGACAGGTAGTCGGCGATCGCCTCGGTCCTGGCGTCATCGAGCTTTTTCGAGAACGGCAGCATCAGCGCCACCTTGCCGCCCTTGCGGACGCCATCGCGGATTTCCTTCATCTGGAGGACGAGATACTCGCGCTTCATGCCGCCGATCACCGGATAGCTCGGCTGCGGTTTCAGCCCGTCCGGCCCGTGGCAGGTGAGGCAGCCGCCCTTGGTGTAGGCATCCTTGCCGGCGGCCATCCGCTCCGGCGTCACCGGCGGATCGAGCGCGCGCGGCTTGGGCGGAGGCACCTTGGAAAGATAGTCGGCAATCGCCTGCCGCTCGCCGGCATTCACAAGGTGCATGATGTCCTTCATGCCCTGTGTGCGCGGATAGCCGCGATCGTCATTGCCGGAGACGCGCTTGCCGTCGGCAATGTCGTTCATCGAGGCGAAGAGGTATCTTGCGTCCTGCCCGGCAATCTCGGGGAAGGACTGGATGCCGCGCGTCCCCTCCCGCCCGTGGCAGGCGATGCAGGTCTTGGTGCGGAACAGCGCCTTGCCATCGGGCGCGGCGGCGTCTCCGGCCGGGGCGGCCGGGGTCTGGGCCAGGGCCGCGCCGGTCAGCGCGAGCAGGGCAACAATACTGCGGGAGATGGGCAGCATCACGTTCTCCGGTCCGATGCGCCGCAGCGCATGTCTTGGCTTTTCTGATAAACGCTGTCGCCCTCCGGCGACTTGACGAAAGCGAAGCGGGAAGGGCTTGCGCCCTTCCCGCAGAGTGTTCAGCCGTTCGACGGCATGGCGCTTACTTGGTGACGACCTTGGCGCCGTTCTGCTCGAGGAACGTCTTGACGCGCAGGCCGATGTCCGCCGCCTTGACCTGATACTGCCACCACTGGTTGGCCCAGAGCGTCGCCTGCTGCCAATCGGATTTCTTGGCGGCATCCTCGGCCTTGGTGCGGGCTTCCTTGGCGAAGTTCAGCTGGTCCACCGCATCCTCGACCAGCGCGGCAGCGGTCGGGAACTCCTTGAAGTTGGTCGACAGGATGTACTTCACCACCGTGTCGATCACCGCCTGCGTCTCGATGTTGGTCTTGAACTGCTTGTCGTAGTCCGCCTTGGCATAGACGGTGCCCGCCGTGCTGGCGCTCGCCGGCTGTGCATCGGCCAGACCCTTCGGCTTGACCATCAGGTAGCCCTGCATCTCCAGATGCAGCGCCGAGCAGAACTCGGTGCAGTAGAAGGAGAAGGCGCCCGCCCGGTCGGCCTTGAACTTGACCGTTGCGGTCTTGCCCGGCTCGATCGACAGGTTGCCCGAGTAGGTCGAGACGGCAAAGCCGTGGGTCTCGTCCTGCGCGCGCTCGGCGTTGGTGACGTGGAAGGTCACCTCGTCGCCCTCGTTGACCTCGACGATCTCCGGCGTGAAGTGCGAGCGGATGGCCGTGCCGTAGACGGTGACCTTGCCCGGCTCACGCACGATCTTTTCCGAACCCGGACGGACCGCGCTGGGATGGGCCTCGCCGGTGCGGCTGTCCGTGCCGTATTTGTAGCGGACGAGCGGCTTGAGCTTGCTGGCGGCGATCGAGGTTGCGTAGTGCGGCTCGCCCAGCGGCAGCGGCATGTCGTAGAGCAGTTCCATCTTGTCGCCGGAAATGTCGATCAGCTGATGGTTCTGCGGATGCAGCGGGCCCACCGGGTTGAACCGGTCGATCGCCAGTTTGTTGAGCGCGACCAGATACTTGCCGGCCGGCGTGGCGCTCTCGCCTTCCATCGCCATCAGGTGGCCGATGTTGTAGTGCACCGAGAGCTTGTCGAGCACCTTGCCTTCGCAATAGTCGTACTTGGCCACCTGGCTGTCGACGTAGAGCGAGGTGTAGGCGATGCAGGGCTTCGAGTCGAACTGCG
>ERZ1645187.273-NODE-273-length-49801-cov-31.673200_pt1 | contig 49801 bp, 52 predicted proteins | sample MGYA00575352_ERZ1645187 | MGnify/ENA primary metagenome ERZ1645187 (study PRJEB40837, sample SAMN11349314) | freshwater sediment metagenome | isolation source: river sediment | host: Sediment | place: India: Wazaribad , New Delhi | collected 2017-02-21 ... | reverse complement strand
AACTGCTCGAACGCTGCCCTGTTGCGGTCGACGGTCAAAAAACACTGAAAATGCTCGTTGATCTGCAAGCCGAGTGCGCGCAGGAAAATGTCAGCGCCCGGCCGCTGTTTGGCGAGATCGTGTGGCGATTGAAGGCACTCTGAGCTGCCATTACGCAATCATCAGGCATATCGATGGGATAATTTCGCGCTACAAGCGAATTGCCCATGATTGGAGAGGCGTCGTGGAAGTTCTGCATGAAGTTATCGAAATCGGCTTGTTGCTGGCGATGGTCGTCGGGGCCGTGCTGGCGTATTTCCGCTTCCGGGGGCGCAAGTTCGGATTAACCGATCTGCTGATTTTCGGAACGCTGGCGATTCTGGCGGACATCGTGGCCTACAAGCTTTACCTGGCGATGGCCGGGTCGCACGCGGATTCGGCTGCCTATGGGGCACTGGCAGCGATGCTCGCTCTGTTTGGGCTGGCGCCCGTGGTGACCGCACTCAACATCATTGCCATCGTCGCGCTGGTCGTCTGTCTGGGGCGCTACCCGGCGCTCCGCTATGTGGTGCTGGCAGCGTTGCTGGCCGCCTGGCTGGCGCACCGTTTTCTGGCGAATCGGGATGCCATGTCGGAACCTGGCGGCGCCTTGAACAGCGACAAACTGGCTGGCGAAAATTGGGCGCTGGAGTCTGGTGCTTCCTCGCGGGCCGACTGTGATCGGCAATCCAGCGCCAAGGCGTTTCGCGAAGGCTGTTACGCGCGGATCGGCCGCTAGCCCGGTAATCTTCCTGGCTTGGCGCGGCTGCGATGATTCAATAGTGGGCTGAAAGCGCCTTCGAAATCTTGTGGCGCGCCACCGTCGTGCGTGGCACCTTGCCGGAAAACCAACTGCGCACGTCCTCATCCAGCCCGATGCCGTGCATGTAGTTGTAGAGCGCCTTGTTCAGTGCCTTGCCGAGGCTGTTGTGGTCGACGCCGGTGGGGTCGATGAATTCGACGTCGTTGGTGGCGAAGCTGATCGGCGGTAGCGCTTTTAGCTTGATGCCGTATTCGGCGGGGTTGAGGCCGACTGGCGAATGGACGGTGCAGGCGAAGCGGTGGAAGAAGCCGGACTGGATGCAGCCTTCGGCGAATAGCTGGCGGACGTATTCCAGCGCATCGACGGTGTCCTGCACGGTCTGGGTCGGGAAGCCGTACATCAGGTAGGCGTGAACCAGCACGCCGGCCTCGCTGAAGGCGCGGGTGACGCGGGCGACCTGATCGACCGAGACGCCTTTTTTCATCAGCGTCAGCAGGCGGTCGGAGGCGACTTCGAGGCCGCCGGAGACCGCGATGCAGCCGCTGTCGGCGAGCTGGTTGCAGAGTTCCGGCGTGAAGGACTTTTCGAAGCGGATGTTGCCCCACCAGGAAATCGCCCGGTTGCGCTTTTGCAGTTCGTCGGCCAGCGATTTGAGGGCTTTCGGCGGGGCGGCTTCGTCGACGAAGTGAAAGCCGGTCTGGCCGGTTTCTTCGATGATGCTTTCGATGCGGTCGACCAGCAGCGCGGCCGGCGCGCCGTCGTAGCGGCCGATGTAGTCGAGGCTGACGTCGCAGAAACTGCATTTCTTCCAGTAGCAGCCGTGCGCCACGGTCAGTTTGTTCCAGCGCCCGTCCGACCATAGCCGGTGCATGGGGTTGAGCATGTCGAGCAGCGACAGGTAGCGGTCAAGCGGCAGGCCGTCCCAGGTTGGCGTGCCGACTTCGGCGAAGGGCACATCCGGCTCGCTATTGTTGAAATAGCGAACCTTGCCGTCGACGCGGGCGTAGGTGCGAACCAGGTTGAGGCGTGGCCGCTGGCCGTCGAGGTAATCGAGCAGCGCGAGGATGGGGCGCTCGCCGTCGTCCAGCGTCACGTAATCGAAATAGTCGAAGACGCGCGGCTCTTTCAACTCGCGCAATTCGGTATTGACCCAGCCGCCGCCGAGCACGGTGACGATTTTCGGGTCATGCGCCTTGATCGCCTGCGCCATGCGGAAAGCGGCATAGACCGAACCGGGGAATGGCACGGAAAGCAGCACGATGGTCGGCCTGTTGCGGTCGACCGCCAAAATAGTGAGTTTTTCAAGGGTCCTGTCGACCAGCGACGGCGGTGCGGTGAGTGCCTTGGCCAGCGGCTCGAAAGTCGGCTGGCTGCGCGCCAGCGATTCGCCGTAGCGGACGAATTCGAAACGCGCATCGACCGCCTCGCGCAGCACATCGGCGAGATCGTTCAGGTAGAGCGTGGCGAGGTGGCGCGCCTTGTCCTGCACGCCGAGCGAGCCGAAAGCCCAGGCCAGCGGATCGCCGCCGTCTTCGTCGATATAAACGTCGAGCGAGGCGAAGCGCGGCCCTTCCGGCAGGAAATTGCGCCCGCAGATGCGATGGCCAATGGAGGGATCGCGGCCTTGCAGGAAGGCGATGGCCGGGGTGACGGTGGCCAGGTAGCGCTCGAACTGCTCGGAAAAACAATGCAGCGTGGCCGAGCGCTTTTTCGGCGGGATGGCTTTTACCGGTTCATGGATTTCCTGCAAACCGGCCGGCGAAAACAGTTCCAGCACCAGCTTGAGCGCAATGTCGTCCTGCGTTGCGTCGATGCCACGGGAGCGCAGAAAGCCGGTGAGGTAGGCGGTCGAGGGGTAGGGCGTGTTCAGCTGCGTCATCGGCGGGATGAGCGAAAGGATGCGCGGCGGATTGTTTGGCATGGCGAGGTCGGGAAAAGTGGGCGGAAGCGCAGGGCTTAGCGGCACATGCGGCGAATTTCGTCTTCCTTGATCGCCAGTTCAACCTGCTGCAAAACGGCGTCGACATCGGCCAGGTGTTCGTCGAGGACAACCTGGCCAGTCAAGGCGTGATCCGGCCGCAAGGTGCCGCTTTCATACAGCGCCCAGATTTCCTTGCCGTATCGGCTGTCCTTCAGCGCCGGCGCGAAGGCGCTGAAGTAGCTGCGCAGATTGTTCACATCGCGTTCCAGCATCTCGGCGGCGGTGCTGTTGGCGGCGGCATCGATGGCCTGCGGCAAGTCGATGATGACCGGGCCATCCTCGGCAACCAGAATGTTGTACTCGGAAAGGTCGCCGTGAATGATCCCGGCGCACAGCATGCGCACCACCTGATTGACCAGCATGGCGTGATATTCCAGCGCCACTTCCTCGCTCAGCGCCACATCGTTGAGCCGGGGCGCCACGTTGCCCTCGCCATCGACCACCAGATCCATCAGCAGCACGCCCTCGAAGCAGATATGCGGCTGCGGCACGCGCACGCCAGCCGCAGCCAGGCGGTACAGCGTATCGACCTCGGCGTTCTGCCAAGCCTCTTCCTGCATCTCCCGGCCGTAACGGCTGCCTTTTTCCATGGCGCGCGCCTGCCGGCTGTTCTTCACCTTGCGGCCTTCCTGATAGGACGATGCCTTGCGGAAACTGCGTTGCTTGGCGTCCTTATAGACTTTGGCGCAGCGAATATGCTCGCCGCAGCGAACGATGTAGACAGTCGCTTCCTTGCCGCTCATCAACTGCCCGAGCACCTCGTCTACAAGGCCTTCTTCAACGAGGGTGGTGAGTCTTTTCGGGGTTTTCATGGGCTTCGCTTGCTTGAACTGCTTGGGATTTAGTGTGATACAGAAGCGAATCAGACCACGGATTCGTTGGTCGTATGACTATTTCGTGTAGGGATGGGCCAATGATAATGTGGCCTTCTAGCCATTCGTGCCGGAACACCACAGACGGAAAGAAAAGTGCTCTGGTTCATCTGCTGGCGTAACTCTGAGGTCAGCGCGGATCGCAAGCATAAGTTGATTGAGGGTTCGATCATGATCCGCAATAGAAGCATGGGGATTGCTTTTAGCAATCGAATCCTGAAACTTCCATAGCGACAAAAGGACTTTCTGAGATGCTACAAGTCCAATCGTGTTAGCAGCTCTAGCCCAGCGGCGCTGGGCTTCCGGTGTAGAGTCGGATCCAACCGTGCCACTCAGGGCATCTAAAAACTCTCGATAGTGTTCAAGTTTCTGTTTCCGCCATTCGGCCTCACGCTCTTTTTGTTTTGTGAGGAAAAACGTAATTGCTGCAACCGTCAGGCTTGCTGCTGCGGAAATTACTGCGACTAGGATCGGAGTGTCCATTATTGAGAACCTCGCATTTAGCTGACGGTGATTTTATTTAGGTCTGACGATCAAACATCCGCCTCGACCAGCCCGCCATCCTTCTCCATCCACGCGCGCCGTCCGGCGGCTTCGCCCTTGCCCATTAGCAGTGTGAAGGTGGCGGTCATTTCCTTGATGGTTTCGCGGCTGGCCTGGAAAGGGACGAGGCGGCGGGTGTCCGGGCAGAGGGTGGTTTCCCAGAGCTGGTCGGGGTTCATTTCGCCCAGACCCTTGAAGCGGGAAACGGTGATCTTGTTTTCGGAAACGCCTTCGTCGCGCAGTTTTTGCAGGGTTTGTTCCTTTTCCGCTTCGTCCAGGCAATAGACCTTGCGCGTGTGGCCGCGCGCTTCGACATCGACGCGGAAGAGTGGGGGCTGGGCGACGTGGATGTGGCCGCGTTCGACCAGCGCCGGGAAGTGCCGGAGGAAAAGCGTGAATAGCAGCACCTGGATGTGCGAACCATCGACGTCGGCATCGGACATGACGATGATGCGGCCGTAGCGCAGGCCGGTGACGTCGATGCTGTCGATCTGGTCAAGGCCGTGCGGGTCGACGCCGATGGCGACGGAAATGTCGTGCACTTCGTTGTTCTTGAACAACTGGTCGCGGTCGACTTCCCAGGTGTTGAGCACCTTGCCGCGCAGCGGCAGCACAGCCTGGGTTTCCTTGTCGCGGCCTTGTTTGGCCGAGCCGCCGGCCGAATCGCCTTCGACCAGGAAAACTTCGTTGCGGGAAATGTCGTCGGATTCGCAATCGGTCAGCTTGCCGGGCAGGGTGGCGATGCCGGAGGATTTCTTCTTCTCGACCTTCTGGGTCGATTTCATGCGGTTCTGCGCGGCCTTGACGGCCAGTTCGGCGATTTTCTTGCCGAAATCGGCGTGGCTGTTGAGCCATAGCTCAAACGGGTCGCGCACCATCTGCGAAACCAGCTTGTAGGCATCGCGGCTGGTCAGCTTTTCCTTGGTCTGGCCCTGAAACTGCGGGTCGAGCACCTTGGCCGAGAGCAGATAGGTCATGCGGCCACAGACGTCTTCCTGCGCCAGTTTGACCTTGGCCGGCAGGATGGCGTGGTGGTCGGCGAAGGTTTTGATGGCTTCGAAGACGCCAGCTTTCAGGCCGGCTTCGTGGGTGCCGCCGTCGAGCGTCGGGATCAGGTTGACGTAGCTTTCCGGCTTGCCGCCGCCTTCCTCAAACCAGGCCAGCGCCCAGGTGGCGCCTTCGCCGACGGCGAAACCGTTGGCCGTCTCGACGTATTTCTCGCCGACGAAAATGGGCGCGACCGGCGTGCCGACCATCATTTCATTGAGGTAGTCGGCCATGCCGTTCTGGTAGCACCAGACCTTCTTTTCCTGGCCTTCGATGTCCAGTTCGACGGTGACATTGGGCATCAGCACGGCCTTGGAACGCAAGAGGTGTTCCAGCTGGGCGAGATTGACCTTGGGCGAATCGAAATATTTGGCATCGGGCGAGATGCGTACCGTGGTACCGGTGTTGCGCTGGCCGACGTCGCCGATGCGTGACAGCGGTTCGGTGACGAAACCGGCGCCGAAGGTAATGCGATGCACGCCGCCGCCGCGTTTGATCTCGACTTCCAGCCGGGTGGACAGCGCATTGGTCACCGAGACGCCGACGCCGTGCAGGCCGCCCGAGAAGCGGTAGGCGTTGCCCGATTCCTTCTTGTTGAACTTGCCGCCGGCGTGCAGCTTGCAGAATACCAGTTCGACCGCCGGGCGGCCTTCTTCCGGGTGGACTTCAACCGGGATGCCACGCCCGTTGTCGGAAACCTCGATGACGCCATCGGCGCGGATGGCTACCGAGATTTTCTTGGCGTAGCCGGCCAGCGCCTCGTCGGCCGCGTTGTCGATGACTTCCTGGACGATGTGGGTCGGGCAGGTCGTCCGGGTGTACATGCCGGGGCGTTCCTTGACGGGTTCAAGGTCTTTCAGGACACGGATCGAAGAGGCGGAATATTCAGACATACGCTTTTGAAAATAGGGCTTTTTTCGGGGTCGACCGCAACAGGTCAGCGGTGGGTGCCGCCGGACATCGACGGCGGGGCCGATTGTACCGTTTGCGGCGGCATTCCCAAGGTTTCGATCATGCCGCGCACGGCGCGCATCTGGACGCCGTCGCGGGTGTGGTAGTTGGCGCCGGTGTAACCCCACCAGTCCCAGCAGCCCTTGGGGTTGAGCAGCCAGCGGAAGGAGCCCCAGGCCAAGCCGTAGCGGCGCACGGTTTGCGGATAGAGGACGACGATGCGGTTGCTGGCCGCCCATTCGTTGTAGCCGGCGCCGTCGACAAAGCGGCGGCCGATTTCGCCGGCATTTTGCAGGCAGCCGTGGAAGGCTACGTGCACCTTGCAGCCGCCGTTGCGGCAACTGGCCGGCACGAAAGCGTAGCCTTCATCGGCCAGGCTGGCATCGATTGCTCGCCCGGCGATGAACGGGCGCTGGTCGAAAACGATCATTTCCCCGGCGGGCGAGGGTGCGGGAGGCTGCAAGGGGCCGAGCAGATGCGTCAGCAGCTTGCCGGCGGCGTCGATGTCCTGGCAACGGTTGATGAACGGCGATTCGGTCGTCGGACAGGCATTGGCCTTGGGGTCGGCGACCGACAGCATGGCGTGCCCGGCATCCGGCACCTTGACGAAGCTGATGGCAGCGGCGGGCAGGGTGGCGCGGTAGAAGGCATCCAGCGCATCCATCACCGGCGGCAGCACGGTTTTGTCATTGCCACCGGCCAGCAGCCAAACGCGGTCGTCGCTCAAATTCTTGAGCGGATCGATGCGGCCGGCCTCGGCGAGTTGTTTGACGGTTTTCAGCGTTTCATCGGCGCTTGGCGGCAACTCGTTGCCGGAAGGTGCCATGCAGTTGTTCAAGGCGCGCCGCACCGAGCCTTGCGCGCAGTAATACGGCCCGCCGGCAACGATGCCGGCGCCGCGCACGATGCTGGAATAGGCGACCTGGAATTGCCCGGCCATGTAGCCGCCGGAAGAAATGCCGGAAACGGTGACGTCATTGGTCGAAACGCCCAATCGGGGCAGTGGCTGCTGTGCGGCGGCACTGACGGTACACAGCAGTAGCGCACAGGCGGTCAGGTGGATTTTGAGTGTCATCTTCGGGATTCCACGGTACGACTTGAAAATGGGGCAAAAATCGGGGTCGACCGCAACAGGCGGTGGTGGCAGGATTTTACTGCGTGCTGGCGACAATAAAGGAAAAGGGCCGGCGGTGCCGACCCTTTCGCATGCCCTTGATCGAAGCGCCGCTTACTGGCTCTTGATCTTCTTGCTGGCTGGTGTCGATCCGCCCTGAACGCCAAGCTGGCCGCCGGTGCCGAGGCCGCCTTGCACCTCCTGCGCCTTGTAATTGCGCACGGCGCGTACCAGGTTGTTGTACGAGTCGGTAAAGGCGGCAACGATGACCTTGCCTTCGGCGGTATTCGAGTAGCCGCCAAGTCCGCCGCCGGCCGCCGAACCGATCAGGCCGCCGATGGCACCGAAATCCATGTTGCGGGCGCTGCCCTCGGCTGCTGCCAGTTGTACGCTGGAGCGATTGTCGATCAGCGTCAGCAGGGTGCTGGCTTCCTTGATGTTCATGCTGCCGCCGAGCAATGCGCCAACCGAGCCCAGACGCCCGCCGACGGCAGCACCGGCACCGCCGGCATTCTGGTTGCTGAAGGTGATCGAGGGGCTCATGGAGTAGTCGGCAGCGACGATCTGGCCCTTGCCGAATTTGGAGCCCTTGCGCATTTCGCCGGACTGTTCCAGTGCGCGCTCACCCATGATGTTGCCCATGGCGCGGCCGCGCTCGACGACGACGAAGCAGTTGGATTGCTGCACCAGCAACTTGAGCACCGGCACCGTCGATCCGAGACGCCACTGGCCGGTCAGAATTCCGTACCAAGAGGCATGGGTGTCCTCGACGATGGCGACCGTGCCCATCGTTGCGCTACATTTTTCCAGTTGGGAATTGGCGTTGGTCGTGGTGCTGCCGGCGGCAGAGCCGGTCGCTGCGGTCTTGGCTTCGGGCGAACCCATCTGCATGTTGGAGCAACCAGCCAGGGCGGCGCAAAGCACGGCACCCAGCAACAGACGATTCCTTGAAAATTGGGGGGCTTTCATGACGACCTCCTGAGGAGTTTGGGGGGTATTTCTTCAGCATATTCATGCTGAAACGCAACTATACCCAAAGTGGAAGATATCGTGGTGTCGGTTTGACCCCCTGGAAGCAGGATCGATCACATTAAAATCGAAGCGCTTGGGCGGTGAGCAAACAAGTCATTTGCGCTATCCTTGCTCCGCCGCTGCGTCTTGCGCCAGTCTGAGTCAGTCGCCGGCAACAATTCCATCAATATTCAATGGATTAAAACCATGGCCGGTGCCAGTTTGCTCGTACTACTCGACGACATCGCGACGCTGCTCGACGACGTCAGCGTCATGACCAAGGTCGCCGCGCAGAAGACCGCCGGGGTGCTGGGCGACGATCTGGCGCTGAATGCGCAACAGGTTTCCGGCGTGCGCGCCGAACGTGAATTGCCGGTGGTCTGGGCGGTGGCCGTGGGCTCTCTGAAGAACAAGCTCATCCTGGTGCCGGCGGCGCTGGCGATCAGCACCTTCATTCCGTGGGCGGTGTTGCCGCTGCTGATGATCGGTGGCTTTTATCTTTGCCTGGAAGGCGTTGAAAAGATCGCCCACAAATGGTTGCACACCCCCGAGGAGGATGCCGCGCACCACGCCGGGGAGCTGGCCGCCGTTGCCGATGAGCAGGTCGATCTGGCCGCTTACGAGGCGGACAAGATCAAGGGCGCGATCCGTACCGATTTTGTGCTCTCGGCCGAGATCATCGTCATCGCGCTGGGTACGGTCGCCAGTCAGCCTTTCGTTACGCAACTGGCGGTGCTGTCCGGCATCGGCCTGATCATGACAATTGGCGTTTACGGGATCGTTGCCGGCATCGTGCGAATGGACGATCTCGGGCTGTATTTGCTGCAAAAGGGCAATGCCCCGGCGCAAATGGTCGGCAAATGGCTGCTGCTGGCAGCGCCCAAGCTGATGAAGGCATTGACGGTGATCGGCACGGCCGCCATGTTCCTGGTCGGCGGCGGCATCATCGCGCACGGCATCGGGCCGCTGCATCATTTCGTCGAGCAGGTGGCGGGTAGCGTCGGTGTGCTCGGCGGTGTCGCCACGTTGCTGCTCAACGCGATGGTCGGGATCGTCGGCGGTGCGCTGGCCCTGGTGGCAGTCAAGGCGTTTTCGCGGATTGTCGCCGTGTTCAAGGGAGGCAAGTCATGAGCAAGGCATTGCGTCTGTCGGAAAAATGGTTCCGTTTCGGGTTGTGGCTTGTCGCTTTCGTGTTCGCCAGTTTCCTGATCGGCCTGGGCGGCACCATTGTTCAAAATCTGCCGAAAGTGGAACACCGCTTCACGCTGGAAGACTTCATCGACAAGCCGGCGGCGGAGCAGGCGCGCAATACGATCAAGCAGACTGCGGCAACCCGCCAAGAGGCGCAGGACAAGCTGGAGCAGGCAAAGCTCCGGCACAATACGGCGCGGGCCAATGCTGCCACCGCGCGCGATACCTTCAATAACTGGCTGGCCACGCGCCAGGCGACACGGCGTGCCGATCAGGACGCCGAACTAATCGCCCGCACCCAGGAACTCGACGATCTCAAGGCCGCCGAACGCAAGGCACTGAGCGATGTCGAGGCGCAACAGCAGGTGCTGCTCGATGCCCAGCAGGGCGAAGCAAGGACGCAGGCGCAATTGCGCGACCTGGAGCGCGCAGCCTCGGACAAACTGGCGACCGAACTGCGCAGTCAGGAGTTGCGCGTCTTTCTCTACCGCCTGACCTTGACGCTGCCATTGCTCGGCGTCGCCGGCTGGCTGTTCGCCAGGAAGCGCAAGAGCACGTGGTGGCCTTTCGTCTGGGGCTTCATCTATTTCGCGCTGTTCGCATTCTTCGTCGAGCTGGTGCCCTATTTGCCCAGTTACGGTGGCTATGTGCGCTACGCGGTGGGGATCGTCATCACCGTGCTGGTCGGGCGTTACGCGATCCTTGCGCTGAATCGTTATCTTGAACGCCAGAAGCAGGCCGAAGCCTTGCCCGATGTAGAGCGGCGCAAGGAGCTGAGCTACGACACGGCTCTGGCGCGATTGGCCAAGAAAGTCTGCCCCGGTTGCGAGCGTCCGGTCGATCTGGGCAATACGGCAATCGATTACTGCCCGCACTGCGGCATCTGCCTGTTCGACCATTGCGGACAATGCAATGAGCGCAAAAGCGCTTTTGCCCGTTTCTGTCACGCCTGCGGCGCGGCGGCCGGGCAGGGCACGACCGGCTGAAGCGAAAACGCCATGGCGACGCAGTGTCGCGCATGGCGCCCATAATCAGGATTCCTTCTTGGGGCGAAGTTCCTTGGTATGTCCCTCGAAACTCTTGATCTGGCTTTCGGCTTCTTCCGCCGTGAGGGCGTATTGCTCCTGGAGTTTGCTTGCGAGACCTTCACGCTTGCCGGCGATGACGACCAGTTGAGCTTCGGTCATCTTTCCCCAGCGCGACTTGATCTTACCCTTGACCGAGGTCCAGTCCGATTCAGAGATATTCCAGCTCATGTGCAGCTCCAGATGGGGTGAAGGCGCCGACGGAATTGTCGACGACACATCCGAGACAGCAGTCGGCCGAACACCAAGTGGCCATTTCGAGCTGCTGAAAACCGCAGAGGGGAATAATCAGTATGGAAGCGGGTTCGACTGCATGAATCGAAAAACCCGAGTCCAGTGTAGTCGACGCCGGTAAATATCCCTACAAGTTTCATGGGCAATTTTTTGCAGCGCCCAAGTGCAGGCTTGCGCTGGATCAGCCGAGCAGGGTGAGCACAATCTCTCGTTGATGCCCGATTGCCCGGTGCTCGAACAGGTAGATGCCTTGCCAGGTGCCGAGCAGCAGCCGGCCATTGGCAAACGGCACCGTCAGCGAGGTGCCGGTAAGCAGCGCGCGGGCGTGCGCTGCCATATCATCATCGCCCTCCAGATCGTGCCGGTAGGCCGGGTCGCCATCTGGCGCCCAGCGCCGCAGCAGCGTTTCAAGATCGTGGCGCACCGCAGGATCGGCGTTTTCGGTGATGGCCAGCCCGCAACTGGTGTGACGGACGAAAATGTGGGCAATTCCGCTGTCGACCGCAGCAGACTTCACCAGAGCGGCCACCTGTCCGGTGATTTCGATGGCGCCCCGGCCGTTGGTGGCAATCCGGAAGCGATGCTGTTCGGCCATTGCCGTATCAGCCTTTGTCCTTCAGCAGCGACTGCAACGCGGCAAACGGATTGTGCGTGGCCCCGGCGCTGCGCACCGAGCTGTCGGTATAGCCCCTGTCGGCTTCGATCTGCTTCTGGTGTTCGTTGTCGTGGCAGTAGAGGCAGAGCAGTTCCCAATTGGAGCCGTCTGGCGGGTTGTTATCGTGGTTGTGGTCGCGATGATGGACGGTAAGCTCGCGCAGGTTTGCCTGCGTAAATTCGCGGGCGCAACGGCCGCAAATCCACGGATAGATTTTCAGCGCCCGTTCGCGATAGCCTTCGGCACGTGCATCGGCAGCCTTGCGGGCAGAGATGACAAGCTGGTCGAGACGACCGTGATCGATGGATTTCATGGTTTCCCCGGTTAGGTCGGGCGTGAAGGCATTAGCCTGGGTAACAGGCTAATCACGAATTGGTTTAATCAATCCGATCGGCAGCCGGTATTGCCGATCAGAAGCGAAGCTGCGCTTGCTCGCAACGGGCCGGCATCGGATCTTCGTCGGACAGCGCGCTCGTGCGAGTCAACGCGTCGTAAACAGCAAGCAATGCGATCACGGCAAGGCTCAGCGCAGCAATCGAATGAACGAACAGCATGACCCAATGCCAGGGCGTCGTGTTTGAACCCTCTGTCTTGCGTTCAACCAGGACACCGTTTTCGAACTTTTCGTGAATGATTTTTGGCATAGGCTTCGCTCTGAGCCGATCGCGCGCACCGTAGACTCCTGCAGGCGCCCGTGAACATGCTTGGTTCTGTCAGGCAGCGGCTTTGCGCAGGATTTGATAAAGCTCGTCCTTGAGCACCAGCTTCTCTTTCTTCAGCGCCTCGATGGCGAGGCTGGTGGCCGGCTCCACGCCCGACTCCATGTTTTTGATCTTCTGGTCGAGTTCGTTGTGCTTCTCGAAGAGATTGAGGAAATGGCGGTCGGTGGTCTTGAGCTGGGTAATCAGGTCACGGTATTCGGGGAACATGAGGGAACTCGTTAATGGTCTAAAAGGTGAAAGTATGTATCAAGCCGGAGGAACATCAAAAGCTTTCGACATTTCTTCGCAGGAGAGGGGGCTTCAATTCGTCCGGTTGGCGATGATGAGGAGGCTGGCTACTCAATACATCTTGATTGCGCCGTACACGCCGGTAATCAGCATCTGAACCCCGATAACCGCCAGAATCAGTCCCATGATACGGGTGATGACATTCAAGCCGTTCTGACCTAGAAAAGACATCAGGCGCTCACCGGAAATGAAAAAACCATAGGTGATCACGCACAGCACTGCGAACGCCACGATGGTGACCAGCATGTCGACGAGACTGCCGGCAGACGCGAAATTCATGGCCGTGGCAATGGTTCCCGGGCCCGCCAGAATCGGCATCGCGAGTGGCGTCACGGCAATGCTTAGTGCGGCTTCCATACTGACCTTCGGATCATTCGCACATGGCTGATGTACCACCGATTGTTCTCCTTTCAGCATCTGGTAGCCGATAAGTGCGACCAATACGCCTCCCGTGATCTGAAATGCCGGCAAGGTGATCCCGAACAAGCTGAAGATAAGCTTGCCCAAGAGCGCGAATACGACGACAAGGGCGAAGGCCAGCATCAGTGCTTTTCTGGCTACCCGCTTTCTCTCTTCCGGCGTGTCGTTGGCGGTGAGTCCGAGAAAGATGGGGGTATTGGCAATCGGATTCATGATGGCGAAGAATCCAAAAAAAGCCGATAACGCGTATCCGACGATCTCTTTCATGCGATGGCTTCCTTTTCCATGAGAATCGGTATCGATGGCAGAGCGCCTAACCCAAGGTATGGCGAACACCAGAATGCAAAAAGCCCAACCTTGTGGGCTGGGCTTAATGCACGTTTTGCAACGAATTCTGTTGGCTCCCCGACCTGGGCTCGAACCAGGGACCTACGGATTAACAGTCCGGCGCTCTACCGACTGAGCTATCGAGGAACAGAGGCGCGCATAATAGACAGTAAATGCCGACCAGTCAAGCGAATGCAGGGTATACTTGTAAAAAAATTATGTGGCCCCATGGATCAAAATATAGTTTTCGCAAAGACCCCTATCGGGGACGAAGCCGTCCGCCAGAGTACGCGAGTGGTGCAGCGCAATCTGCGCATGGTGCTGGTGCAGGTGGATGGCAAACTGACAGTCGGAGAACTGGGCGCCAAGCTTGGAGACACGCAGCTAGTTGAAAGCGCGTTGCGCGAACTGGAGGATGGCGGATTTATCGCGCCTACCCTGGAGGCTGTATCGGCGTGGCAAGTAAGCAAGTTGCGGATTGAACGTCTCAAGGCAACGGCAGCATCGGGGGTTTCTTCATTGGGTACCCGATTCCCACCGCCCGACGATTCGCGTCTCGATAGTCTTGCGGTCAGTACTTTTTCACGCTTCGGTAAACCCGTCCTGCCAGCCGGCGTGCAACTTGCCGAGCCTCAGTCACCCCCTGAGCAGACCGAAGGAAAGCGACGCTCACCATTGGTCATCGCCGCGACCGGTTTGGTTGCCCTGTTGCTGATTGCCGTTTTGGGGCTGCTGTTCTTTCCTTATGCCCGCTTTAAACCTGGCCTGGAAAATGAGCTGGGGAAAGTTTGGAGAACCCCGGTGCATATCGGTTCGGTTCAGATCAAGCTTCTACCCCAGCCAGGTATGGTGCTGTCCGACGTCAGTATCGGTGAAAAGGGCGACTCGACAATTGACCAGATCCGGTTGTATTCGTTGTTCTCGCTGCGTGGCAATGCTCCTTTCACGCTGGAGCGCGTGGAAATCAGCGGCGGTCGGGTGACTGCCGATCAATTGGTCGCCTTGTCGGTTCTCTCAACAGAGCAGGCGGGGGCTGCCAGCAATTTTGTCATCAGGCAGGCAGTAATCGATCGCCTGACGGTCGTGGCCGGCCCGCTGGCTCTGAATGACCTGATGGGTGAAGTGAAGTTTCTCGGTAGTGGCAGGATGGAGAGAGCCACGCTGCAGACGGCCGACCGTAGCTTGCGCATCGAAGTTACGACCGGAGGCCAGGGGCCGGTGCTGACGGCCGAAGCGCTGGGATGGCGGCCAAGCGAAATATCGCCGCTGACCTTCGATTCGCTTCAGGCAAAGGGCTTGTTGCAAAAGGGAAGGCTGACGGTTCAGAGTTTCGATTCCCGTGCCATGGGAGGCGTCTTGAAAGGCAATTGGCTACTCGACTGGAGCAAGGGGCTGGCGATGGCGGGTGAGGCAACCGTGGAGCGACTGGATTTCCGCAAGGTCAGTGCCATTTTCGCCCCCTCACTCTCGCTCGAGGGCGACTTGATGGGTACTTTGCGCTTGCGCGGCGCCGGCAACAACTGGCCGGCGATGTGGGCGAATGCTGAATCATCTCTCGATGCCGTCGTGGTACGCGGTACGTTCCATGGCGTTGACCTGGGCGAAGCGGCGCGGCGTGGGCATGGCTCGCTGGTGCGCGCTGGCAGCACCAAATTCGATCGCCTGGCAGTCAAGGTGGCAATCGACCCCAAGCAAGTTGTCGGGCGCGATCTGACGATGAATGCGGGCATGTTTACAGCAGCTGGGCAGTTCGTTGCTTCACGCGAGGGTCAGGTGGACAGCAGTCTGCACGTGACGATGCAAACTTCGGTCTCGTCGCTTACGTTGCCGATCCGGGTCAGCGGCACCTTGCCTAGCCTTCAGGCAGCTGCCAGCCGTTAATCCGGCGAAAAAAAGGCGAGGCCAGCGCCTCGCCTGTCGACTGCTGGCTGCCAAGCCTAGCCTTTTGTTACAGTAGCAATCGCGTTCGCCACGTAATCGACGTTCTTTGTATTGAGCGCTGCCAGACAGATGCGACCGGTCGACACGGCGTAGATACCGAATTCTTCCTTCATGCGCTCAACCTGTGCGGCAGTCAGGCCAGTGTAGGAGAACATGCCACGCTGCTGGGCGACGAAGGAAAAGTCCTGGGCGCAGCCAGTAGCCTTGATGGCATCGACCAGGCCAGTGCGCATGGCGCGGATGCGGTCGCGCATGCCGGCCAGTTCGCTTTCCCATTGGGCACGCAGTTCAGCTGAAGCGAGAACACCGGCGACCAGTGCGCCACCATGGGTTGGCGGGTTCGAGTAGTTGGTGCGGATGACGCGCTTGAGCTGCGACATTACGCGCGCCGACTCTTCCTTGGAGGCCGTGACGATGGACAGGGCGCCGACACGCTCGCCGTAGAGCGAAAAATTCTTGGAGAACGAGCTGGAGGCAAAGAATTGCAGGCCGGATTGAGAAAACGCGCGAACGGCGACAGCGTCGGCATCGATGCCGTCGGCAAAGCCCTGGTAAGCCATGTCGAGGAAGGGCACCAGGCCGCGTTCCTGGCAAACAGCGACGACTTCCGCCCACTGGGCATCGCTCAGGTCGGCACCGGTCGGGTTGTGGCAACAGGCGTGCAGCACGATGACCGAGCCGGCTTCCAGACCCTTCAGGCAGGCCATCATCCCTTCGAAGTTGACGCCACGCGTCGCTGCATCGTAGTAGGGGTAGTTCTCGACGACGAAACCGGCCGATTCGAACAGTGCACGGTGGTTTTCCCAGGACGGGTCGCTGATATATACCTTGGCGCCTGGGTTCAGGCGCTTCAGGTAGTCGGCGCCGATTTTCAAGGCGCCGGTACCGCCAAGTGCCTGAGCGGTGATGACCTGACCGTTGGCAATCAACGCGGAGTCCTTGCCCAGCAGCAGATTCTGCACGGCCTGATTGTAGGCCGGAGCGCCCTCGATTGGCTGGTAGCCGCGCGGCAGCGCAGCCTTTACGCGAATGTCTTCGGCAGCCTTGACTGCGGCCAGCAGCGGAATTTTGCCGTTGTCGTCGAAATAGACGCCAACGCCAAGGTTGACCTTGGTGCTACGGGTATCGGCATTAAACGATTCGTTCAGACCGAGGATGGGGTCACGCGGGGCCATCTCCACCGCAGCAAAGATCGAAGAGGACATAAGGTCTCCATGGAATAATACGAACAATAGCCGAGCAACAAGCGCCCTGCGCACGGATGAAACCGAAGAATTTTATCATGAGCGAAACCCACAGCCCCATTCCAGTTGTCAGCTACGACGGTAGCCCGTATCGACTGCACCAGCCGTTCCCGCCTGCTGGCGATCAGCCAGAGGCCATCAGGCTGCTGGTCGAGGGGCTTGAGGATGGGCTGTCCTTTCAGACGCTACTTGGTGTGACCGGCTCCGGCAAGACCTACACGATGGCCAACGTCATCGCCCGCACCGGCCGGCCGGCATTGGTGCTGGCGCCCAACAAGACGCTGGCGGCGCAGTTGTATTCGGAATTCAAGGAGTTTTTCCCGGAAAATGCCGTCGAGTATTTCGTTTCATATTACGACTACTACCAGCCGGAAGCCTATGTGCCGTCGCGCGATCTGTTCATCGAGAAGGACAGCGCGATCAATGACCACATTGAGCAGATGCGCCTGTCGGCGACCAAGAGCCTGATCGAACGGCGCGATGTGGTGATCGTCGCTACCGTTTCCTGCATCTATGGTATCGGTGACCGCGACGAGTACCACAACATGATCCTGACCATGCGCGTCGGCGACAGGCTCGATCAGCGCGGCATCATCAAGCGCCTGACGGACATGCAGTACGAGCGCAACGAGATGGATTTTCATCGCGGTACTTTCCGGGTGCGTGGCGACATCATCGACATCTTTCCCGCCGAGCATGCCGAACACGCGATCCGGGTCTCGCTGTTCGATGACGAAGTCGAGGGATTGCAGTTCTTCGACCCGCTGACTGGGCACTTGCTGCACAAGGCGCTACGTTTCACGGTATTTCCCGCATCGCATTACGTGACGCCGCGTGCGACCGTGGTGCGCGCCATTGAGGCCATCAAGAACGAACTACGTGAGCGGATTGCCTTTTTCAATGCACACCAGAAGCTGGTGGAAGCACAGCGTATCGAGCAACGCACCCGTTTCGACCTGGAGTTGCTGGATCAGATCGGCTTCTGCAAGGGTATCGAAAACTATTCCCGGCATTTCTCCGGGCGTCAGGCCGGAGAAGCGCCGCCAACGCTGATCGACTATCTGTCTGCCGATGCCTTGATCTTCATCGACGAGTCGCACGTCACCATCGGCCAGGTTGGAGGGATGTTCAAGGGGGATCGCTCGCGCAAGGAGAACCTCGTCGATTATGGCTTTCGGCTACCATCGGCGCTGGATAACCGGCCACTGCAGTTCGACGAATTCGAAGCGCACCTGCGGCAGACCATTTTTGTTTCCGCGACGCCAGCCGACTATGAAAACCGGCATGCGGGGCAGGTGGTGGAGCAGGTGGTGCGGCCCACCGGGTTGATCGACCCCGAGGTTATGGTTCGTCCGGCCTCGACCCAGGTTGATGACCTGCTCTCGGAAATCAAACGGCGCGTCGATGTTGGCGAACGCGTGCTGGTGACGACGCTGACCAAGCGCATGGCCGAGGATCTGACGGATTTTCTCGCCGACAACCGCATCAAGGTACGTTACCTGCATTCCGACATCGACACTGTCGAGCGCGTCGAAATCATCCGCGATCTGCGTTTGGGCGAATTCGACGTACTGGTTGGCATCAACCTGCTGCGCGAAGGGCTGGACATTCCGGAAGTATCGTTGGTCGCCATTCTCGACGCCGACAAGGAGGGATTTTTGCGTTCCGAGCGCTCGCTGATCCAGACAATCGGGCGCGCGGCGCGTCATATCAATGGCGCAGCGATACTCTATGCTGATACGATCACACAATCCATGCAGCGGGCGATTGCCGAAACGGAGCGGCGGCGCGAAAAGCAGATTCGGTTCAATGCGGACCACGGTATCACACCGCGCGGAGTGTCCAAGCGGATCAAGGACATCATCGACGGCGTGTACAGCGTCGAATCGGTGCGTAGCGAGCAGAAGGCAGCACAGCAGCAAGCGGCTTACGAGGCCATGGATGAGAAGTCGGTAGCGAGGGAAATCAAGCGGCTCGAAAAGTTGATGCTAGAGTGCGCAAGAAACTTGGAATTCGAAAAAGCGGCAGCGGCCCGCGACGAACTTTTCAACCTGCGGGAGCGGGTGTTCGGCGCGGCGCCTCATGACCCGGACGGAGACGAGACAAAATGAGCTACAGCGTGCTACTGGTCTGCATGGGCAATATCTGCCGTTCCCCAACGGCTGAGGTTGTATTACGGAAACTTATAATAAACAACCGATTAGGGAATGTTGTTGAAGTTGATTCTGCAGGAACGCATGGTTATCATGTCGGCGAGGCACCCGATGCCAGAACGCAGCGCGCGGCGTTGATGCGGGGATACAACCTTTCCCAGTTACGGGCGCGCAAGGTTGCGCGACAGGATCTCGATTACTTCGATCTGATTCTGGCCATGGACAAGAGCAATCTCGACAACCTGCGGCGCATGGCTCCCCCTGAGGCACATGACCGGATAAAACTGTTCATGGACTACGCCAGGAATTTCGACGACGACGAGGTTCCCGATCCTTACTATGGCCTCGGACATGGCTTCGATCTGGTACTCGATATGGTCGAGGATGCCGCCCAGGGATTGGTCGAGGAAATCAAGAAAAAACTTGCTTCGGAATAGGCCGTAGATACAAAAAGGAAAAGGCACCCGAAGGTGCCTTTTCCTTGTGACAAACGACTATCTCTGCGTTTCGACCATTTGCAGCGGCGCATCGCTATCGGCTTCAACCACCTTGGGCTTGCGCGGACGGCCCAGTTTCGGCGGCGGCTCGGGTTGTGCAATCACTGCCGGGGCGGTTGTCTGAACCATGACCAGGCCGCTATCGGCCAGCGTCTTGTCGAGATCGACGACCATAGCTTCCGGTTGGGCAATCGGCGGCTCAATGATTTCCGGGGTATTTTCCGGGTTGACCGCAACAGGTGCTACGGCGATAGGTTCTACAGTCGGTTCGACAACGACTGCTGGCAGCGGAGCCGGTTCGATAACGACAGGCGCGGGCACTTCTGCAATGGGTGCCGTCGGGAGGGCCGGTGCTTCGACGACGGCTGCCGGAATTTCGATTACGGTTGCTGGCGCTTCGACTACGGGCACGACAGCCGGAACTTCGGCTGCGACAGGCATTGTACTGGCATCGACCGCAGAAGCCGGAGCGACGATGCCGGCTTCACCTTCGTTGCGCCGCTCGCTACGACCGCGACCGCCACGGCGACCACGGCGGCGATTGCCCTGTTCCTCGCCGTTGCCGTTATCAGGCATTGCTTCGCCATTAACAGCGGCAGCCTTGGCTTCGCCTGCGAGCAATTCGGGCACCAGCTTGTTTTCGCCGGTTTCCGCTTGCTGGCGCTCACCACGCGGCTTGCGCTCGCCACGCGGCTTGCGTTCCTGGCGTTCGCCGCCTGTTGCGGTCGACTCCTCGCGCGGGGCTTTTTCTGCATTGCGCTCGCCACGCTCGTTACGATTGCCGCGTTCCTGACGCTCGCCCCGCTCTTCGTCGCGGCGAATACCATTGCGACCGCTGCGACGATTGTCATTACGCTCGCGGCGACCATCGCCACGGCCTTCGCGCGGCTTCTTGGCCGGCTCGGGCGGCGGGGTGACTTCAACTGACTTCGGCGGACTGCGGAACCACGAGAGAATCTTCGAGAAGATTCCGGTTTCGGCCTGAACGGCAACCGGCGCGGGGGATTCAACGACCGTCCTCTCCGGCAGGTTGGGTGCCGGCTGTTCGGGCGAAATTCCTTTGATGACGGCTTCCTGGCGCGGCTTGGCAGCATCGTCCTTGCCGTTGGCCTGCTTGGTGAGCTCTTCAATCGGTGCATCCACCATCTTGTAGGAAGGCTCGCGCACGTCCTCGCTGTTCAGATCGTCGTGACGCAGGCGGGTGATGGTGTGGGCCGGCGTTTCGAGATGAATGTTCGGAATGATCAGGATGGTGACCTTGTGGCGCAGTTCAATGGCCTGGATGTCCGGGCGCTTCTCGTTGAGCAGGAAGGTCGCGACGTCAACCGGCACCTGAACGTGCACGGCGCCGGTATTTTCCTTCATCGCTTCCTCTTCCAGGATGCGCAGGATGTGTAGCGCAGCGGATTCGCAGGAGCGAATGTGGCCTGTACCGGTACAACGCGGACAGGAGATATAGCTGGTTTCGGCAAGGGCAGGGCGCAGGCGCTGACGGGACAATTCCATCAGCCCGAAGCGGCTGATCTTGCCCATCTGGACGCGGGCACGGTCGAAACGTAGCGCATCGCGCAGGCGGCTTTCGACTTCGCGCTGATTGCGCTGGTTTTCCATATCGATGAAATCGATGACGATCAGGCCGCCGAGGTCGCGCAAACGGAGTTGGCGCGCCAGTTCTTCGGCCGCTTCCATATTGGTACGGAAGGCGGTTTCTTCGATATCGGCGCCCTTGGTGGCACGGCCGGAGTTGACGTCGACCGAAACCAGCGCTTCGGTGTGGTCGATCACGATGGCGCCACCGGAAGGCAGATTGACCTGACGGACGAAGGCGGTTTCGATCTGGTGTTCGATCTGGAAACGGGAGAACAGCGGCACATCGTCGCGGTAGCGCTTGACGCGATTGATGTTGGCCGGCATCACGGTGCCCATGAAGGCGCGTGCCTGCTCGTAAACTTCGTCGGTATCGATCAGGATTTCACCGATATCGGGCTGGAAGTAATCGCGAATGGCGCGAATGACCAAAGAACCTTCGAGGTAGATCAGGAACGCCCCGGATTGCTGCTGGGCAGCACCTTCAATGGCGCTCCACAGTTGCAGCAGGTAGTTCAGATCCCATTGCAGTTCCTCGGCCTGGCGGCCGATGGCGGCAGTGCGGGCAATCAGGCTCATGCCGTTCGGTACTTCGAGCTGATCCATGGTTTCACGCAGCTCGGCACGCTCATCGCCGTCAACGCGGCGCGAAACACCGCCACCACGCGGGTTGTTCGGCATCAGAACGAGATAACGGCCGGCCAGAGAAACATACGTGGTCAGGGCGGCACCCTTGTTGCCACGCTCGTCCTTGTCGACCTGGACGACGAGTTCCTGGCCTTCCTTCAGCGCCTCGTTGATCTTGGCGCGTCCGACTTCCACCCCAGGCTGGAAATAGCTGCGGGAAATTTCCTTGAAAGGGAGAAAGCCGTGGCGATCGGCACCGTAATCGACGAAGCAGGCTTCGAGACTGGGTTCGATCCGGGTGATGACACCCTTGTAGATGTTGCTCTTGCGTTGTTCCTTTGCAGCGGACTCAATGTCGAGATCAATCAGTTTCTGACCATCGACAATGGCGACACGGAGTTCTTCCGCCTGTGTCGCATTGAAAAGCATGCGTTTCATTGTTTTAGGGCTCCTGCGCGCTTGGGCACGCAGCAAGGAAACGCCCGTTCAGGCAGCGACAGGTTCTTTATCGGGTTGCGTCATTAAGGATGAAGGCAAAGGCGAGAATGAATGTGCTGATCAACAAACGGTTGCGTGTTTTTTATTGAAATGCGCAACCTGAAAATTCCTGCAACGGGCAATCCGTGCGTGCTTACGGCGGGCTAATCCATTAACATCACTACTTTTGGTGAGTGAACTTAACCAGTCGTTTTACGTTGGCCTGGCTTGAGCAAGTCGCGCAAGTGAGGCTTCTGAGCCTGCCGTTTGACGGTCGCGCTTTCAGCGCGAGGGCGAGCGGTCTGACGGTTCAGAATCTCTTGCAAACCGAGACGTAAAACGTGGGCAGTATATTAGAAAATGAATAACGCTGGTAACAATTCCGTCACTCATCTGGTGATCGGCGAAGAAGAGCAGGGCCAGCGTCTCGATAACTTCCTGATTCGCGTCTGCAAGGGGGTGCCCAAGAGCCATCTCTACCGCATCCTGCGTAGCGGAGAAGTGCGGGTCAACAGCGGTCGGGTCGCCGCCACCTATCGTCTGCGCACCGGCGACAAGCTGCGCATTCCGCCGATCCGCCTGGCCGAGCGACCCCAGAATGAGGTGGACGAGGCCGCCAAACAACGCGTCGATCTGCCAATCATCTACGAAGACGAAGCCATGCTGGTGGTCGATAAACCGGAGGGGATTGCCGTGCATGGCGGTAGCGGCGTCAGCTTCGGTGTCATAGAAGCCTTGCGCCGCCAGCGACCGCAGGCCAAATTTCTAGAACTGGCGCATCGCCTCGACCGCGAAACCTCGGGCATCCTGCTGGTCGGCAAGAAGCGGCTGGCGCTGACAGCGTTGCACGACATGTTCCGCGAGCACGGTGCCGGGGCGGACAAGCGGTATCTGGTGTTGGTCAAGGGGCGCTGGATGAACCCCACCCAGCACGTCAAACTACCCTTGCACAAGTATTTGACCGAAGGCGGTGAGCGGCGGGTCTCGGTCAATTCCGAGGGCAAGGCTGCGCATACGGTGTTTCGCCTGCTGGCGCGCTGGCCAGAGATGAGCCTGCTCGAAGCGCAACTGAAGACTGGACGCACGCACCAGATTCGCGTTCATCTTGCCCATCTCGGCTTCCCGATTCTCGGGGACGAAAAATACGGCGATTTCACCCTCAACAGGAATCTCAAGCGCGATGGCCTCAAGCGCATGGCTCTGCACGCCTGGCGCATGGCTTTCCGCCATCCGTTGAGTGCAGCACCGCTCGAATTCATCGCCCCGTTGCCCGAGAGCATGGGGAATTACATGGTTGCGGTCGACGCCGAAAAAGCACGTGAATTCAGTGTCGACCATCTGGAACAAATTCTCGGAAAAACCCTCTGAAGCGCATGAAATACGAACTGATCGTCTTCGACTGGGACGGTACCCTGCTCGATTCCGCCGGTGCCATCGTGCAGGCAATCCAGGCCGCCTGCCGCGATCTGGATCTGCCTGAACCGAGCGATGCCCAAGCCCGACATGTGATCGGTCTCGGGTTGGTGGATGCCCTGAGTCATGCGGTACCAGACCTGAAACCCGAGCGTTATCAGGCAATGTCTGAACGCTACCGTCACCACTATTTGTCCGGCGATCATCAGCTGACCCTGTTCAAGGGCATTCCGGAAATGCTGGGCAATCTGCAAGCGGCCGGTCATCTGTTGACCGTCGCCACAGGCAAGAGCCGCATCGGCCTTGATCGGGCGCTGGATCATTCCGGTTTGCGCCCCTTGTTTCAGGCTTCGCGCTGTGCCGATGAATGCCATTCCAAGCCGCATCCGCAGATGCTGGAGGAGTTGATGGCTGAATTTGGCATTTCTGCGGCGTCGACCGTAATGATCGGCGACACGTCGCACGATCTGCTGATGGCCCGGAATGCCGGGGTGGATAGCCTGGCAGTGACCTATGGTGCGCATCCCTACGAGCATCTGGCCGAACACGGCCCGCTGGCCTGCCTCCATAATGTCGCAGAACTTGCATCGTGGCTGAAGAACAACGCCTGATCTGCGCCAGCGCCGACCTGGCGGAATCCGGGAAGGGGGTTCGTTTTACGCTCAGCTACCGGCAACGGGGAAGCGGCTGCCTTTGCGATCCGCTTCCGGGGCCAGGTGCGTTGTTATCTCAACGAATGTGGCCATGTCCCTGCGCAATTGGACTGGCAGCCCGGAGAGTTCTTCGACGATTCCAAGCTATACTTGATCTGCTCGGTTCATGGCGCGCTTTATGCTCCGGAATCAGGTCGGTGTCTTGGTGGGCGCTGCCAGGGAAAAGGTCTGGTTGCATTGCCGGTCGTCGAAGAGAATGGTCAAGTATTTCTAAAGCAAGAAGCCGGAAATGGATAACCCCCAACCCCAAAACAATGCCTCGGACTGGGAGCGTCGCACGCTCGAGAAACTCGTCTTTTCCGCCCTCCAGGAACAGAAGGCCAGTCGCCGCTGGGGGATTTTCTTCAAGGTACTCGGCTTCATTTATCTGACGCTGGTGCTCGCCGCTTTGGTCGACTGGGGTACTGAAACCTCGCATCAGGAACGCCACACGGCGCTGATCGAGCTTACCGGCACCATTGAACACCGTGGCGCCGCCAACGCCGAGAAAATGCTCGAAGCGTTGCAGGCTGCATTCAAGGAAAAGAATGTTGCCGGGGTCATCGTGCGCATCAACAGCCCGGGCGGCAGCCCGGTGCAGGCCGGCATCATCAACGACGAGATGCGTCGCTTGCGTGCTGCCAACCCGAAGACTCCGCTTTATGTCGTCGTCGAGGACATTTGCGCTTCGGGTGGGTATTACGTGGCTGTCGCCGCCGACAAAATCTACGTGAACAAGGCCAGTATCGTCGGTTCCATCGGGGTGCTGATGAACGGTTTCGGCTTCACCGGCACCATGGACAAGCTTGGGGTTGACCGTCGGCTCCTGACGGCTGGAAGCAACAAGGGTTTCCTCGACCCGTTTTCACCGCCCAATGCCGACCAGAACGCTTTTGCCCAGACTATGCTGGATGAAATTCACAAGCAGTTCATCGACGTCGTTAAAACCGGGCGCGGCGAACGCCTCAAGGAAACGCCCGAGATGTTCTCCGGCCTGGCCTGGACAGGAGAGCAAAGTGTCAAACTGGGTCTGGCAGATGACTTCGGTAGCGTCGACTCTGTCGCTCGCGACGTGATCAAGGCGGAAAAGGTTCTTGACTACACGGTCAAGGAGAACATTGCCGAGCGTTTTGCCAAACGGTTTGGGGCAAGCGCGGTCGACGGCTTCTGGAAGGGTGTTTTCGAGAGTTCGGCCAGCTTTAATCTGCGCTGAACCTGATTCTGGCCAGCAACAGAAACACTGTCGGACGCCGCTCGATTTCGGGCGGCGTTTGTTTTTTCCATTGCTGGATTGTCCTTGTCAGCACGGATTCCCCTGGCAAGCTGAGGTCGGTTGCCAGGGTCAACCGGGTTCCAGGCTGACAGCTCTGCAGGATGCTGTCGAACAATTGCCGGTTGCGATAGGGCGTTTCGATGAAAATCTGCGTCTGGCAACGCTTGCGCGATTCGCCTTCGAGATCGCGCAATGTCTTCGTCCGTTCCAGTTCCTTGGCCGGCAGGTAGCCCTGAAAGGCAAAGCGCTGACCGTTGAGGCCCGAGGCCATCAGCGCCAGCAAGATGGAAGACGGGCCAATTAGCGGAACGACCCGGATATTCTGTTGCTGGGCCAGCGCAACCAGATCGGCGCCGGGATCGGCGACCGCCGGACAACCGGCCTCGGATAGCAGGCCGACATCGTGCCCGGCAAGTAGCGGCGCCAGCAAGCCATCGAGTGCCTCGGTACGGGTGTGTTCGTTGAGTTCTTCGAGTTGAAGTGCCTGGATCGGCTGTTCCGTACCGGCAGCCTTGAGAAATGCGCGCGCCGACTTGGCATTCTCAACGACGAAATGGGTGAGTGGGCGTAGTCGCTCAAGCACACTGGCCGGCAGCGACACCTCAGGCGCGACTGCGCCGAGTGGCACCGGAATCAGGTAGAGGGTACCGCTACTCACAGCACATTCATGCCGTGTCTGCGTAACAGGTCGCAAAGTGCGATCAACGGCAGTCCGACCAGCGCATTCGGGTCGTCGCCATGAATCCGGTTCAGCAAGGCAATCCCGAGTCCTTCCGATTTCGCGGAGCCGGCACAGTTGTAGGCCGGTTCGCGGCGCAGGTAATTTTCGATTTCCGCTTCGCTCAATTCCCGAAAGCCGACCAAGGTCGGGACCCCGCGCACTTCCGCTTCGCCTGTAGCTGCATTGAGCAAACAGAGCCCGGTAAAAAAATTGACCGTCTTGCCGGACAGCGTCCTTAGTTGATCGACCGCCTTGTCGTGCGTACCGGGCTTGCCAAAAATGCGACCGTCCATTTCGGCAACCTGGTCGCTGCCGATGATCAATGCTTCCGGATACTCCCGCGCAACGGCACGGGCCTTGGCTTCGGACAGGCGCAAAGCAGTGGCGGTCGGTGTCTCGCCGGGAAGCGCGGTTTCCTCGGTCTCCGGGTTGGCAACGACGAAAGGCAGACCGAGACGGCCAAGCAATTCGCGACGATAGGGTGACGTCGAGGCCAGTACAAGCTGTTTCTGTGACATAAATATTCTGTTGCAACAAGTGCTTGCAAAAGAGTCTTGAAGCAGCACTTGGTTTTGACTTGGAAGGCTAAAGATATTATTATCTCGCGTTTAAGTCGGAACCGCTCAGGATTGAAAAAGATTTCGGATAGTTTCGCTTTTGCCCGCGATGGTCGTGTTCTCGAAGGAACGCTGGCCGTTGCCAGCTTGGAGCGTCTGCATGATTTGCTGGCAGATGTTTCCGGAGAGGTTGCTTTCCGGATCGAAGGCTACAAGGGTGAGCGCGGACAATCCATGCTGCATCTGGAGGTTGGCGGGGCGCTCCCGTTGGCTTGCCAGCGCTGCCTGGAGGCTATTCTTTTCGAACTGGACGTCGATTGTCATCTGGAATTGATTCCCGAAGGCAAAGAATTGTCGCAAGAAGAGCTGGAAGACGACACCCGTGATTTCCTGCCGGTGGCGGGCGAACTGGATGTGGCCGAGTTGGTGGAGGACGAGATTCTCCTGGCTATTCCGGTCGCGCCGAGGCACGAAAAATGTGGTTTGCCTGGCGCAGCCAAGGCCGGCGAGCGGATCAATCCGTTCGCGGCACTGGCCGAGTTTAAAGGCAAGCCGAACTGATTTTATTGGAGTAACAACATGGCCGTTCAACAAAACAAGAAATCCCCTTCCAAGCGTGGCATGCATCGCGCTCACGACTTCCTGGTTGCCCCGCCGCTGGCTGTCGAGCCGACCACTGGCGAAACGCACCTGCGTCACCATATTTCTCCCAACGGTTTCTACCGTGGCAAGAAGGTTCTGAAGGCCAAGGGCGAGTAATCGTTAATTGAAGGGGCAGGTGGCTCGTTCGGGTCGCCTGCCTTTTCTTTTGCCATGACAGCCCGCATTGCCATCGATTGCATGGGGGGAGATCACGGGCCGTCGGTGACGGTGCCGGCGGCGCTCCTTTTCCTGGAAAATCACCCCGGCGCCACGCTGCTTCTTGTTGGGCGCGAAGAAATCTTGCGGCCATTACTGGGCAAGCAGGATGCGCATCCGCGTCTGCGTCTGATTCACGCATCCGAAGTCGTCGAAATGGACGAGTCGCCCGCGCTCGCCTTGCGCGGCAAGAAGGATTCGTCGATGCGGGTGGCGATCAACCTCGTAAAAAACGGCGAGGCGGATGCCTGTGTTTCGGCCGGCAATACCGGCGCCTTGATGGCGATTTCACGCTTTGTACTGAAAATGCTTCCCGGCATTGAGCGTCCGGCTATCTGCGCTCCGTTGCCGACAGCTAACGGGCATACCCACATGCTCGACCTTGGCGCCAATGTTGATTGCGGTCCGGAGCACCTTCTGCAGTTTGGCATCATGGGGGCCATGCTGATTTCGGCGATGGAGCACAAGGAACGCCCGACAGTCGGCTTGCTCAACATCGGCGAAGAGGAAATCAAGGGGAACGAAGCCGTCAAGGCGGCCGCCGATCTGCTGCGCGAGTCGGGCCTGAACTTCATCGGCAACGTTGAAGGCGATGGAATCTACAAAGGCGAGGCGGATGTCATCGTTTGCGACGGTTTTGTCGGTAACGTGGCGCTCAAGACTTCTGAAGGCCTGGCCCAGATGCTCGGCTCGTCCTTGCGCAACGAATTCAAGCGCAACTGGCTGACCAAGCTGGCTGCGCTCATCGCCATGTCGGTTCTGAACAACTTCAAGCAGCGTTTCGACCACCGCCGCTACAATGGCGCGATCCTGCTCGGTTTGCGCGGCATCTCGGTCAAGAGTCACGGTTCGGCAGATGCCTTTTCGTTCGGTTTCGCCATTGGGCGCGCCTACGATGCTGCTGAAAACCGCGTGCTCGAACGCATTGCCGAGCGTATTGCCCAGATGGCAGCTTCCAGAACCGTCAGTACGGAGGAGAGCAACTAATGTATGCACGCCTGATCGGCACTGGCAGCTATCTGCCCGGTCTTCCCGTTACCAACGACGATCTGGCGGCACGCGGCATCGCCACCAGCGACGAGTGGATCGTTACGCGCACCGGGATTCGTAGCCGCTATCTGGCAGAGCCGGGCACCCCTTCGAGCGAACTCGGCCTGATCGCCGCACAGCGTGCGCTGAAAATGGCAGGTTTGGCGGCAACCGATCTCGACCTGATCATCGTCGCCACTTCGACCCCGGATTTTATCTTCCCTAGTACTGCCTGCCTCATTCAGGGCAAGCTCGGTAACAAGGGTGCAACAGCTTTCGATGTGCAAGCGGTATGTGCCGGCTTTGCCTATGCGCTGGGTATCGCAGAAAAATTCATTCGTTCCGGCAGCCACAAAAAGGCGCTTGTGATCGGTACGGAAGTGTTTTCGCGCATTCTTGATTGGAACGATCGCGGCACCTGCGTCCTTTTTGGCGATGGCGCCGGGGCGGTCGTTCTCGAAGCCAGCGAACAGGCAGGCATTCTGGCAACTGCAATGCACGCAGATGGCAGCCAGAGCGGCATCCTGAACGTTCCTGGCCAGCTCTGTGGCGGCCAAGTTACCGGTGATCCTTTCTTGCGCATGGACGGTCAGGCGGTATTCAAGTTCGCCGTGCGCGTCCTGGCCGATGTTGCCGAAGAAGTTTGCCAGGCCGCCGGTATGCAGACGAGCGAAATCGACTGGCTGATCCCGCATCAAGCCAACATCCGCATCATCGAGGCAACCGGCAAAAAACTCGGTGTCGACCGTAGCAAGGTGATTGTGACTGTCGATCGTCATGGTAATACCTCGGCTGCGTCAGTGCCGCTCGCGCTCGACGAAGCGGTACGCGATGGGCGCATCAAGCGCGGCCAGAAAGTGCTGCTTGAGGGTGTCGGTGGCGGCTTTACGTGGGGCGCTGCCCTGCTCGAATTCTGATCCAGGAGACTCCGAAAATGTCTTTTGCATTTGTCTTTCCCGGCCAGGGCTCGCAGAGCGTTGGCATGATGGCTGCCTATGGCGATGCCGCCGTGGTGCGCACCACCTTCGATGAAGCGTCCTCCGCGCTGGGCGACGACTTGTGGGCCATGGTTGCCGAAGGCCCGGCAGAGGCACTGACCCAGACGGTCAACACCCAGCCGGTGATGCTGACTGCGGGCATTGCTGCCTGGCGCCTGTGGTGCGAAAAGGGCGGCCGCAAGCCGGCTGTCGTCGCCGGCCACAGCCTTGGCGAATATTCTGCACTGGTCGCTGCTGGCGTCATATCGTTCAAGGATGCGGTGCCGCTGGTTCGCTTGCGGGCTGCCGCGATGCAGGAAGCGGTGCCGCTTGGTACGGGTGCCATGGCCGCCATTCTCGGCCTGGATACACCGGGTATCGTCGCTGCCTGTGCCGAAGCAGCGCAGGGCGAAGTGGTTGAACCGGTCAATTTCAACGCCAATGGCCAGACCGTGATTGCCGGCCACAAGGCAGCGGTTGAGCGCGCCATGGATGCCTGCAAGGCACGCGGTGCCAAGATGGCAAAGGCGTTGCCGGTTTCTGCACCGTTTCATTCTTCGCTGATTCGTCCGGCTGCCGACAAGCTGGCGGCTGCCCTGGCCGAAATGAACTTGAATGCACCGCTTATTCCGGTCATCAACAATGTCGATGTCGCAATTGAAAGCGATCCCGCACGGATCAAGGATGCACTGATCCGTCAGGCCTACAATCCTGTGCGTTGGGTTGAGACCATTCAGAAAATGGCCTCTTTGGGGGTGTCGACCGTGGCAGAGTGCGGGCCGGGCAAGGTGCTGGCCGGTTTGACCAAGCGCTGTGCCGACGGCGTGACCGGTGTGGCGCTGGCCGATGTCGCTGCCATCGAAGCCAATCTTGGCCTGGAGTAAGCGATGCTGAACGACAAGATCGCGCTGGTTACTGGGGCCACCCGTGGCATCGGCCGAGCTATAGCACTTGAACTGGGCCGCCAGGGTGCCACCGTGATCGGTACTGCCACCAGCGAGAGTGGCGCCGAAAGCATTGCTGCCTATCTTGCCGAAGCCGGTATCAAGGGCAAGGGAATAGCACTTGATGTTACCGAGACCGTACAGACCGATGCCGCCCTGGTAGACATCGCCAAGAACGTCGGAGCCATCACGATTCTCGTCAACAATGCCGGCATTACCCGCGACAATCTGAGCATGCGCATGGGTGACGACGAGTGGGATGCGGTCATTGATACCAATCTGAAAGCCGTCTTCCGTCTTTCGCGCGGCGTCATGCGCGGGATGATGAAGGCACGCTTCGGTCGTATCGTCAATATCACCTCGGTGGTCGGCTATTCCGGGAACCCCGGGCAGGCCAACTACTGTGCTGCCAAGGCCGGCGTCGCCGGTATGAGCCGTTCGCTGGCGCGTGAGTTGGGCAGTCGCAATATCACCGTCAACTGCGTCGCACCGGGTTTTATCGCTACCGACATGACGCACGCCTTGACCGAAGAGCAGAAGGCGGCCATGCTGGCATCCATTCCGCTGGCGCGTGCCGGTACGCCGGAAGATATTGCCGGTGCCGTCGGATTTCTGGTTTCTCCTGCCGCCTCGTATGTCACGGGTACAACCGTGCATGTGAATGGTGGCATGTTCATGGATTGATTTCGCTAAGCCTCGGCTTTTGGTAGAATCACAACGTTTTTTTTCGTACCCCTCAGGGGAAGGAGTATTTCCAAATGGATAACATCGTAGAGCGCGTCAAGAAGATCGTCGCCGAGCAACTGGGTGTGAATGAAGCGGACATCAAGAACGAGTCCTCTTTCGTGGACGATCTGGGCGCGGATTCCCTGGACACCGTCGAGCTGGTCATGGCACTGGAAGAAGAATTCGAGTGCGAAATCCCCGATGAGCAAGCCGAGAAGATCACCACGGTGCAACAGGCGGTCGATTTCATCCTCGCCAACAAGAAGTAATCCATTTCGGTCGATCCCGACAAGGCCGGCCCCATGGCCGGCCTTGCCACATTTGCGTTCGGAGCTCACCTTGGCACGTCGTAGAGTTGTAGTTACTGGTCTGGGCCTCATCAGTCCGGTTGGAAACAGCGTCGAAGAGGGCTGGCAGAATATTGTTGCCGGCCGTTCTGGCATTGGTCTTGTCACCAAGTTCGATACATCCACCTTTCCGGTTCAGATTGCCGGTGAGGTCAGGAACTTTGACATCACCAGCTACATTTCGGCCAAGGATGCGCGCCGCATGGATACCTTCATCCATTTCGGTCTCGCCGCCGGCATTCAGGCTGTCCGTGATGCAGGATTGGACAAGGAAGGCGCCGCCGATCCCGAACGCGTGGGCGTTTCCATCGGTTCCGGCATCGGTGGCCTGCCGCTGATCGAAGAAACCAAGGACGAGTACAACGCCGCCGGTGTGCGCAAGGTGTCGCCGTTCTTCGTTCCAGGCTCGATCATCAACATGATCTCAGGCAACCTGTCGATCATTTTCGGCTTCAAGGGCCCGAACGTGGCGATTGTTACGGCCTGTACAACCGGCACCCATTCGATCGGCGAAGCCGCCCGCATGATCGAGTACGGCGATGCTGACGTGATGGTCGCCGGCGGCGCAGAGTCGACGGTATCGCCGTTGGGCATGGGCGGCTTTTGCGCAGCCCGTGCGTTGTCCACGCGCAACGACGACCCGGCGACTGCCAGTCGCCCGTGGGACAAGGATCGCGACGGTTTTGTGCTGGGCGAGGGGGCCGGTGTGTTGGTGCTCGAAGAGTACGAACATGCCAAGGCGCGTGGCGCAAAGATTTACGCTGAAGTGGCGGGCTATGGCATGAGTGCCGATGCTTATCACATCACTGCGCCGAACATGGATGGTCCGCGCCGTTCGATGGTTAACGCGCTGAAGAATGCCGGCCTCGGCCCGTCCGATGTGCAGTATGTCAATGCGCACGGCACCTCGACGCCGCTTGGCGACAAGAACGAATCCGATGCGATCAAGGCCGCTTTTGGCGATGCCGGGAAAAGCATTGTCGTCAATTCGACCAAGTCGATGACCGGCCACCTGTTGGGTGGCGCTGGCGGCGTCGAATCGCTGTTTACGGTGTTGGCTATCCATCACCAGATTTCTCCGCCGACGATCAACATCTTCAATCAGGATCCGGAATGCGACCTGGATTACTGTGCCAATGTGGCGCGGCCGATGAAGATCGATGTGGCGCTGAAGAACAACTTCGGCTTTGGCGGAACTAACGGATCGCTGGTCTTCAAGCGCATCTAAACGCTAGCTGCAGGAAATCGGGCGGTGCAGTTTCCGATCAGTATCGGACTGCGCCGTTCTCGTTTTCTGGTCGGGATCCTTGCCGTAAGCGCAGTATTGGCCATCGCAATGGTGATGGCGCTTCCGTGGTCAATCGGTGCGCAGGCTGGCGTATGCCTGTTCGTTCTGATTGTCGCCAGTATTGCCTTGAGGCAACTTGGCCCAACCCTTTCGGAAATTCGGCTCGACGAATCGGGAGGGATTCAGATTGTTCTCGTCGGAAAAAACGAGCCTGTTGCGGCCACATTACTGCCTGGAGCCACCGTTCACCCTTGGCTGACCGTCGCCCGGCTGAAAACGGACGATGGGCGGGTTGTCCTATTGGCAGTTGCGGTCGACAGCCTGAAACGGGCGGATTTCAGGCGTCTGCGAGTCTTTCTGCGCTGGCGTGCCGAGTTTAGCGCAGAGGAGGGCGACGTCCCCTGATGATCGTATTCCGGATTCGTGGCAACATGTCCGGGTAGTCGCGTGAATAGTGCAGTCCGCGACTTTCCTTGCGGCGCATGGCGCAGCGCACGATCAGGTCGGCTGTGACGACGAGATTGCGCAGTTCGATCAGGTCGTGGCTAACGCGAAAATTGGCGTAAAACTCTTCGATTTCGCGCATCAACAGACGAATGCGATGTTGCGCCCGTTTCAGACGCTTGGTGGTGCGGACGATGCCGACGTAATCCCACATGAAGCGGCGCAACTCGTCCCAGTTGTGGGAAATGACCACTTCCTCGTCGGCATCGGTAACGCGGCTTTCATCCCATTGCGGCAAGCTGGGGAAAGAGGCGGTTTTACTGCCTAGAATGTCGTTGACCGCAGCTTCCGCAAAGATCAGACATTCGAGAAGCGAATTGGAGGCCAGTCGATTGGCGCCGTGCAGACCGGTACACGAGGCTTCGCCGGCAACGTAGAGACCGGGAACGTCGGTACGGCCATGCAGGTCGCTGATGACGCCGCCGCAGGTATAGTGAGCCGCCGGCACGACAGGAATCGGCTCGCGTGCGATGTCGATACCCAATTCCAGGCAGCGTGCGTGAATATTCGGGAAATGCTCCCGGATGAACGCTTCGCCTTTGTGGGAGATATCCAGGAAGACGCAATCGAGGCCGCGTTTTTTCATCTCGAAGTCGATGGCCCGGGCGACGATGTCACGCGGCGCCAGTTCGCCGCGATCGTCGTGTTCGGGCATGAAGCGGGTGCCATCCGGCAGGCGCAGTAATCCACCTTCGCCACGCACCGCTTCCGAGATCAGGAATGACTTCGCTTGCGGGTGATACAAGCAGGTCGGATGGAACTGGATGAACTCCATGTTGGCAACCCGGCAGCCTGCTCGCCAGGCCATGGCGATACCGTCGCCGGTCGAGGTGTCCGGGTTGGTCGTATAGAGATAGACCTTACCGGCACCTCCGGTCGCGATCAGCGTATTGGTGGCCCCCATGGTGACGACCTCGCCGTTGCGGCTATCGAGAACGTAGGCACCATAGCAGCGCTTCTCGCTGCTGCCGAGTTTGTCGCCGGTAATCAGGTCGATCGCGATGTGACTCTCGAAAACCGTAATGTTGGGCGTTGCCCGTACCTTGCGCGTCAGCGTTTCCTGCACCGATGCGCCGGTTGCGTCGGCGACGTGGATGACGCGCCGTGCGCTATGTCCGCCTTCGCGCGTCAAGTGATAGCCGGATTCGTCCTTGGTGAAGGGAACCCCCTGGTCGATCAACCATTCAATGGCGCGCCGACCATTTTCAACGACGAAGCGAGTGGCCTTCTCGTCATTGAGCCAGGCACCGGCAACCAGCGTGTCGTGAATATGCGCTTCGATTGAGTCGCGGCTGTCGAGTACAGCGGCAATGCCACCTTGTGCCCAGCCCGAGGCCGAATCTTCCAGTGTCCGCTTGCTAACTAGGGCAACACGATAATGGCTGGCCAGACGCAACGCTGCGGACTGACCAGCCAATCCGCTACCGATAATAAGTACGTCAAAATTTAGCAAGACCGTTCTCTATCACTGTGTTTTTTGTTTGAAATATAGCACGCATGCGCGATTCCCGGCCGTTACACTTGGTCACAATTATGGTTATTCCGGTTTCCACTGGCACAAATCGGCTAAGCTATACTTCGCGTTACAACGAGACTAACGACAAGTTCCCAAGGGAGAATTACCGGCCATGAGCGAGCGCGAAATCGACCAGGCGTTGGTCGAAAGGGCGCAAGGCGGCGATCAGCACGCCTTCGACCAGTTGGTGACCAAGTACCAGCGCAAGCTGGGTCGCCTGCTGTCGCGCTTCATTCGCGATCCCGCCGAGGTCGAGGATGTTTCCCAGGAGGCATTCATCAAGGCCTACCGCGCATTGCCGTCATTTCGCGGTGACAGTGCTTTTTATACCTGGCTGTACCGGATTGGCATCAATACGGCCAAGAACTATCTGGTGGCACAGGGGCGCCGGGCTCCGACCTCAACCGAATTCGACAGCGAAGAAGCGGAAACATTCGAGTCCGCCGACCAGTTGCGCGACATCAACACGCCGGAAAGCCTGCTGTTGTCCAAGCAGATAGGCGAGACCATCAATGCGGCGATGGATGCGCTGCCGGAAGAGTTGCGCACGGCGATTGTCATGCGCGAAATAGAAGGGCTCTCCTACGAAGAAATCGCAAGCATGATGGATTGCCCGATCGGCACCGTCCGGTCGCGAATCTTTCGTGCTCGCGAGGCTGTCGCTATGAAGTTGCGCCCCTTGCTCGACATTGCACCCGATCGGCGCTGGTAAATCATGAATACTGAAAATAGTACTGTCCGGGGAATCGTCCGCGACATTCGCGAAGGCATGGCGCTGGTAGAGGTGGAGGCCGGCGGTTGCGGGCGTTGTCACGAAGAAGGCGGTTGCGGCGGCCAACAGTTGACGCAGATGTTTTGCAGCGGGCCGAAACAGTTCCGTGTCCCCAACGAAGTCGAGGCCCGTATTGGTGATCGGGTGACGATTGCCGTCCCTGCCGGGAGCATCCGGAAGACCGCAAATTTGGCCTATATTTTGCCGTTGACCGCAACCATCCTCGGTGCGGCGGTCGGCATGCCGCTGGGCGGCGATCCCGGTGCAATGATCGGAGCCCTTGCCGGTCTGGTGTGCGCATTTTTGTATGTTCGGCGCCAGGCGGCGCGTCGGGTTGACGACCCCGCATTTCATCCCCATATCGTTTCGCATTCGTCTTAAGCAATTCAGGAGGTAGCTGCCGATGAAACGCTTCTTGGCACTTTTGTCATTCATTGTTTTGTCTTCCACCGCGATGGCGCAGTCCCGGGGCTTGCCCGACTTCACCGAACTCGCGGAAAAGCAGGGCGCGGCGGTGGTCAACATCAGCACCACGCAAGTAACGCGCAGCAGTCAGATGTCGCCCTTTCCCTTCGATGAGAACGACCCGGCTTTCGAGTTTTTCAAGCGCTTTATACCGCGCTCGCCGGGCGGTGGAGCGCCACGTGAGTTCGAGAACAGGTCGCTGGGCTCCGGGTTCATCATCAGCAACGATGGATATATCCTGACCAATGCCCATGTCGTCGAAAGTGCTGACGAGGTGACCGTCCGCCTGACCGACAAGCGGGAGTTCAAGGCAAAGATCATCGGTGCCGACAAGCGTACCGATGTGGCGCTGATCCGGATCGAGGCCACTGGCCTGCCTGCCGTCAAGATGGGCGATCCGGCGCAACTGAGGGTGGGTGAATGGGTTGTCGCCATCGGTTCACCGTTCGGTTTTGACAACTCGGTTACTGCCGGTATCGTTTCCGCCAAGGGGCGCTCCTTGCCGCAGGAAAACTACGTGCCCTTCATTCAGACCGATGTGGCGATCAACCCGGGCAACTCGGGTGGGCCGCTGTTCAACATGCGCGGCGAAGTGGTCGGCATCAATTCCCAGATTTACAGCCGTAGCGGCGGCTACATGGGCGTTTCGTTCGCCATTCCGATCGACGTTGCAATGGACATCCAGAACCAGTTGCGCGCTTCCGGCAAGGTCAGCCGTGGCCGTCTCGGTGTCGTTATTCAGGAGGTCGGGAAGGATCTGGCGGAATCTCTGGGCTTGAGCAAGCCGATGGGTGCCGTCGTCAATGCCGTCGAAAAGGGGGGACCGGCGGACAAGGCTGGGCTGGAGCCCGGCGACGTCATCCTCAAGTTCGATGGCAAACCGATCAATGCTTCGGCCGATTTGCCACGCCTGGTTGCTGCAACCAGACCCGGCACACGCTCCACGGTTCAGGTCTGGCGCAAGGGTACGACGCGCGACATCGCCGTCACGGTTGGCGAAATGGCCGATGAAAAAGCCGCCGCCAATCGTCCGGCACGCGGTGCCAAGCCGCCTGAACAGCAGGCCAATCGCCTTGGTCTGGTGGTCAGCGAATTGAGCGCGGAGCAGAAACGCGAGTTGAAGATGGCTTCCGGGTTGCTGATCGAGGATGTCCGCGGTTCCGGTACTCGGGCCGACCTGCGGCCCGGCGATATCATCATCGCCCTGATCAGCAAGGGTGCGACGACTGAAATCAAGACCGTCGATCAATTCAACAAGTTGCTTGGGCAGTTTGAAAAGGGCAGTAACGTCACCCTGCTTATCCGGCGTGGCGAAATGCAGACTTTTGTCACCATCAAGGGGCTGAATGGCAACTGAGCTGACGCTGCTCAGCCGTAGCTACTGCCACCTCTGTCACGACATGGAGGTGGCGCTGGCACCGCTGGCCATCGAGTTCGGCGCGACGGTGAGCGTGGTCGACGTTGATGGCGACCCGGCGCTCGAAGCGAGGTATGACGAACTGGTGCCAGTGCTGCTGCATGACGACATAGAACTTTGCCATTACTTCCTTGATGCGCCTAAAGTCCGTGAATATTTGGCCGAAATCCGCTAAAATTCAGGGTCTTCTGAACAGGGAAGGGCGCCGGATAAGCGCCCTTTTTTACTAGCATCAATGGATCACATCCGTAATTTCTCCATCATCGCCCACATCGACCACGGCAAATCGACGCTGGCCGATCGCATCATTCACCTTTGCGGCGGTCTTTCCGACCGCGAAATGGAAGCCCAGGTTCTCGACTCGATGGATATCGAGCGCGAACGCGGGATCACCATCAAGGCGCAAACGGCGGCACTGCAATACAAGGCGCGCGATGGCAGGATTTACAACCTGAACCTGATCGACACGCCGGGACACGTCGATTTCTCTTACGAAGTCTCGCGCTCGCTGTCGGCTTGCGAGGGGGCCTTGCTGGTGGTCGATGCTTCGCAGGGTGTGGAAGCCCAAACGGTAGCCAATTGCTATACGGCGCTCGATCTGGATGTCGAAGTTGTGCCGGTACTCAACAAGATCGACCTGCCATCGGCCGACCCGGACAACGCCCGCCAGGAAATCGAGGACGTGATCGGTATCGATGCTACCGACGCCGTGCTCGCCTCGGCCAAGACCGGCTTGGGCGTAGAGGATATTCTCGAGGCCGTGGTTGCCCGCATTCCACCGCCCAAGGGGGATCCGGAAGCACCGCTCAAGGCGCTGATTATCGATTCGTGGTTCGACAATTACGTTGGCGTGGTCATGCTGGTACGCGTCGTCGATGGCGTGTTGCGGCCAAAGGACAAGTTGTTTTTCATGGCCACAGGCGCCCAGCAATTGTGCGAGCAGGTGGGCGTTTTCTCGCCAAAATCTTCTCCGCGTGAGGCATTGAGTGCCGGCGAGGTAGGCTTCGTCATTTCCGGCATCAAGGAACTGAAAGCTGCCAAGGTCGGCGATACGATCACCAGGGTCGACCGCAAGGCCGCTGCACCTTTGCCCGGTTTCAAGGAAATCAAGCCGCAGGTTTTTGCCGGTCTGTACCCGGTTGAGTCGAATCAGTACGACTCGCTGCGCGAATCGCTGGAAAAGCTCAAGCTCAACGACGCCTCGCTTCAATATGAACCGGAAGTCTCGCAGGCGCTGGGTTTCGGCTTCCGCTGTGGCTTTCTCGGCCTGCTGCACATGGAGATCGTCCAGGAGCGGCTGGAACGCGAGTTCGACCAGGATCTGATTACTACTGCGCCGACCGTCGTTTATGAAGTCGTGCAGCGTGATGGCAGCGTCATCCAGATCGAGAATCCGGCCAAGCTGCCCGACCTCAGCAAGATCGAGGAAGTCCGCGAGCCAATCATCACCGCGACGATCTTCGTACCGCAGGACTACCTCGGCAACGTCATTACCTTGTGTAACCAGAAGCGGGGCAATCAGGTCGACATGCATTACCACGGCCGTCAGGTGAAACTGGTCTATGAAATGCCTATGGCCGAAGTGGTCATGGATTTCTTCGACAAGCTGAAATCCTGCTCCAAGGGATACGCCTCTCTCGATTACGACTTCAAGGAATATCGCTCGGCTGACGTGGTCAAGCTGGACATCCTGATCAACAGTGAAAAGGTGGACGCGCTGTCTTTGATCGTTCACCGCTCCAACTCGCAATATCGCGGGCGCGAACTGGCTTCCAAGATGCGCGAGCTGATTCCGCGCCAGATGTACGATGTGGCCATCCAGGCCGCCATCGGTTCGCACATCATTGCCCGCGAAAACGTCAAGGCAATGCGCAAGGACGTGCTGGCAAAATGCTACGGTGGCGACATCAGCCGCAAGAAAAAGCTCCTGGAAAAGCAGAAGGCCGGCAAGAAACGCATGAAGCAGGTGGGCAGCGTGGAAATTCCGCAGGAAGCCTTCCTTGCTGTGCTACGTGTCGATAACTGAGAACCGACAATGAATTTTGCCCTGATTCTTCTGGTGCTGACCGTCGTTACCGGCCTGCTCTATGCGGTCGACGTCCTGAAATTCCGTAAATTGCGCGCCGCAAATGTCAAGGAGCCGCTCTGGGTAGAGTGGGGCGCCAGCTTCTTCCCGGTGATCCTGGTTGTATTCGTGTTGCGCTCCTTTTTGTTCGAGCCATTCAAGATTCCTTCGGGTTCGATGATTCCGACGCTTGAGGTCGGCGACTTCATCCTGGTGAATAAATTCACATATGGCATCCGCTTGCCGGTGATCAATAAAAAGATCATTAGCATCAACGATCCGCAGCGCGGCGATGTGATGGTTTTTCGCTATCCGGAGGATCCATCGCTCGATTACATCAAGCGCGTGATCGGTGTACCTGGGGATACCGTGGCGTACCAGAACAAGCGTTTGACAGTTAATGGCCAGCTTGTCGAAACGAAAAAGCTTGCTGACTATCTCCATCCGGAGCGGCTCTATTATTCGGAACAGTATTCGGCGCAACTGGGTAATGTCGAACATCGCTATCTCAACGATACCGATGCATCCGGCTTCATTCCCGATGCGACACAATTTCCCTACCGTGAAAATTGCACCTACAATGCGGCTGGTGTCATATGCAAGGTGCCGCCGGGGCATTATTTCATGATGGGTGACAATCGCGACAATAGTCGTGACAGCCGGTACTGGGGTTTTGTGCCGGACGAAAACATCGTCGGCAAGGCGTTTTTCATCTGGTTCCACATGTATTCGCTAATTCCCCCGAAAGGTCTCGATCTGTCCCGGATCGGTTCCTTCAACTAAGGAGAACAGGAATGAAGTATCAACGCGGGGTGGCTCTTTCCGGGCTTATTTTTTGGGGCATCGTCTTCGCTTTGGTTGCCATACTCGGCATGAAGGTAGTGCCGACAACCATTGAGTATTACAAGATACTCAAGGACGCCAAGGCAACGGTCAACAAAGTTGGCCCGGAAGCCACCGTCGCTGAGGTTCGCAGGACGTTCGATAATTTCGCCAATATCGACAGTCTCGACTTCAAGGCCGAGCAACTCGACGTCTCCAAGGATGGCGGAAAGATTGTCGCCTCCTTCGACTACGACAAGAAGATCCCGCTTTTTGCCAATGTTAGTCTAGTGATCAATTACAAAGGCTCGACGGCTGACCATTAAGTGATGAATTTGTCGGCGCTGACTGCAGCGCTCGGGTACTCGTTTTCCGACCTAAGCCTGCTGCAGAATGCGCTGACGCATCGCAGTTTCGGTATCCCTAACAACGAGCGCCTGGAATTCATCGGCGACGGTATTCTCAACTGTGTGATAGCGCTGGCCTTGTACCGGCGTTATCCGGCGCTGGCCGAAGGCGATCTTTCCCGGTTGCGGGCTAATCTGGTACGCCAGGACGCATTGCATCGACTTGCCATCAGTCTGAATCTTGGCCGTTTCCTGCGTCTGGGCGAGGGCGAGTTGAAAAGCGGCGGCAGTCAGCGGCCATCGATCCTCGCCGATGGCGTCGAAGCGCTGATCGGCGCAATCTATCTCGACGGGGGATTTGAAACGGCACAGTCCGTGATCGCCCGTCTCTACCTCCCGTTATTTGACGAGCTGGTTCCTGGTCGGGTGGAAAAGGATGCCAAAACACGCTTGCAGGAATGGTTGCAAGGCAGAAAGAAGGCATTGCCGCGTTACCAATTGATCGAGGCCAGTGGCGCCGCTCATGAACAACGGTTCGAAGTCGCCTGCGAAATCGACAATCCGCCCCTGCGCATCACCGGGCAAGGCAGCAGTCGTCGTCTGGCCGAGCAGGCTGCAGCCGACGGCGCACTGAAAGCACTCAAGGCATGAACATAATCCGCTCCGGCTACATCGCCATCGTCGGCCGCCCCAATGTCGGCAAGTCGACCTTGCTCAATCGTTTGGTCGGTGAAAAAATCAGCATTGTTTCGCGCAAGGCGCAAACCACGCGCCACCGGATCACCGGCATCGTTACCAATGCCGACGCGCAATATGTTTTCGTCGATACCCCAGGTTTCCAGACCAAGTACGCGAATGCGCTGAACCGGGCGATGAATCGTGGTGTCACGCAAACCCTGAGCGATGTCGACCTGGTACTTTTCGTGATTGAGGCCGGGCGTTACGATGCCAAGGATCAAGCGGTTGTACGCTTGCTACCGAAGGATCGGCCGGTCATTCTGGTGGTCAACAAGACCGATCAGTTCAAGGATCGCAACGAGCTTCTGCCATTCCTGGCCAAAGTTTCTGCCGATTTCGACTACGCCGCCATCGTGCCGGTCAGCGCCACCAAAGGGCGCCAGACCGATCAGCTGCTGGCAGAGGCACGCAAACACCTGCCCAATGAGGGCTTGATGTTCCCCGAAGACGACCTGACCGACAAGAGCGAGCGTTTTCTGGCGGCGGAATACATACGCGAAAAAGTGTTTCGCTTACTGGGCGACGAATTGCCTTATTCGACGACGGTCGAAATCGAAAAATTCGAGGTCGAGGGCGAGTTGCGCCGAATTTTTGCCGCCATCGTCGTCGACCGCGAGGGACACAAGGCCATCGTCATCGGCAAGGGCGGTGAGTCGCTGAAGCGGATTGCCAGCGAAGCCCGGCAGGATATGGAGCGCCTGTTCGACAGCAAGGTTTATCTTGAAATCTGGGTCAAGGTCAAATCCGGCTGGAATGACGATGAGCGCCTGTTGAAAAGTCTCGGCTACGAATGAACCTGCGCAGTAAAGTCGATGGCCAGCCGGCCTACGTCTTGCATAGCTACCCGTTTCGGGAAACCAGTCTGATTGTCGAAGTCTTTGCCCGGGATTTCGGGCGCATGGCGCTGCTGGCACGCGGGGCGCGCCGCCCGCGCGCGGCGATTCGCGGCCTGCTGATGGCCTTTCAGCCGCTTGAGCTTGGCTGGGCCGGCAAAGGCGAGGTGCTGACGTTGATGAAAGCCGAATGGCAGGGCGGCCAACCCCTGCTGGCTGGCGAGGCACTGTTCTGCGGCTATTACCTCAACGAGTTGCTGATGCACCTGCTGCCGCGCGAGGATGCGCACGAGCACCTCTTTGCCCGGTATGCAGAGATGCTGGCCCGCCTGGGTGCCGATCCGGGTGGAAAAGTGCGCGAGGCGGATCTGCGCAGCTTCGAGAAGGCACTGTTGCAGGAACTCGGCTACGGCCTGACACTGAGCCAAGATGGGGCGGGCGAGGCAATCCTCGCGAACGGGCTTTACACTTACCGGATGGAGCAGGGGCCGATCCGGCTTGAGCATGCCGAACAGGCCGCACAGGTCGTGAGCGGCAAAACTTTGCTCGACCTTGCCGCCGAAGACTTCAGCGATCCACGCTCGCGCCTCGAAGCAAAACAGTTGATGCGCACATTGATGGCCTATTATCTGGCCGGCAAGGAACTCGAAACACGCAAGATATTCAAGGAGTTGCAGGAACTATGATTGAATTGGGCGTCAATATCGACCACATTGCCACGCTGCGTCAGGCGCGGCGCACCTACGAACCCGATCCGCTGTGGGGTGCGGTTGAGGCTCATCTGGGCGGTGCCGACGGCATCACAGTGCATTTGCGCGAGGATCGGCGCCACATTCAGGATGCCGATGTGCGCCGCCTGCGTGAAATGACCCAGATAAAACTCAATCTGGAAATGGCAGCGACTAACGAAATGATCGCCATCGCCTGCGCACTCAAACCGGAAATGGCCATGCTGGTGCCGGAAGGGCGCCACGAAGTGACGACCGAAGGCGGTCTCGACGTGCTGGCCCAGGAAACGCGGCTGAAAGAGGTCATTTCTCGCCTGGCGGATGCCGGCATCGTCACCAGCGTATTCATCGATGCCGAATTGCCGCAGATTGAAGCTGCGGCACGAATCGGCGCCCGTGTTTGCGAAATCCATACCGGCCCCTACGCCCATGCATTTCACGAATTCGGTCGCGATGCCGAGGCGCCGTCGGTGGTTGCCGAACTCGCCAAGATTCGTGTCGCCGGCCAGCGGGTTCGCGAACTCGGCATGCGCTTCAATGCCGGTCATGCGCTTAACTACTACAACGTGCAGCCCGTCGCCCGCCTTGCCGGCGTCCGCGAATTACACATCGGCCACGCCATCGTCAGCCGCGCCGTCTTTGTCGGCCTGCGCGAAGCAGTGCGCGAAATGAAACTCCTGATGCGCGAAGCGGCAAGGCAGGGCGAATGATCCACGGCATCGGCATCGACATCGTTGCCATCAAGCGCCTGCAAGACATGTGGGCGCGGCATGGCGACAAGGCGTTGGCGAAACTGCTGGCACCCGGGGAGATGGCCGATTTTGAGAAAGCGTCCGATAAAGGCCGTTTTCTCGCCAAGCGTTTCGCGGCCAAAGAGGCTTTTGCCAAGGCGCTCGGCACCGGCATTCGGCCACCGGCCATTCTCACGGCAATGGCAGTGACGCACGACGAACTGGGCAAGCCCAAACTGGCCTGTTGCGGTCAACTGGCAAAAATGGTCGAAAACCAAAATTTGGTAGCGCACCTTTCAATCAGCGACGAAGCCGACTACGCCATCGCCTACGTCATTCTGGAATGCCCATGATGCAAATCCCCTACGGCCCGCTGATGATCGACATCGCCGGCACTCAACTCAGCGACCTCGACCGCGAGCGCCTTTGCCACCCGCTGGTCGGCGGCATCATCCTGTTTACGCGCAATTACGCCAATCCCCAGCAACTCGCCGCACTGACTGCGGAGATTCACGCCTTGCGCAGCCCGCCGCTGTTGATCGCCGTCGATCACGAGGGGGGGAGGGTGCAACGGTTTCGCGAAGGCTTTACCCGCCTGCCGGCGATGGCCTCGCTCGGGCGCCTGTGGGATGAAAATCCGGTGGTAGCCGCTGGCGCAGCGCGTCAGGTCGGTTACGTGTTGGCGACGGAATTGCGCGCCTGCGGCGTCGACTATTCCTTCACGCCGGTGCTCGACCTCGATTACGGCCCGTCGCGAGTCATCGGCGACCGTGCCTTTCACCGCCAACCGCAAGCCGTCGTAGCGCTGGCGGGAGCTTTGGCAAACGGCTTGCGCGACGGCGGGATGGCGTCCTGCGGCAAGCATTTTCCGGGGCATGGCTATGTGATTCCAGACTCGCACGTCGAGTTGCCAGTCGATGAACGCAGCCTGGAGGTGATGCAGGAAGACCTCGTTCCCTACCGCCAACTTCCACTCGATGCAGTAATGGCTGCGCACGTAATCTACAATTGCATGGACTGCAATACTGCCGTATTTTCAGATAAATGGATCGATTATTTGAGAAACAACATCAATTTTTATGGCGTGGTTTTTACCGATGATTTGTCGATGGCCGGTGCCGGTGTGGTCGGTGGCATGATCGATCGTGTCGATACGGCCTATCGTGCCGGATGCGACATGTTGCTGGTGTGCAACTCGCCGGACTCGGTGGGCGAGGTACTCGCGAAATGGCAGCCGGCACTCGAGCCGGCCCGGAGCCAGCGGGTTGCGGGCCTGATGCCGGATTGCCCCGCGCTGGACTGGACGGCACTCAAGTGCGATCCGGTCTATCTCGCAGCCCAGCAAGTCATTGCCAGCTTGTCAGGCTGACAAAATGATTCGGGCAGCCGAAGCTGCCCGATTTTAAGCAACGAAACCGAAAATTACTTGACGCGGTTCTTGTACTCGTCGGTACGGGTGTCGATTTCGATCTTATCGCCGATATTGACGAAAGCCGGAACCGGCAGCTCAAAACCGGTCGCCAGCTTGGCCGGCTTCATGACCTTGCCGGAAGTGTCGCCCTTGACGGCAGGTTCCGTGTAAATCACTTCGCGCACCACGCTGTTCGGCAATTCGACGGAAATGGCCTTGCCGTTGTAGAAAACGACTTCGCAAGCCAGGCCGTCTTCCAGATACTTCAGCGCGTCGACCATGTTCTCGGACTCGACTTCAAACTGGTTGTATTCGGCGTCCATGAACACGTACATCGGATCGGCGAAGTAGGAGTAGGTCACTTCCTTCTTGTCGAGCACGACCTGCTCGAACTTGTCGTCCGCCTTGTACACAGCCTCGGAGGCGGCGCCGGACAGCAGGTTCTTGAGCTTCATCTTGACGACGGCCGCATTGCGGCCGGATTTGTTGTACTCGGCCTTCTGGACGACGAGCGGGTCGGCACCGACCATAATGACGTTGCCGGAGCGGAGTTCCTGTGCGGTCTTCATTCGGGATTCCCAAAGATCTGAAAAAGAAAAACGTTAAATTATACCTTGCTTGAACAAAATCTGACCAGAGCGGAGGCAAGATCGGGTTTGCGCGCCAATTCTTCGGCCCAGTGACGGTTGTGCCCGGCGATCTCAGAGCGCGCCGCCAGAAACTTCTGCCACGCCTGGCGCAGACCGGTACCGGAATTCCATGCCTGGAACAGGTCGACCGCAACCGTCGCAGTCCCGGTGGGCAAACCGGTGACATAACGCGCCAGGAAGGCCTCCAGTTTATCGAAATGCGCATCGTCGGCTTGCCGGTAGGGCTGCCAGACAAACGGCCGGGCCGCCCATTGTGCGCGCACTAAGGAATCCTCGCCACGGACGAAGTTGATGTCGCACCGCCACAACAGGCGGTCGTAGTCTTCCTGCGGCAGAAACTCGAAAGGCAGCACGCTCAGACTCCCCAAGTGCCACGGCCCGCTACCCCCCAGGTGCCTGGCAATGGCTGCCAACGGCTGACCGGGCGCCACATGGAGACGAACCCTCTTCGGCGAATCGACCAGGATATCGAGCAGTTCGCCAACCGGCGCACAGTCGTAGCAGAACAGACTGATTTCAAGCAGATCGGACTCGGAGTGGTGGCCCATCACGGCATCGCGATTCGTCAGCAGATGGCGCTCCCGCAACAAGCCACCGGTCATCGTCGAGAAGCCCGGGAAAAAGAAATATTTGAGCAGCGGCAGGGAAGGGTGGGGCGAAGCCATGCCGTGGCAACCATCGGCCCAGGCTTCAGTCGCCAGATACTCAAGATTGATCCAGCAGGGTTTTGGTGTTGCCGAGGCCATCGCCGCGAGCCACGGTGCCGGCAACTCGCAGGCGAATGCCTCGATAACGACGTCTCCAATGCGGTCGACCGCAACCGATGCCGGCCATTGGCAAATTTCCACGCCGCGAAAGCGCTGCACCGACAGCGATGCGTCGATCTCCGGACAAAACAGATGCAGGCTGTGCAAGTCGTCGACCCACAGCCTGACTCGCTTGCCGTGCTCATGTACAAGTTGGCTGGCGAGTCGCCAGCAGGTGCCGATGTCGCCGTGGTTGTCGATGACGCGGCAAAAAATGTCCCAGTTAAGCTGCATGGGCGACATGCTAACATCGCCACCATGCCTTCATTTACAAACCCCGACGACTGCGTCGCCTGTCCGCGTCTGGCTGCTCATCTGGCCGCCATCCGCCAGCGCGACCCACATTGGCATGGACGTCCGGTGCCAGCTTTTGGCCCCATTGACGCGGAATTGCTGGTACTTGGCCTCGGCCCCGGCGAAAAGGGCGCCAATCGTACCGGGCGCCCATTTACCGGCGATGTTGCCGGCGAATTGCTATATCCTGCCTTGCACCGTTTCGGCTTTGCCAGCGCAGCGGAGCCGCTTGGCCCGGACAAGCTGGCCAATCCGGCCATGCAACTGCTCAATTGCCGTGTCACCAATGCCGTGCGTTGCCTGCCGCCAGCCAACAAACCGAGCACTGCAGAGATTCGCCAGTGCAACGGCCATCTTCGGGCTGAACTGGCCGCCATGCCGCGCCTGAAAATCATCGTCGCACTCGGCACAATCGCACATCAGGCACTGCTCTGGAGCTACGATCTAAAACCCAAGGGATTTGCGTTCGGGCACAACGTCCGCCATCCCTTGCCGGATGGGCGCCTGCTGATCGACAGCTATCATTGCAGTGGCTACAACTGGCGAACCGGGCGATTGTCGCGGGAAAGCTTCGAGGCGGTTTTTGCCGGCGTCCGGGCCCATCTCGGGTAAGGATCGGTCGACAATGCGTTTCGACGCCAAGGCATTCCTCGCATCGCTCACCGAATTGCCCGGTGTCTACCGCATGCTCGACGAGAGCGGCACGGTACTTTACGTCGGCAAAGCCAAGAACCTGAAGAAAAGGGTTTCCTCCTATTTCAGGGAAAATCTGCCCAGCCCGCGCATCGCCCACATGGTCGGTCAGGTTGCGGCGATCGAAACCACCTCGACACGCACCGAAGCGGAAGCGCTGCTACTCGAAAACAACCTGATCAAATCCTTGTCGCCGCGCTACAACATCCTGTTTCGCGACGACAAATCCTATCCTTACATTGTACTCACCAAGGATGCATTCCCCAGATTGGGCTTCTATCGTGGCAATCCCGATCGCAAAGCGGATTATTTCGGGCCCTATCCATCGTCGTGGGCAGTCCGCGACAGCATTCAACTGCTGCAAAAGATGTTCCGCCTGCGCACCTGCGAAGACACCGTATTCGCGAATCGTTCGCGCCCCTGTCTGCTCTACCAGATCAAGCGCTGCAGCGGCCCGTGTGTTGGCCATGTCACGCCGGAAAACTATGCCGCCGATGTCCAACTGGCTGCAATGTTCCTTCTGGGGCGCCAGCAGGAGGTCACCAAGCGCCTGAACTTGGCCATGGAATCCGCATCGCAGCAATTGGCATTTGAGCAGGCAGCGGTTTATCGGGATCAGATTCAATCCTTGCGTCAGGTGCAGGAAAAGCAATATGTCTCCAGCAGCAAGGGCGAAGACATCGACATCATCGTCGGCCTGCGCGAGTCCGGTCAGCTTTGTGTCAATCTGGCGATGGTCAGGGGTGGGAGGCACCTCGGGGATCGACCGCTGTTTCCGGCCAATGCAGGGGAGTCGAGCGTCGCCGAAGCGATAGCCGCTTTCATCAGGCAACACTATGCCGCCCACCCGGCGCCAGCCAGACTGATCGCCGCACCCATGCCTGCCGAAGAGGAGGGGGGCGAATTCGCTGCGTTACTGGCAGAACTGGCGGGAAGGCAAGTGCCGATCATCGAACCGCGCTCGGTTCTGCACCGCGCATGGGCTGAAATGGCGCGGCAGAATGCCAGGCTGGCAATCCTCGCGAAGAATCAGGCATCGGCGCAACAGGAACAACGCCTGCAGGCTCTGCAAGCGGCGTTGGCGTTGTCTGACGCCATACAACGTATCGAGTGCTTCGACATCAGCCACACGCAGGGAGAGGCCACCGTCGCTTCCTGTGTGGTCTACCACGGCAATGGCATGAAAAAGTCCGACTATCGGCGCTTCAATATCCGGGACATTACACCGGGTGACGATTACGCCGCCATGCGTCAGGCGGTTGGCAGGCGTTACGAGCGCGTCGCCGCAGGCGAGGGCACGATGCCTGATCTGATACTGATCGATGGTGGCCTGGGGCAGGTCAACGCCGCCCATGGTGCGCTGGCAGAACTCGGCCTCGGCGATTTGGCGATGATCGGCGTCGCCAAGGGCGAGGAGCGCAAGCCGGGACTTGAAACGCTGATTTTCCCGGATGTCCGCGAGCCGTTACAATTGCCGGCGGAACACCCGGCATTGCATCTGATCCAGGAGATCCGCGACGAAGCTCACCGCTTTGCCATCACCGGCCACCGAGCACGGCGAAGCAAAGCGCGAAAGTCTTCGAAGCTGGAGGATCTTCCCGGTATCGGGCCAGCGCGCCGCAAGGCGCTGGTCGCACGGTTCGGCGGCCTGGCGGGCGTTCTTGCAGCAACCTCGGAACAATTGGCCGAAGTGCCGGGGATCAGTCGTGAACAGGCCGAGAAGATTCACGCAGCCCTACATTGAGTCAATGCCCTTAAATCTCCCCATCCTGCTGACCTGGCTGCGAATCGTCGCCATCCCCCTGTTGATCGCAGTGTATTACCTGCCCAGCAGCTGGGCATCCCCGCACGAACGCGATTTGGCGGCAACTGCAATCTTCGTTGCCGCCGCCTTTACCGATTGGGCCGATGGCTATCTCGCCCGCAAGCTGGATCAGACGTCCGCCTTTGGCGCGTTTCTCGATCCCGTGGCGGATAAGCTGATGGTCGCGGCAGCCTTGATCGTGCTTGTTCAACTCGGGAGAGTCGACGCAATTGTCGCAACCATCATCATTGGTCGTGAAATCACGATTTCGGCACTGCGGGAGTGGATGGCACAGATTGGCGCCTCAAAAAGTGTCACCGTTTCGATGCTTGGCAAGATCAAGACGGCAGCGCAGATGACAGCCATCCCGCTATTGCTTTACCACGGTGAAATCCAGGGAAGCAGTTCGCAGTATTTGGGCACGTGGTTGATCTGGGTCGCGGCGCTGCTGACCCTATGGTCGATGGGATATTATCTGCGGATGGCATGGCCGGCAATTGCTGCCCGCAGTCATGAAAAGTGAACGCTTGATGTTGACTTATCCCTTGTAGCGCCTATAATGCGCGCTCTGTTTCAGCGCGGCAGTAGCTCAGTTGGTAGAGCGCAACCTTGCCAAGGTTGAGGTCGAGAGT
>ERZ1645187.272-NODE-272-length-49880-cov-21.359900_pt1 | contig 49880 bp, 46 predicted proteins | sample MGYA00575352_ERZ1645187 | MGnify/ENA primary metagenome ERZ1645187 (study PRJEB40837, sample SAMN11349314) | freshwater sediment metagenome | isolation source: river sediment | host: Sediment | place: India: Wazaribad , New Delhi | collected 2017-02-21 ... | reverse complement strand
GGGGGTTATTTCTTCAGTTCGATGGTCACCTCCACGTCCGGCCAGCGCCGGGCAACGGGCTGGATGGACGGGCGGGCGATGATCTTGGTGAACAGCCTGCTGTCGGTGGCGATGGATTCCAGGTAGATGGGCGTGGTCAGCACCTCGGTGGTCTGCTTTTCATCCCGGCCGGCGGGCATGGTGACGAGCACCGTGTCCGGATTGACGGTGATTTTGGCGATCTTCAGGTTGCCCGGCAGTTTGCCGATGATCTGCGGTTTGATGGCCAGGTTCTTCTCCACGATCTCGGCCAGGGTCAGCTTGAGCTGCTGGGGCGAGCTGTCCAGCAGGGTGACCCCCTTGGGCAGGTTGAGGTTCTCGCTGGTGATGATGATCGTCTGCGTGCCCCGGGTCATGCGCGACAGGTCGATCTTGACGCTGGGCGGGTTGGCGGCGAGGGTGTCCATGTCCGATTTGGGACCGGTGAGGTGCAGCTTGACCTCGTCCTCCTTGTCGCCGACCAGGGCGAGATCCTCGGCCGGCGAGGTGTAGTCGATGGTCACCGGCAGCACCCGTTCGACGATCTCGCGCTGGGCGACGATCAGGGTGGACCAGAAGATGGTGGCGATCACCAGGCTGATGAGCACCTGGAAGATGGTGCGCTTGCGGATCCGGGGGGCGTTGTCCCGACCGAGGAAGCCCATCTCCCGCTGGTGTTCGAGGATGGCGTCGGTGATCGCACCGGCGTTGGCCATGGGGCGCATCTCGCCGTTGACAAAGGCGGACACCCGGCCGCGCTCTTCCGAGACCACCAGGGCGAGCGCGTCGGTCTGCTCGGCCAAACCCATGGCCGCATGGTGGCGGGTACCGTACTCCTCGGACAGCCGGGTCGACTGGCTCATGGGCAGGCGGACGCCGAACTGGGTGAGCCGGTTGCCCTCGAGCAGCACCGCGCCGTCGTGGCCAGGCGAATTCGGGTCGAAGATGCTGAGGATGAGCGGCATGCTCGGCAGGGCGTTGAGCTGGTAGCCGCCGGAGAGCTTCTCCCTGATCGGCTCCCGGCCGGGAAAGACGATGATCGCGCCGCAGCGCTCCTCGGCCAGCTTGCACAGGCTTTCGGCGATCAGGCCGGGCAGTTGGGTGTCCTGGTCCCGCAGCCGCCCGGGACTCACCGACACCGCCTTTTCCAGCACCTTGCGCAACTCCGGCTGGAAGATGACGATCAGGCCGAGTACGGCCACGTGGCTGACGTTCTGGTAGATCCACTCGATGCCCTGCAGGTTCAGGGCGCTGGCCAGGACGAACACCAGGAAGGCGAGGACGATACCGGCCATGATCTTCCAGGTGCCGAGCCGGAGCAGGGTGCGGTGGAGAAAGAACAGTCCGGCGCTGATCAGCAGGATGTCGAGAACGGCCCGCCAGGAGAAGAAGTCGTAGGCGAGAGCGACGGAATGGCCCATGGATCGGTTCCAGCAAGAGGTTGTGGCGGCGCGGGGGCGCCGGTCGGATGCGGTGCGGGGTGGTCCGGCCCGTTGACAGCCGGGCGGCGGCGTCCGGAAAGGTAAGGCCGATTATAGCAAAAACCAACCGGAGTTCGAGGAGAAAATTCCGGCGGCCAGGGCGGGGCCGATGGCCGCAGGCGGGCGACTGCCGGCACCGGCCGGGGCTGGCGGGCGGGTGGCGTGGACTGCCGTTTCCCTGCCGCCGCCATCAAAAGAGCTTGATTTTTGAGCGGAGGGAGATATTATTGCATGTTTTTTGAAAACTGAATTCCTACCAAGGAGAATCCATCATGTCCCGTCAATGCGAAATTTGTGGCAAGGGCCCGGCCACTGGAAATAACGTCAGCCACGCCAACAACAAGACCCGCCGTCGCTGGCTGCCCAACCTGCAGCGCGTGCGCATGGTCACCGCCAACGGCGGCACGGTGCATGTCAATGCCTGTACCCGCTGCATCCGTTCCGGCGCCGTGGTCAAGCCCGCCTGAGACCGATCCGCTGCGAAGTGATCAGGCGGGGCGCCCCGGGCGTCCCGCCTTTTTTCACCTGCTGCCCGCTGTTTTCGCCCCGCCCCCGTCCGTACAACGGAGTTGCTGTGATGAGTGAAGAGGAAATCCGTTTCCTGCCCTACGAAGAAGCCCTCCGCCTGGTGGCCGCCATCCAGGAGGAGGAGGATGTCGAGGATCCCGACCACCGTGTGTTCATGGTGTACAATCACCAGGACCGGGAAATCTGCTGGTTCGACTACGAGGAAACCCTGCGGGATGCCGGCGTCAGCAAGAACGACGAGGCTTCCAAGGCGGCCGTGACCGAATACGTCATGCGCCACATCCCCGACTGGGCCCGCGACCTCTGAGCGCGCCCCGGGAGCAGCCCCTCACACCACCCCCCTGGGCATGTCCGGCACCGTTTCGTTGCCGAGCACATAGCCGCCATCCATCCTGATCACCGCCCCGGTCAGGTAGTCCGCCTCCGCCAGCAGAAAAAACACCATCCGCGCCACCTCATCCGGGGTGCCGGTGCGCCCGAGCAGGGTGTGACTGACCAGGGCCTGCCGCTGCGCCCCGTCGAGCAGTTCCCAGCCGCGCGTGCCCGGACCGTGGCGGGAGTCGATCAGGCCGAGCATCAACTCGTTCACCCGCACCGTGGGCGCACCCAGCCGCGCCCAGGTCTCGGTGAGTGAACTCACGCCGCGGTTGGCGGCGGCGTAGCCGTCGTTGAACAGGAGCCCGGCCGGACCGCTGCGGCCGATGATCCCGGCGATGGAGCTGAGGGTGACCACCGCTGCCGAGGTACTGCGTTTGAGCAGGGGCAGGGCCTGGTCGAACACCAGCCACTTGGCGTGCAGGGTGGTGTCCATCTCCAGCTGCCACTGCTCCCGGTTCACCTCCCGCCCGTAACCGCCGTGCACCACCGGCATGCCGCCGCGCTCGATGTTGTTGACCAGGAAATCGAGGCGGCCGAACCTCTGCTCGACCCGCGCCATCAGGTCGGCCACCTGGTGCGGGTCGCGCAGGTCGACCTGCGCGCACAGGTGGTCCCGGTCGCCGAATTCCCGCTCCATGGCCGCGGCCGATTCCGGCCAGTCGTACCAGGGCAGGACCAGTTGCGCCCCGCGGCCGGCGAGCAGCCGGGCCACGGCCAGGCCCACCGGCCGCGATGCCCCGAGCACCAGGCCCGTTGCCCCCTGTACATTCATCTTGTCTCTCCCCGGTGGCTGTTTATAGTTGGCCCATACCCCGCCCTGCTTACACCAATCCCACAGGATCGACAATGCGCCCTGTCCGTTTGCTTGCCACTGTTCTTGCCCTCGCCGGTCTGCTGCTGACCCTCACCCCGCCTCGTGCGCAGGCGACCGCACCCGCGGCGGAAGCCGCGGCGACCGCGTCCCGGCCCGTCGTCGCCTGGCCGCATGAGGGCAGCGATCTCGCCCCTGACCCGAGCCTGCGTTTCGGCCGGCTGGACAACGGCCTGCGCTACGTGCTCATGGTCAATCGCGAGCCGCGAGACCGGGTGGCCCTGTACCTGAACGTCCAGGCCGGCTCCCTGCACGAGACCGACGACCAGCGGGGCGTGGCCCACTTTCTCGAGCACATGCTGTTCAACGGCACCACCCACTACCCGCCCGGCACCCTGGTGGAGTACTTCCAGTCCATCGGCATGGGCTTCGGCGCGGACACCAACGCGCACACCAGCTTCGACGAGACCGTCTACAACCTGCTGCTGCCGTCCGGCAAAAAGGAGGTGCTGGCCGAGGGGTTCAAGGTGCTGGCCGACTACGCCCGCGGCGCGCTGCTGCTCGAGGCGGAGGTGGAGCGCGAGCGCGGCATCATCCTCGCCGAGAAGCGCAGCCGCGATTCGGCCGAGTCGCGGGTGGGCAAGGAACAGCTGCGGTTTGATTTCGCCGGCAGCCTGGTGGCCGAACGCGACCCCATCGGCACCGAGGAGGTGCTCGCCGTCGCGGACAGCCGCCTGCTGCGCGGCTACTACGACCGCTGGTACCGGCCGGACAACATGATCGTGGTGGTGGTCGGCGACATGGACCCGGCAGAGGCCGAGCAGCTCCTGCGCCAGCGCTTCGCCCCGCTCGCCGCCGCCGGTCCGGCCGCAAGCCCGCCGGACCTCGGCCGGGTCGGCGAGGAGGGCGTCCAGGTGCTGTTTCAGCCCGAGCCGGAACTGGGCTACACCGGCCTGACCCTGAACACGGTGGGCAACATCGCCCCGCAGACCGATTCCCGCGCCTGGCAGGCGGAACAGCTGCGCCACTACCTGGGCACGGCCCTGCTCAACAACCGCCTGCAGCAGCTGGAACGGCGGCCGGGCAGTCCGCTCACCTCCAGCCGGGTGTCCGGCGGCCTCTTCCTCCGGCAGTTCAGCTACGCCGGCCTCACCGCCCGGGTCGAGCCGGGCACATGGCGAGAAGGACTGGAGATGCTGCAGACCGCGCTCGCCCAGGCCCTGCGGGACGGGTTCACCGCGGCGGAACTGGACCGGGTCAAGGGGGAGCTGCGTGCCTCGCTGGACAAGGCGGTGCAGACCGCCGCCTCGCGCGACAGCGGCCGGATCGCCCGTGACCTGATCCACAAACTCAACAGTAATGAAGTGCCGCTCTCACCCGCCCAGGAGATGGCCTTGTACGGCCCGCTGCTCGAGGGAATCACCCTGGCTGCGGCCAACGACGGGCTGCGCAGCCTGTGGCGCGCGCCGCGGCGGCACGTGCAGGTGGTGGGCGTGGTCCCGCCCGATCTCGTTGGCCCGGGCGCCGAGGATCAGATCCGCGGGGTTTATGGCGCGCACGCGGCCCGGCCGGTTCCCGCCTGGGTGGTGGAAAAACAGGTGGACTTCCCCTACCTGCCGGTGCCGGCCGCGGCCGCTGCAATCGTCGCCGAAACCGGCCATCCGGACATCGACGCCCAGAGTGTCGAGTTCCGGGGCGGGGTGCGGCTCACCACCAAGGCCACCGATTTCGATGCCAACCAGGTGCAGGTGGCCATCCATTTCGGCCACGGTCGCCGGGCGGAACCCGCGGAGGGGCTGGCCCTGGTCGCCGAGGCGGTGGTGCGGGAGAGCGGCGTGGGCCGGCTCAGCCGCGAACAGCTGGAGGCGGCCCTGGCCGGTTCGAACGTCAAGCTCGAGTTCCGCGCCGGTGAGGAGAGCTTTGTCCTCACCGGCTCGGCCCTGGCCGGGGAACTGGAGCTGCTCCTGCAGCTGGCCTATGCCCGCCTGCACGACCCGGCCTTCCGCGACGAGGCCCTGGCCCGCAGCCGCGAGCAGCTGCGGCAGATGTACGAGCAGATGGCCAGTTCGGTGGAAGGAATGCAGCAGCTGCAGGGGGAGCGGTTTCTTGGCGGCGGCGGCCGCGAGTACGGCCTGCCCGCCTGGGAGGCGGTGGAGCGGGTGACGCTTGCCCAGGTGGAGGAGTGGCTGCGGCCCGCGTTCGCCACCGCGCCGCTGGAGATCGATATCGTCGGTGCCATCGACCCCAAGGAGGCGGCGCGCCTGGTCGGCCGTCACTTCGGCGCAGAGGAGCGCGTTCCCGGAGACGAACCGGCGGTGGCGCCGCTCGTTTTCCCGGCGGGTGCGAACCAGCAGTTCACCGTGGCCAGCGCCATCGACAAGGCCCAGCTCACCGTGGCCTGGCGGATCGGCGACTACTGGGACATCCACCGCACCCGGCGGTTCAACGTGCTCGCCAGCGTGCTCGGCGACCGGCTGCGCGTGCGCGTGCGCGAGGAGTTGGGGGCCGCTTACTCACCCCGGGTGTTCAGCCAGCCCAGCCGCATCCGGCCGGACTTCGGCCTGCTCCAGGCCAGCCTGACCGTTGCCCCGGACCAGGCGGAACCGCTGGCGCGGATCATCGCCCGGACCGCGGCCGAACTGGGGCGGAAGGGGGTGCGGGCCGAGGAGTTGCAGCGCGCGCTCGAACCGACCCTGACCGCGATCCGCGACGCCCGGCGCACCAACCGCTACTGGCTGGACGGGGTGCTCGGCCTGTCCGGCCGCCATCCCGAACAGCTGCGCTGGCCCCTGACCATCACCGACGATTTCGCCGCCATCACCGCGGCGGAGCTGACCGCGCTCGCCGCCGCCCACCTGGGCGCGGAGCAGGCGGCGGTGGTCATCGTCCGGCCGGACAAGGGCCGATAGCCCGCGGCCTCGCGCCTGTCTTCACCCGGCCAGCCACACGGCCAGGTTCTCGGCCTGCTTGACCGCCTTGTCGGAGACGCCCTTGAACTGGCCGGCGCCGCCGCCCCGGGGCCGCCGGCCAAGGACGATGGTGCCGCAGTGGTGGGCCCTGGCCTGGCGCAGCAGGTCGCCGCTCACGTCCAGGTGCATCTGCACCGGCAGCTGGGTGATGCGCCGGCGGCCGACGCCGTTGTCCATGAGCATCTGGGCGTGGGCGTAGAACAGGAAGTTGTCGATGTCCAGGTGGCGGTCGCACCACGCCCGGCCCCACTGGGCGTGGAACTCCTCGGCCCGGGCCGGCGCCTGCTTGCCGAACACGCTGTCCGAGTGGTACAGGCAGATCTCCGCGTCCGGGTGGTTCTTGAGGACGAACCCCAGGTGGTCGGCCGCCTTGAGCGAGGCGGGCTGGCAGTGCACGGCGAGCAGGAAGCGGTGCGAGCTGACCTTGCCGTCGACGATCCACAGCGGCACCCGCTGGCATTTCTCCACCAACTCGCCCGAGGTGCTGCCGAACAGCATGCTGCCCACGCCCCCCAGGCCGCGCCGGCCGATCACCAGGCTGTCGTAGCTGCCCCGCTCCGCCTCGTCGCGGATGGTCGCACCGATGCCGCCGGTGGCCACCCGGACGCGCGCCTGGATGCGCTCCGCCGAAACGCCGGCGCGCTGCAGCCGCTCACCCGCCTCACGCAGGTGGCGATGCGCCTGCTGCGTTCGCTGGTCCGAGCCGGCCGTGGGACTGCGGTGCGGGTCCACGTCGAACATCCACTCCTTGCCGGCGCCGCCGGAGGGGGCCACGGCCAGCAGGTGCAGGTGCAGGCTGCTGTCGGCGGCAAAGAGCCGTGCCAGGTAATCGAGACTGTTGGCGCTGTACACGCTGCCGTCGATGGCCACGAGTATGGTCTTCTCCATCTGTTTCCCTCCCTTGTACTGTTCTCGCCTGGTGTTCCGTTTCCGGCCGGCTTGCCCGCCGCCGCCCGTTGATGCTACAGTAGGCGGGAATCACCTCTTGGCGCAGGCCGGGCCTTCGCCGCCGCCCGAAATCCCCACCCAGTGGAGCGCGCCGTGCACCGTGTGGTCAACACCGAAAAAATTCCCATCCTCCTCTGGCTCGACCAGCTGGACGACGAGGCCATGGACCAGGCCCGCCACCTGGCCAACCTGGACTGCGCCTTCCACCACGTCGCCATCATGGCCGATGCCCACGTGGGCTACGGCATGCCCATCGGCGGGGTGCTGGCCACGGTGGGCGCGGTCATCCCCAACGGCGTGGGCGTGGACATCGGCTGCGGCATGCAGGCGGTGCGCACCGGCCTCGACGAAGTGACGGTTGAGCAGCTGCGCGCCATCCTCGGCGACCTGCGCCGCACGGTGCCGGTGGGGTTCCAGCACCACGACCGGCCGCAGCCCCTCCCATTGATGCCCGACCTGGGCGCGGCCGGGAAGGAGCACGAACTGCCGGTGATCCGCGCGGAGTTCGCCAGCGCCCGCCGCCAGCTCGGTACCCTGGGCGGGGGCAACCACTTCATCGAGATCCAGCAGGGCAGCGACAACCATATCTGGCTGATGGTCCACAGCGGCAGCCGCAACCTCGGCTACAAGGTGGCCGGGCTGTACAACCGGCTGGCCGTGCAGCTGGCGAAGAAGGCGGGCCGGGGCACGATCCCGAAGGAATGGCAGCTGGCCGCACTGCCGCTCGACTCCATCGAGGGGCAGCGCTACCTGCGGGAGATGACCTACTGCGTCGCCTTTGCCCGGGCCAACCGCGGCCGGATGATGGCGGTGCTCAGCGAAATCGTCGCCGGGGTGACCGGCTGTGACAGCTTCGACCCGGCCATGGACGTGGCCCACAACTACGCCGCCCGGGAGCACCATTTCGGCCGCGAGGTGTGGGTGCACCGCAAGGGCGCGACCCGCGCCTTTGCCGGCGAGTCCGGCATCATCCCCGGCTCCCAGGGCAGCCGCAGCTACATCGTCCGCGGCCTGGGCAACGAACAGTCGTTCAGGTCCTGCTCGCACGGCGCCGGCCGGGTGCTCGGCCGCAAGGAGGCGCAGCGGGTACTCGATCTGGAGACCGAGGTGCGCCGGCTCGACGCCCGCCACATCCTCCACGCCCTGCGCGGCCGCCGCGACCTGGAGGAGGCGCCGGGCGCCTACAAGGACATCGCCACCGTGATCGCCAACCAGCGCGACCTGGTCGAGGTGGTGGTGGAACTGCAGCCGCTGGCCGTACTCAAGGGCTGAGCCGGTCGCGCTCAGCGGAACAGTTCGCCCGCCGGCGGCAGCAGGCTGTGGGCGTACAGGGCCCGCGGGTCGGCGCCGCCGAGCAGCAGTTCCACCGGACCGGCCAGGGGCCGGCCCAGCCCAGCCAGCGCCCACGAGCCGAAGAGCCGCGCGACCAGCACCTCCACCGGCTTGTCCACCCGCTGCAGCCGCTCGCGCAGGGAGCCCGGACCCAGGTCGAGGTAGTAGCCGTTCTCCGCCGGCACCTTGGCCAGCCGGCCCGCCTCGGCAATGGCCTCCGCCAGGTTGCCGAGCCGGTCCACCAGGCCGAGCCGGAGTGCGGTGGCCCCGTCCCAGACCCGCCCCTCGGCGATCTTCGCCACCGCGGCGACGTCCATCTCCCGCCCCCGGGCGACCACCTCGAGAAACTGCCGGTAGCCCTGCTCCACGTCCATCTGGAACATGGCCTGCTCCTCAGTCGACATGGCGCTGGCCAGGTTACCGAAGTGGGACACCGCGGTGGTGCCGACGCCGTCGCCGTGCACGCCGAGGCGCGCCAGGGTGCGCTCCAGGGTGGGCACCGCGCCGAAGATGCCGATGGAGCCGGTGAGGGTCACCGGCGAGGCCACGATCAGGTCGGCATCCGCGCTCAGCCAGTAGCCGCCCGAGGCGGCCATGGCCCCCATGGACACGACCACCGGCTTGCCCGCCTTGCTGGTGAGCGCCAGTTCCTGGCGGATCAGCTCACTGGCCAGGGCGCTGCCGCCGCCGGTGGTGATGCGCAGGACCACGGCCTTGACCCGCTTGTCCTCGCGCGCCTTGCGGATCTGGCGGATCAGGTTGTCCGAACCGATCTGGCCGACCGTGCCGCTGCCGTAGAGGATGTTGCCCTCGGCAACGATGATGCCGATCAGCTGGTCCTTGCCCTCGGCGCGGGTGTGCGGCGGGGTGAAGGTCTCCAGGTAATCGGCGAAGCTCACCTGGCTGGGGCCGCCTGTTTTGTCCGGCTCGGCGAGCAGCGCCTTGAGTTCGCTCTCCATTTCCTGGTGCGATTTCAGGCCGTCCACCAGGCCGGTGGTCAGGGCCAGGGCGCTGCGGTCGCCGTGCACCGAGGCCAGGTTGGCCACCTGCGCGTTGATGTTTTCCCCCAGGTTTTCCACCGTCAGCTTGCGGTGCCGGGCGATGTCGGCCACACAGGCGGTCCACAGGTTGCCGAGCCACAGGCTGTTGGCCTCCCGGTCCTCGGCGGACATGTCGTTGCGGATGAGCGGTTCCAGGGCCGACTTGTAGGTGCCGACGCGGAACACGTGCAGGTTCACCGCCAGCCGGTCGAGCAGCTCGCGCAGGTAGAGGCGGAACACCGCGAAGCCGCGCAGGTTGACCGCGCCCATGGGCTGCAGGTAGATCCGGTCCGCCCAGCTGGCCAGGTAGTACTGGGCCTGCGAGTAGGAGTCGGCAAAGGCGATCACCTTCTTGCCCGCCTTTTTGAACCGCGCCAGGGCCGCGCCGATGCTCTGCGCCTGGTCGAGGCTGATGGAACTGATGCGGCCCGGCTTGAGCAGGAGCAGCTTGATGCGCTGGTCGGCCGCGGCCCGGTCGATGGTGTCGAGCACGTCCTGCAGGGCCACGTCCTCGCTCAGCGGTCCGCCGGCGAGCCGGTTGATCACCCGGGTCATGGGGTCGATGGGCGAGCGCTGCTCGACGATGGCGCCCTCCGGGGCGAGCACCAGGGCCGCGCCGTCGGGCACGGAAACCGGCGGCCGGTAGAGGAGCAGGGAGAGCACGCCGACCAGCGAGGCGAGCAGCAGCAGGTTGACCAGCACCGACAGGCCGGAACTGAGAATCTTCCATGCCCAGACAAAGGGCAGGGTCAGGATCTGGAACACGCGTTTCATGGGCCGGCCTCCTCGGGGCGGGACGGAGCGAATGGGAACAGGGGGGCCGGCGCTCGGGCCGCCTCCCGGCAGGCGGCCATCATACCACCAATGCGCGGGGACCGGAACAGTTCGCTCGCCGCCCGGCCAACGGGCCGGGAGAACCGCAGATCCGCACCGGGACCGGTCCGGCCGGCGGCAGCGCTCAGGTCCGGGAGGGGGCGGAGCGAATCTCCAGGCTCAGCGCCTGGGCCAGCTCCTGCAGGGAATAGGGCTTGCGGATGAACTGGCTGATGCCGAGTTCCAGGGCGCGGTTGATGTCCTCGGCGCTGGAGTAGCCGCTGGTGATGATCGCCTTGAGGCCGGGCGCGTGCTCGAGGATCCGCCGGTAGGTGTCGCAGCCGTTCATGCCCGGGTCCATGATCATGTCGAGCAGCACCAGGTCCACCTCGGTCTGCCGGACGATGGCCACCGCCTCTTCGCCCGAGGCGGCGGTGAGGGGCTCGTAGCCGAGCCGGGTGAGCAGCCGCCGGGCGATCTCGCGCTGGCTCTTCTGGTCGTCCACCACCAGGATGCGTTCGCCCCGGCCGCGCTGCTGGCTGGACACGGCGGCCTGGGGCGGCGGTCGGAACACACCCTGGCGGTCGGCGGGGAAATAAAGGGAGAACAGGGAGCCGCGGCTGCTGGTGACCACGTCGACAAAGCCGCCGTGGTCGTGCACGGTATTCCACACCACCGCCAGCCCCAGGCCGGTGCCGCTGCGGCCCATCACCTTCTTGCTGTAGAAGGGGCTGAAGATCTGCCTGATGTCCTGTTCGGAGATGCCCGGGCCGTTGTCCTCCACCGACAGCAGCACGTACTCGCCCGGCTCGATGGTCTCGTAGCCCTGGTAGGGCAGGGAGAAGCACACGTTCTTGGTGGCGATGGTGATCTGGCCGCTGGTCTGGATCGCCTCGGCGGCGTTGTTCACCAGGTTCATGATCGACTTGGCCAGGTGCATGGCCGAGCAGCTGATGTTGAGCAGCTTGCCCTCCAGGTAGGTGGCCACCTTGATCTCCGGGTAGCGCTGGGCGATCTCCCGGTACTCCACCGACTTGAGGTAGGCGGTGACCAGGGTGTTGAGGTTGTGCACCTCCTTCTTGCAGGTGGCCCCGCGGGCCACGGTGAGCAGGTCGTTGACCACCGCGGCGGCGCGCTTGCCGGCCTCGCGGATCATGATCAGTTCCTCGCGGTGCCTGAAGTCCCGGCCCAGGTCCATGAGCATCAGCTCCGGGTAGGTGATGATACCGGAGAGGATGTTGTTCAGGTCGTGGGCCACCGAACTGGCCATCAGCCCGAGCGACTCCATGCGCTGGGCGTCGGCCAGCTTCTCCATGAGCGCCATCTTCTGCTGCAGGGCGATCTCGTTGGCGGTGACGTCGCGGATGGCGGCCACCTGCACCTGGCGGCCCTGGTGGTCGATGTGCTTGACCCGGATCTCCACCGGGAAGGTGGAGCCGTCCTTGCGGATGCCGCGCGCCTCGAACGGGCCGATGGTCTCCGGGTCGGAGCCCGGGTCCATGGTGCGGATGGAGGCGCGGTCCAAGAGCACGCTGAACACCTGCCGGCCGACGAGTTCCTCCTCGCGGTAGCCGAACATCCGGCAGAGCTGGGTGTTCGCCTGCAGCAGGGTGCCCCGGTCGTAGATGATGATGCCCTCCCAGGTGGCCTGGGCCAGCTGGCGGAAGCGCTTTTCGCTGCGGCGCAGATCCTGCTGCAGCTGTTTGTGCTGGATGGCGTGGCTGAGGGTGCGGAGCAGGCTCTCCGGGGCGCAGGGCTTGCGGATGAAGTCGTACACGCCCTGGCGCAGCGATTCGACCGCGTTGTCGACGGTGGCGTTGCCGGTCAGGATGATGACCGCGGTGTCGGGGTGGTGGGTGCCCAGGTGCGAGGCGATCTCGGTGCCGGCCATGTCGGGCAGGTTGATGTCCACCAGGGCGGCGGCGTAGGCCCGCTGGCGCAGGCGGTCGAGCGCCTCGGCCCCGGAGTGGGCGAAATCGACCTGGTAGCGTTCGGCCTGGAGGAGGGGCTGCAGACTGCGACAGAACGGGATGGCATCGTCAACGAGGAGAACGGCATGTTCCATGGGCATCGGGGTCATCTGTCAGGGGGAGACTGCCAGTCCAACCGGTCCTCTGTCGGCATCAGCGGATGCCGCACCGGAAAAGCGTCCATAGGATGGATTCTTAAGCCTGTTTGTCGAAGAATGTCCAATGAAAAAATGCCGATAGCCGTTCTCTTGCAAGGGATTTCAGCTTGGCAGGACGAGAGTGAATACCGTTCTCCCGGATTGTGAGCCGCAGCTCACCGCGCCGCCCATCTGTTCGGCCAGGCTGCGCACGATGGCCAGGCCGAAGCCGCCGTGGCGGCCCTCCTTGCCGCTCACCCCGTCCTCGAACAGGCCCGCCTGCAGGGCCGGGTCGATGCCCGGGCCGGTGTCCTCGACCAGCACCCGCACCGTGTCCGGCCCGGGTTCGGTGCGCACCGTGATGGTGCCGCCGCCGCTGACCGCGTCCAGGGCGTTGGCCAGCAGGTTGAGCAGGATCTGGCGCAGCCGGTCCCCGTCGGCGCGCACGTTGAGCGGCTCCGGCCACGGCTGGAAGGCGAGGGTGATGCTGTTGTCCTCGGGCAGGGCCCCGCGGAACATGCGCAGGATGTCCTTGAGGCGGGGGTGCAGCTCGCTTCGGTCGGGCCGGGCGATCACCTGGGCCAGCGCCAGCTGCTCCAGGTCCAGGGTGATGCGGCCGATGCGCTCCATCTCGCTGTCGAGGATGGCCAGTTCCTCGCCGATGGGTTCGCCCCGGCCGCTCTTGCGGTCGAGAATGCGCAGGTAGTTGCGCAGGATGGCCACCGGGTTGTTGATCTCGTGGGCGATCTTGCGGGCCACCAGCCTGGCCGCGCGCACCCGTTCGGTTGCGAGCTGCTCCGCCCGTTCGGTCGCGAGGCGCTCCAGGTGCAGGCAGACCGCCGCCTGGTGGGCCAGGAGCGACAGCGGCCCCATGGGCTCGAGCAGGGGCAGGGCGCGTTCGGCCAGGCCGACCAGGAGGAGCCCCTGGACCTCGTCCCGGTGGATCAGGGGCACCGCCGCCAGCCCCTCGGTGGCGAACAGGCGGCGCAGCTGGGCGTCGAGCAGGCTGGCGGCCGGCCGCGCCGCCGCCGGCGGGGTGAACGAGTGTTCGCTCTGGCGCTGGCGCAGGGCCCGGGCGATCAGGCTGTCCGCGTGCCGGCCGGGGATGAGACTCAGGCCATCGACATCCCGGTGCAGGGGATTGCCGGCCGGGACCCGGCAGCGCAGGGTCGGACCGGGCCCGTCGGGAAGAAAGAACAGGCAACTGTCGATGTTGCACAGGATCTTCAGCCCCTGCTCCACGGCGCGCACGATCTGGTCACCGTCCTCGGCGGCGAGCAGGCTGTCCACCACCCCGGTCAGCCGGGTGAGGTCGCGCACCCGGCTGATCAGGCCGAGCGAGGTTTCGCGGCGCGCCTCCCCCTCCTCGCCGTCCTGGTCGTGGGAGGTGCGGGCCTCGCGGGGCAGGCGGATGCCGAGTTCGGAGGCGATGCGTTCCACCTGCTCTTCCACGCCGGCGCAGAGGTTGTCCACCTGGGGTGGCGTCAGGCTGAAGTACTGTTCGGCCGCGGCCAGGCCGTCCGGGTCGGTGGCGCCGGTGTGGGCGAGCAGGTCGGTGAGGCTGATGATGCGGGTGAGCGGCAGTCCCTGGGCCACCTCCTCCACCGGGTGGTGGTGGTAGCGGACGGCATCAGCCACCAGCGCGGGCAGGTGCCACTGTTCGCACAGCCAGGCGCCGGCCTGGCAGTGGTTGATGTGCAGCTTCTCCTCCTCGAGGAAGGCGAGGCGGCCGCTGTGGCAGCGCACACCCTTGAGCAGGAGCGGCGCGTAGCGGCCCGGGAAGGCCATCCACAGCAGCAGCTTGCCGATATCGTGGAGCAGGCCGGCCAGGTAGGCCTCGGACGGGCTGGCAAAGTCCACGGCCACCGCAATCTTGTGGGCGAGCAGGGCGCTCAGGTAGCTGTGGTGCCAGAACCGGTCGATGGAGAGCAGGCCGTTCGATTCCACCCGGCGGAAGACCTGCTGCACCGAGACGCTGATCGCCAGGTTGCGCACCGTGTCCACTCCCAGGTGGATGACCGCCTGCTCCAGGTTGGTGAAGGCCCGGGCCGCACCCACGGCGGAGGAGTTGACCAGCTGCAGGATCTTGGCGCTGATGGCCGCGTCCTTGTCGACGATGCGGGCAATGGTCTGCAGGCGGATGTCCGGGTCGTGACAGCTGTCGATGAGCTGCACGAGCACCTGCGGCATGCTCGGCAGGCTGCCGGAGATGCGCAGGGCGTTGAGGGTGTCGAGCGGTGCATCCATAACGGTGTGACGGGTCGGAGTGAGGAGGATGGTCGCGGCCGGCCCCGCTTGATTCGGGCTGCAGCGCAAGCCCTGGCAAAATTCCATGGAAAGGGGGCGGTTGCAATCCTTTCGGCGTTTTTGCGCCGGCCCAATAGCAAAAAACCGGTGCCGCCCCGGCGGCGAAATATCGCTTGACCCGCTCCGGACGGGTTGGGTAGTGTCACCGGACCGGGCAGGGGCGGCAGGCTCCCTGCGGCCCACCCCGTGCCCGGACGCACAGACCCCCAGGCCCCCCGCGGCAGCGGCGCGGGCGATCCGGCATCGCACACAGGAGGCGCATCATGCAGCTCGGCAGACTCGGTCATCTTCTCCTCTCCCTGGGCGCCTTCGCCCTGCTGCTCGGTGCGGCGGGCTGCTCGAAAACCATGTACGGGGCGGTGAAGTTCGAATCCAACCCGCCCGGCGCCGAGGTGATCAACCTCAGGGACGACGCCAACCTGGGCATCACCCCGGTGGTGGTCACCTGGGAATCGGACGACGGTCAGCCGGAGTACGTGACCGTGCAGACGCGCAAGAACGGCTACCTGGAGGACATCACCTCGTTCTGGGTGAACACCCGGCACGAGTCACGGGAGGCGGCCCAGGCCCAGGCCCAGCCCATCTTCGTTGAACTCAAGCCGCGGAGGCAGCCATGAGCCCTGCCTTCAGCCGCACCCGGGCCCGCCTGCTGGCGCTCGGCGGGGCCGTGCTGCTCGCGCTCACCGGCTGCGGTGACAAGACCGCCGCGGTGCGCTTCAAGGTGAACTCGGAACCCGAAGGCGCCTACGTCCTCTACCAGCTGAGCGGCACCGAGGCGCCTTGCGCCGGCGAATGGATCTACCTCGGCAACACCCCGCTGCAGGGCATCCACCAGTTCACCCGCGAGCAGCTGAGGAACAGCGACCGCATCAGCCTCAGGGTCATGCAGCCCGGCTACATGGACCAGAAAAAGGACTGGGGCGGAGAGGCGTTCTACGAGGAGGCCAGGGAGAAGGGGGTGATCTACTGGACGCCGGAGATGATTCCGGCCATCGGCCCGTAAGTTCGGGCGCGGGGAGCAGGCATGCGCGTGGGTGAGCGGGCGTACCGGTCGATCTGGCTGGCCGCGGACCGCCGGGCGGTGGAGATCATCGACCAGACCCGGCTGCCGTTTCGCTTCGAGATCGTCCGCCTGGAGAGCGCGGCCGCGGCCATGGACGCCATCCGCCGCATGCTCGTGCGCGGCGCGCCGCTCATCGGCGCCACCGCCGCCTACGGGCTGTGCCTCGGCCTGCGCGAGGACGTCCGCGACGCCCACCTGGAGCGGCTGGCCACGGAATTGATCGACTGCCGGCCGACCGCGGTCAACCTGCGTTGGGCGGTGGCGCGGATGCTCGCGCGGCTGCGGCCGTTGCCGGCCGGCGAGCGCCTGCGGGCCGCCTATGGGGAGGCCGCCCTGATCTGCGACGAGGACGTGGCTGTCAACGAGGCCATCGGCACCCACGGCCTGGGGCTGATCGAGGCGGTGTGGCGACAGAAGGGCGGCCGCGGGCCGGTGCGCATCCTCACCCACTGCAACGCCGGCTGGCTGGCCACGGTGGACTGGGGCACGGCGCTGGCGCCGGTGTACAAGGCGGCGGCGGCCGGCATCGAGGTGCAGGTGTGGGTGGACGAAACCCGGCCGCGCAACCAGGGCGCGAGCCTCACCGCCTGGGAACTGGCCGGGGCGGGCATCCCCCACCAGCTGATCGTGGACAATGCCGGCGGCCACCTCATGCAGCGCGGCATGGTCGATCTCTGCCTGGTGGGCACGGACCGAACCACGGCCACGGGTGATGTCTGCAACAAGATCGGCACCTACCTCAAGGCCCTGGCCGCGGCCGACAACACGGTGCCCTTCTACGTGGCCCTGCCCGGGTCGACCATCGACTGGCAGGTGGACGACGGCCTGACCGGGATCCCCATCGAGGAGCGGGACGCGGACGAGGTGCTCCGCGTGCAGGGACAGGATGCGGACGGTCGGGTGCGGAGCGTGGCCATCGCCCCGGCGGCCACGCCGGCGTTCAACCCGGCCTTTGACGTTACCCCGGCGCGGCTGGTCACCGGGCTGGTCACCGAGCGCGGCGTCTGCCCGGCGAGCCGGGAGGGATTGCTCGGCCTTTTTCCGGAACGACGGTGATGAGCGATCGGGAGATGCGCGCCCGGCTGCTGGCCACCGCCCGGAGCATGAACGGTTGCGGCCTCAACCAGGGCTCCTCGGGCAATGTCAGCGCGCGCAGCGGCGCCGGCTTTCTGATCACACCCTCGGCCCTTCCGTACGACCGCTGCGAAGCGGACGACCTGGTGTGGCTGGACGATGCCGGCACGCCAGCCGGCCACCGGCGCCCCTCCTCCGAGTGGCGCATGCACCGCGACCTCTACCGCCACTATCCCGCCGCGGGCGCCATCCTGCACGCCCACTCTCCCCACTGCACCGCCCTGGCCTGCCTGGAGCGGGCCATCCCACCCTTCCATTACATGGTCGCCGTGGCCGGCGGCGACACCGTCCCCTGCGTGCCCTACGCCACCTTCGGCAGCCAGGCGCTGTCGAATGCGGTGGTCGAAGCCCTCCGCCACCGCCGCGCCGCCCTGCTCGCCCACCACGGCATGGTCTGTCACGCCGCCGACCTGGACGGCGTGCTCGCCCTGGCCATGGAAGTGGAAACGCTGGCGCGCATGTACCTCATGGCCCTGGCCGTGGCCGAGCCGCCGCTGCTGTCGCCGGCACAGATGGCCGAGGTGCTGGCGCGCTTCGCCGACTACCGGCCGTAGGCGGAGCCCGCATCGCCCGCGCTCAGCGCAGGTAGAGCAGGGCGCCGATCTGGTAGATGCCCACCGCCAGGACAAAGGCGAACAGGGTGTTGAACACCACCGAAAAGGCCGCCCATTTCCACGAGCCCGCCTCCCGGGCGATGCACACCACGGTGACGAAGCAGGGGGCGTAGAACATGATGAACACCAGCACCGCCAGGGCCACCACCGGGTTCCAGTTGGCGTCGCGGCGGAGCCGATCGCTGAGCGAACCGGCCGCCTCGGGGTCGACTTCGCCCAGTGAATAGGCCGTGCCCAGGGTGGAGATGATCACCTCCTTGGCCGCGAACCCGCCGATCAGGGCGATGTTCGTGCGCCAGTCGATGCCCGCGTAGCGGCTGACCGTCTCGAAGGCGGTGCCGATGCGGCCGGCGATGCTATGGCGCAGCCCGGCCTCGGCCTCCTCGGCGCCGATTCGCGCCAGTTCCTGTGCCTTTTTCTCCGGGACGGCGGCCAGGGTCGCCTCGGCCTGCTGTCGCTGCTGCGCGAAGACGGCGGCCCGTTCCTCCGGCAGCCCGGGGTAGGTCATCATCGCCCAGAGCAGGATGGAGATGCCGAGAATGACCGTGCCCGCCTTCTTGATGTACTGCCAGGTCCGCTCCCAGGTGTGGATGAGGAGCCCCTTGAGGGTGGGAAAGCGGTAGGGCGGCAGTTCCATGACGAACGGCGTCGAGGCGCCGCGGAGCACGGTCAGGCGCAGGAACTTGGCCGCGCACAGGGCCACGATCCAGGAGAACAGGGTGGCCAGGAACATGTAGCGGGCCTGGTGGGCGGAGAAGAAGGCGCCGATGAGCAGGGTCAGTACCGGCAGCTTGGCGCCGCAGTTCATGAACGGCACGGTGAGCAGGGTCGCCAGCCGCTCCTTGGGCGAGCGCAGGGTGCGGGTCGCCATCACCCCGGGCACGGCGCAGCCGCCGGCAATGCCGCCGGAGACGATGAACGGCATCACCGAGGAGCCGTGCAGGCCGAACAGGTGGAAGATGCGGTCCATCATGAAGGCCACCCGGGCCAGGTAGCCCGAGTCCTCGAGCACGGCGATGCCGAAGAACATGAACATAATGATCGGCACGAAGCCGAGCACCCCGCCCATGCCGTCCACCACCCCGGAAATGAGCATGGACTTGAGCGGGCCGTCGGCCAGGAGGGCGTCGAGACCGCTGGCCAGCAGGCCGAACAGCGAGGCCAGCCCGTCCACCAGCACGGTGCTGTAACTGAAGGTGAAGGTATACAGGGCGAACAGCACCCCGGCCATGATGAGCGGCCCGAGCAGCCGGTGGGTGACCACCTTGTCGATCCGGTCCGAGGTGTGCAGCCGGTCGGCGACCCATTTGCGGCTGACCACCCCCTGGCGCATGATCGACTTGAGGTAGCCGTAGCGGTGGTCGGCGATCACCGCCTCGGGGTAGACGCCGAGCGTATTCTGCAGGTGGCGGACCACCTCGTCGCCCCGTTCGGCCAGCCGCCGGGCCGCCTCCGGGCTGGCGGCGCGCGCCTTGTCGACGATCTGCTCGTCATTCTCGAGAATCTTCACCCCGAGCCATCGTTCCGGGTAGACTGCGGTGAGCGGCTGCAGTTCCCGGATGGCCGGCAGCATGTCGGTCAGGGCCTCGTCGATGTCCGAACCGTAACGGAGGAACAGCGGCTTCGGTCGCTCCGGAGCGGCTGCCACCGCCAGCACCGCGTCGAGCAGCTTGTCCACACCCGAACCGGTGCGGGCCACCACCGGCACCACCGGCACGCCGAGCAGCTGGCCGAGCTGTTCGGCGTGGATGGTGAGCCCCCGTTTCTCGGCCACATCCACCATATTCAGGGCGATCACCAGCGGCACGCCCAGTTCCAGGAACTGGCAGCTCAGGTAGAGGTGCCGCTCCAGGTTGGAGGCGTCGACCACGTCCACCACCACGTCCGGCTTCTCGTTGACCAGGAAATCGCGAGCCACCAGTTCCTCCACCGAATAGGCGGTGAGCGAGTAGGTGCCCGGCAGGTCCACCACGCGCAGGCCCCGCTGCCGGTGCAGGCAGCAGCCCTCCTTCTGTTCCACCGTGACCCCTGGGTAATTGCCCACGTGCTGGCGGGCGCCGGTGAGGTGGTTGAACAGGGTGGTCTTGCCGGCGTTCGGGTTGCCGGCCAGGGCAACGGTGATGGTGGTGTCCATGGAAGCGTGTTCCTTGCTGGGTTGGTGGGGGCGGACCGGGTGCGTCGCGAGGCGGTGGAGAGGATGGTCTGGCCGGTGCCGAGTTGCGGCAGGGACAGGCGGAAAACGGCGCCAGGGCGACCGAACCGCCGTGGCGAAGGAAAAGGCGCGACCCGTTCCGGTCGGCGCGTTTACCGGGGCTCCGGCGGCGCTTTGCAGGTCGGCAGCGTTTTCTGCGGTGACGAGCAGTCGGACAGGGATCCGCAGCCCGAGCAGCAGCCGCCGCAGGAGGGGGCGTTGCGGTTTCGCCAGATCGTGCGCAGGCGCAAACCGAGAAACACGAGGGCCGCGACGATGGTGAGGATGACAATGAGGTTCTGCACGGCCGGTGTCTCCGTTCAGAGGGGATCGACGAGGATGTTGGCCGCGGTCAGGGCGTCGAGACTGATGGTGCCGCCGTTGACCTTGATCATGCACTGACGGCCGCCACCGCTGCACAACAGTTCCACCTCGGTGCCGGGCAGCAGGCCCAGGTTGGCCATGCGAGCGCAGGTGCGCCGGTCGCCGTTGACCGCGCACACCCGCATGCGACCCTGACAGCAGGCCTCGTGCAGCGGTGTGCCCCGCTGCTGCCGGCACCATCGGTTCCGACGCGGGCAGCTGTCCGCCAGGTCGTTGAGTGGCTGTCCAGGGTTTTCCGAAGGTTCCTTGAACATGGTGGGATCCACAGGCATGGCTACCGTCCTTGCTGTCGGCCGAGGGCCGGGTTGGCCGCGGGTTGCCGTCCACTGCCGCCGGCAACGGTCTGCAGCCGGTGACAGCGGATTGTTAGGTACTCCAAACAATTGTCACTGTCAACGACTTTGCCAAGCGTGGTCGAGGGAATTTTCCTGATTTTCGGGAGAAATAGAGAGACAGCGGGCGGGGCGCGGGGCCGCCGGGGAGGCGGTTGGAACAGCGGCCGGGACGAAGGGGAGAGGACCGGGTCGAGGTCAGGGGGCGACCTCGACCTCGATGTAGTCGGCCTCGTTGTTGCGCAGGGTCAGGGTGCCGTCCATGACCCGCAGGGCGACCGGGTCGTTGAGCGGGGCCCGCTGCTTGACGGTGATCTCGGTGCCGGGCACCAGGCCCATCTCGCGGATGCGGCGGCCCAGTTCGCCGCCCACGCGGACAGCAACGATGGTGCCGGTCTGGTTGATGGCCATGTTGCGCAGGTTGATCGTCGGCATGGGGTTCCTCTTACGTGGCTTCGTTCTGTTTGGCCCAACTGTCGCGCAGGGTGACGATGCGGTTGAACACCGGACGGCCGGGCCTGCTGGCCACCGGGTCGGCGCAGAAATAGCCCTGCCGTTCGAACTGGAACCGGTCCTCGGGCGTGCACCCGGCCAGGCCGGGCTCAAGCAGGCAGCCGTCCAGCACGGTGAGCGAGTCCGGGTTGAGGAACTCCTTGAAGTCGCGAGTTTTGTCCGCATCCGGGAACTCGGCGGTGAACAGCCGGTCGTAGAGCCGCACCTCGGCCCGCAGGGCGTGGGGTGCAGACACCCAGTGGATGGTGCCCTTGACCTTGCGGCCGTCCGGGGCGGAACCGCCGCGGCTGTCCGGATCGTAGGTGCAGCGCAGTTCGACCACCCGGCCCTGGTCGTCCTTGACCACCTCCCGGCAGGTGACCAGGTAGGCCCAGCGCAGCCGCACTTCCCGGCCGACGCTCAGGCGGAAGAACTTCCTGGGCGCGTCCTCCATGAAGTCCGACCGCTCGATGTAGAGTTCGCGCGAAAAGGGCAGGGTGCGGGTGCCCAGTTCGGGCCGCTGCGGGTGGTTCTGGGCGACCACCTGCTCGACCTGGCCCTCGGGGTAGTTCATGATCACCACCCGCAGCGGGTCGAGCACGCCGAACACGCGCCGGGCGTTGTCGTTCAGATCCTCGCGCACCGCGTTCTCGAGCACGCCCATGTCGATCCACGACTCGCGCTTGCCGATGCCGATGGTGGCGCAGAAGCCGCGGATCGAGGCGGGCGTGTAGCCGCGCCGGCGCAGCCCGGAGATGGTCAGCATGCGCGGGTCGTCCCAGCCGGAGACGTGGCCCTCGGTGACCAGTTGGAGCAGCTTGCGCTTGCTGGTCACGGTGTAGTTGATGTTCAGTCGGGCGAACTCGATCTGCCGCGGGTGGTTGGGGGTCTCGAGCGTGTCCAGCACCCAGTCGTACAGGGCCCGGTTGTTCTCGAACTCGAGTGTGCACAGGCTGTGGGTGATGCCCTCGAGCATGTCCGAGAGGCAGTGGGTGAAGTCGTACATCGGGTAGATGCACCAGCGTTCACCGGTACGGTGATGCGTCGACTTGAGGATGCGGTAGAGCACCGGGTCGCGCAGGACGATGTTCGGCGAGGCCATGTCGATCCTGGCCCGCAGCACGCACTCGCCCTCGGCCATCTGGCCGCTGCGCATTTGCTCGAACAGTTCCAGGTTCTCCTCGACCGTGCGGTTCCGGTAGGGGCTCTCCCGACCCGGTTCGGTGAGGGTGCCGCGAAAGGCGCGCATCTCGTCGCCGCTTAAATGGCAGACGTAGGCCTTGCCCCGGCGGATCAGCTCCACGGCGAAAGCGTAGAGTTGGTCGAAATAGTCCGAGGCGTAGTACAGGTGCTCGCCCCAGTCGAATCCCAGCCAGCGCACGTCCCGCTGGATGGCCTCCACGTACTCGGTGGATTCCTTGTCCGGGTTGGTGTCGTCGAAGCGCAGGTGGCAGACCGCGTTGTGTTCCGCGGCCACCCCGAAGTTGAGGCAGATGGACTTGGCGTGGCCGATGTGGAGAAAGCCGTTGGGCTCGGGCGGAAAGCGGGTGACGACGGTCCGGTGCTTGCCGCTGGCCAGGTCGTCGGCGATGATCTGGCGGATGAAGTCGAGCGGTCTGGGGGCGGTGTCTTTTTCGCTTGTCATGGGCGCGTGGTGCGGTTGCGGGCGTCAGGCCGGGGTGAACAGGTGGTCGACATGGGCCAGCCGGGCCACCACCTTCTCCCGGCCCAGGGTGGTGAGCACCTCGAACATCGAGGGCCCGGCCAGTTGGCCGGTGAGCACGGTGCGCATCCCGTTGATGAGCACCCCCGGCTTGACGCCGAGTTCGTCGGCCATTTCGCGGGACGCCTGTTCGGTGGTCTCGGCGGTGAACTCCGCCAGGGCGGCGAACCGTTCGGCCAGTTGCGGCAGCCAGCCAGCCAGTTCCGGATACTTGAGCACGTTCTTGGCCAGCGGCTTGGGATCGATCTCGTAGGTGTCGGCGAAATAGGCCCGACCGGTGGTGGTGAAGTCCTTGAGGGTGTGGAAGCGGTCGCGGATGAGCGCCAGCGTGGCCAGGTACCAGTCGCTCCGGCAGGTGGCGTAGGTCGGGTCCCAGAGCCCCTCGGCCGCCAGTTCGGCCTGCACCATCTTGCCTAACTCGCCAATGTCCATGGTGCGCAGGTAGTGCTCGTTCATGGCGATGAGCTTGGGGTCGGTGAAGAACTTGGGGTCGCCCGGCTTGTAGTTGAACACCGAGTTCACCCGGCTGATGCGCGACAGGCTGAACACCTCGATCATCTCCTCGCGGCTGAAGTATTCCCGGTCGTTGCCCGGGTTCCAGCCGAGCAGGGAGAGGAAGTTGCACACCGCCCAGGGGATGAAGCCGCGGTCCCGGTAAAACTGCACCGCCACCACCTCGCCGTGGCTGCGCTTGGAGATCTTGCGTTTCTGCAGGTCCATGGTCAGGGGCATGTGGGCAAAGACCGGCAACGGCGCGCCCAGGGCCTCGTAGAGCAGCACCTGGCGGGTGGTATTGGTCATGTGGTCCTGGCCGCGGATCACGTGGGTGATGCGGTCGCGGATGTCGTCGACCACGTTGCACAGCAGGTAGAGCGGCTTGCCGTTGGAGCGGACGATGACAAAGTCCTCGATGTCGCTGTAGGCCCGCTCGATCCGGCCCAGCACCTCGTCGTCGTAGAACAGGTTGCCCGGGCGGACCGGCACCTTGAAGCGGATGACCGAGGGCAGTCCCTGCGCCTCCCTCGCCCGCACCTCCTCGGGGGTCAGGTGGCGGCAGGTGCCGTCGTAGCCGACATCGTGCTTCTTGGCGGCCATGGCGGACTCCCGTTTCCGTTCCAGTTCCTCCTTGGTGCAGAAGCACTTGTAGGCGTGGCCGGCGGCGAGCAGGCGGTGGGCCGCCTCGACGTGGTCGGCGGCGAACTCGGTCTGGAAGTAGGGGCCTTCGTCCCAGTCGATGCCAAGCCACTGCAGACCGTCGATGATGCCGTCGATGGAGGCCTGGGTGGAGCGCTCCTCGTCAGTGTCCTCGATGCGCAGGATCAGTTTGCCGCCGTGCTTTTTGGCGAACAGCCAGTTGAACAGGGCCGTCCTGGCCCCGCCGATGTGCAGGTAGCCGGTGGGGCTGGGGGGGAAACGAACGCGGACTTCGTGCATGGACCACTCCTTGAATCTGGCAAAACTCCCTTGTGGCGACAAGGAAAAGAAAAATCGTATATATAACGCCTCCGGTCCCGGTCTTCAAGGGCAAGGTGCCCGGGAAGGGCAGATACGGGGCGGCGGCAGAGGATGGCCGGCAAGGCTCCGTGCACCCGCTACTTTCATCTTGTGAGTCTCTGGGAATATCGGTATATTTTTCAATTGTTTTTTCCGACAGGGGGACGAACGGCGCAACCCGGGACGATGACCCTCCCGCCGGTCCCGCGCCGTGTGCGGCTCTACGTCACCGTCGCGCTGTCCCGGCCGTTCGCCACGCAATGCGGCCGCCGCGGGCCGAAGGGTGAGCGAACCCAACCACCAGAGAACATCACCATGAACGAGAATCCTGCCGCATGCGGCGAGTGTCCGGAAGGCCGCGTCAAGGACCCCGCCGGTCGGTGCGTTATGCCGGAGGTGACCTTCGCCTCCTTCATCCTGTCGCTGAACACCTCGGCCCTTTACCACATGGGGGAACTGCCCCACCCGGAAACCGGTCGCAAGATCGTCGACCGAGAACTGGCCAAGCACACCATCGACACTCTGGCCCTGCTTGCCGAAAAAACCAGGGGCAATCTCGACCCCAACGAGCAGGAACTGCTCACCCGGATCCTCTACGAACTGAAAATGCGGTTCGTCAAGCTGGGCTGAGGCTGCGACGGGCGGGCATGCACGGGGAGGTTCTTGCGGTCAGGGCGCCGGCCAAGATCAACCTGTTTCTCCGGGTCACCGGGCGGCGGGCGGACGGGTACCACACCCTCGAAACCCTGATGCACAAGGTCGGCCTGTTCGACCTGCTGGAGTTGCGCCGGGGCGGCGAGGGGGTGCACCTCCACTGTCCCGGCGCCGACCTGCCGGAGGACAGCGGCAACCTCGTTCACCGGGCGGCCGAACTGTTCCTGCAAACGGCGGCGCAACGGTTGGGCGGTCCGCTTCCCGGGGTGGATATCGCCCTGTTCAAGAACATCCCGGTCGCCGCCGGTCTCGGCGGCGGCAGCAGCGATGCGGCAGCCACCCTGAAGGGGTTGAACAGGCTGTTCGACGCCGGCCTGACGGAAGGCGAACTCGCGGCCCTCGGGCTGCGCCTGGGTGCGGATGTACCCTTTTTCGTGGCCGATGCACCGGCCGCGCTGGCCGTCGGCATCGGCGAAATCCTTACCCCGGTCGCCCCGCTGACCGACTGTTCCGTGCTGCTCGTTAATCCCGGATTTGCCGTGTCTACACGCTGGGTGTACCAGAATTTTGCGTTGACAAAAAACAGAAAGGCAACTAACCTAAAAAATTTGCAGGAAAGTGCTGTCCGGCTGAACCGGCCCGGGTCAACAGTGGCCGTCAAGGGGTTGCCGGCATCCCTGCACAACGATCTGGAATCGGTCACCATCGCCCGGTTTCCGGAGATCGGCCGTCTCAAAGAAGAACTGCTCGCCCGGGGCGCGGTCGCCGCGCTCATGTCCGGCTCCGGCCCGACGGTGTTCGCTCTTTTTCCCGACCGGCAGGCTGCTGAAACCTGTCGCGCGCTGTTCGCGCGCCGGTTCACGCAAACCTTTCTGGTCCATCCGTATGCCGGAGAAACCCGTCGGGACACGTCAGGCAATGTGTCCCGTTGAAAACTGGGGCGTCGTCAAGCGGTAAGACACAAGGTTTTGATCCTTGCATTCGGGGGTTCGAATCCTCCCGCCCCAGCCATTCGCCAGAGAAAAGTGCCATGCCAAAAAATCTGAAGATTTTCACCGGGAACGCCAATCCGGCCATTGCCCGGGAAATCTGCGAATATCTGAAGGTGCCGCTCGGGGCGGCGGAGGTCAAGAAGTTTTCGGACGGTGAAATCTCCGTGGAGATCGGCGAGAACGTGCGCGGCGCCGACGTGTTCGTCATTCAGCCGACCTGCACCCCGGTCAACGACAACCTGATGGAATTGCTCATCATGATCGACGCCCTGCGCCGAGCGTCGGCACGGCGGATCACCGCGGTCATGCCCTACTACGGCTATGCCCGGCAGGACCGCAAGGTGCGGCCGAGGGTGCCGATCACGGCCAAGGCGGTGGCGGAGATGCTCATGGTGGTCGGCACCCGCCGGGTGCTGTGCATGGACCTGCACGCCGGCCAGATCCAGGGGTTTTTCAACATCCCGGTCGACCATCTTTATGCCGCACCCATCATCCTCAACTACATCCGGGAAAGCTTCACCGATGTGGTGATGGTGTCGCCGGACGCGGGCGGGGTCGAACGCACTCGCGCCTTTGCCAAGCGGCTGAACGCCGGCCTGGCGATCGTCGACAAGCGCCGCGAACGGGCCAACGAGTGTGAGGCCGTGCATGTGATCGGCGACGTCAAGGGCAAGACCGCCATCCTCCTCGACGACATGGTCGATACGGCCGGCACCCTCTGCGGCGGTGCGGAGATCCTCAAGAAAGTCGGCGCCAAGGAGGTGCATGCCTGCTGTTCGCATGCCGTCCTGTCTGGTCCGGCGGTCGAGAGGATAGGTAACTCCTGCCTGAAGTCGCTCCTGGTGACCAATTCCATCCCGTTGAAGGAAGAGGCCCGGCGGTGCGAAAAAATCACGGTCCTGTCGGTCGGCGCCCTCCTGGGCGAGGCGATCAGCAGGATCCACAACGAGGATTCGGTCAGTTATCTTTTTGTCTAGTCCACAGACGGAATATTCAGCAAATTTTTCATAGAACCCGCAGGAAAGGGGGGAGGTGGTCATGCTTCAGGTCAACATGAAAACAAAGGTGCGCACGGTGTTCGGCAAGGGGCCGATGCGGCAGTTGCGGATGCGCGATATCACGCCCGCCAACCTCTACAGCGGCGGTGCCGAGTCCGTGGCTCTGCAGTTCGATGCGGCCAAACTGTACAAGGATCTGCTGTTCATTCACGGCCGGAATGCGGTGGTGACCCTGGAGGTCGAGGGGGACAGCAAAGGCAGCCGGAACGTGCTCGTCCAGGAGATTCAGAAGGAGCCGGTTGACGGCAGCCTGCTCCACGTGGATTTCCTCGAGATCGACCTGAACAAACCCGCACAGTTCACCGTGCCGGTCGAATACGTTGGCACGGCCAAGGGCGTAGATCTCGGCGGCGACCTGCAGGTGTTCAAGACCTCGGTTCGGCTGCGCGGTTGCCCGCTGGACATTCCGGACGTGATCAAGGCCGACATCACCCAACTCGAGCAGGGCGGCAAGGGGCTCACCTTTGCCGACCTCGCTGTGCCGGCCAACGTGGAAATGCTGGAAAAGGCCGAAACGGTCTGCGTTGCCGTTTTCTAAACGTTGTTCGTTCGTCCCGCACCTTTCGATCCTTGATCGGGCCGGAGTTGTTCTCCGGCCCGATTCCTTTCTTTTCTCCCTGATGCATGGCGGATACCCGATTCCTGCTGGTTGGCCTTGGTAACCCCGGGGCGGACTATCACCTGACCCGGCACAACGTCGGCTTCCTCTTTCTCGACCACCTCGCCAGCGTCAACGGCTGGCGGATCGACAGCCTGAAGATGCAGGGACTGTTCGCTCAGGGCCGGCACCGGTCCAGTCAACTGTTCCTGGTCAAGCCGCAGACCTACATGAACCGCTCCGGTGAGTGCGTTCGCCGCTTTCTCGACTATTTCAAAGTCCCGCTGACCAACCTGCTCGTTCTCCACGACGACATCGATCTCGCCGCCGGCCGCATCAGGATGGTCCGTCGAGGCGGAGCCGGCGGCCACAACGGCATCCGCTCGCTCATTCAGCACCTGGGCACCCAGGACTTTGCGCGGATGAAGATCGGCATCGGCCGACCGCTTGCCGATGCCGCCGGGCATGCACCGGCCGTGGAGCGGTTCGTGCTGGCACGGATGAGCGAGGAGGAACAGCGGTTGCTGCACGAGCGCGCCGGCCTGGTCGAAGAGGCGGTCACCCTGTTTGTCGAGCAGGGCATCGACGTGTGCATGAACCGGATCAACGGCCGCTGACCTTGTGCGGACCACCAGCGCGGCGGCCGACCCGCTCCGTCGGCGCATATTCATCATGTTTTCACCCCGTTGTCCTCTTTGCCCGGGTCATGTTCGCAGGACCTTTTGCCAATACTGAAAAAATATGCTAATATAATATTTTAGAGGCAAACGGCGCTTGGTCGCGGGTCTCGTTGCATGTCTTTTCACAGTCTTCTGGAGGATCATGTGTTTGCAGCAGGTGATATGGCCGTGTACCCGGCTCATGGCGTGGGCTTGATTCAAACGATTGAAAAGCAAACCATCGGTGGTATCGATCAGAGTTTTTACGTGATGAAAATTCTCGACAACGACATGACCATCATGATTCCGACGGCAACGAGCGCCAACGTCGGTTTGCGGGCGATCATCTCCGATGACGAGGTCACCAAGGTCATCGACATTCTCAAGGAGCGGGACGTCAAGGTCACTGCCCAGACCTGGAACCGGCGGTACCGCGATTACATGGACAAGATCAAGACCGGGTCCGTGTTCGAGGTGGCCGTGGTGCTGCGTGACCTCTTCCTGCTCAAGGAGGACAAGGAACTTTCCTACGGCGAGCGGAAGATGCTCGACACCGCCAAGAATCTGCTGGTCAAGGAACTGTCCCTCGCCAAACAGATGGACCAGGACAAGGTCGAGCGGCAGATTGAAAAAATTTTCTGCTGATCGCCGGGAGTCCGGAACGACGTGACCCCGGTGGCAAAGGATGGTCCGGCTGCCGCCGGAGATGATCCCCCGGTGTGCTATTCGGTCCTGCCCGCCGAAGTCGGGCAGCGGCTCGACCACTTTCTCCTCGACAAGTATCCCGACCTGTCCCGTTCCTCCCTGCTCAAACGTATTGCCGCCGCGGACGTGCTCGTGGACGGTCGTCCGGTAAAGGCCGGTTTTCGCCTGCGCGTCGAGCATTCCGTCACCATTGCCTTCCCGCCTCCGCCCCCTTCGGAACTGCTTCCGGAGCGGGTGGATTTCCCCGTCCTGTTCGAAGACGCCCACCTGCTGGTGATCAACAAGCCGCCGGGCCTGGTTGTCCATCCAGCCTGCGGGCACCGGCAGGGCACCCTGGTGCACGGACTGCTCCACCGACTCGGTTCCTCACTGCCCGCTGCCGACGCCCTCCGCCCCGGGATAGTTCACCGCCTGGACAAGGACACTTCGGGGGTGCTGCTGGTTGCCAAGACCGAACAGGCCCTGCGGTTCCTCATGGCGGATTTCAAGGACAGAAAAATCCACAAGACCTATCACGCCCTGCTTGTGCGCACGCCCCGCGACCCGCAAGGGCGGATGGTCGCACCCATCGGCCGCCATCCCGTGCACCGCAAAAAAATGGCTGTGTGTCCGGAGAGCGGCAAGCACGCAGTCACCGCCTGGCGTGTGCAGGAGCGGTATCCCAACGGCTGGTGCCTGGCCGAGATCATCATTGAAACCGGCAGAACCCACCAGATCCGCGTCCACATGGCCGCCATGAACAGTCCGGTGGCGGGCGATGCGCTGTACGGCGGCACGCCGGGACACGACCGGGTGCTGCAGCCGGCTCGGCAGATGCTCCATGCCAGCACGCTCCGTTTCGTCCACCCGGTGAGCGGTGAGGTGTTGTGCTGCACGGCCCCGCTCTGGGCGGACATGCTCCACCTCCTCGATGTGCTGAGAAACCGGGACGGTGCATGAAGCCCTATCTGCTCGGGATCACCGGTGGCATCGGCTCGGGCAAGAGCAGCGTCAGCCGTCTGCTCGCCAGTGTCTGCGGGGCGCCGCTGGTCGATGTCGACCAGTGCTGCCGGCAGTTGCTGGAGGTCGGCCAGCCCGGCTGGCAGGCGCTGCGGGAACGGTTCGGCGACCGGTTCCTGCTCGCGGACGGACAGCTCGATCGGGTCGGGCTGCGTGAGCGTCTTTTCGCCGACCCGGCTGTTCGCCGCGAGGTCGATGCGCTGCTCCATCCGCTCGCCCGCGAGGCGATGCATCGGGCGGTGATGCGCCACGATGTGCCGCTGGTGCTGGTGGAAATCCCGCTGCTCTACGAAGCCGGCTGGCAGGACGAGGTGGATGGGGTGCTGGTGGTTTCGGCGCGTCCGGGGGCGCAGTGCTGCCGGGTGATGCGACGGGACGGCGTGTCCCGGCGTTCGGCGGCGCGGGCCATCGCCGCCCAGATGGACCTGGGCGAAAAGGCGCGTCAGGCCGATTGGGTGATCGACAACAGCGGTTCCTGGGCCGAGGTCCGGGAGCAGACCGCGGCCCTGGGCAGACAACTGGCGGCGCGCTTTTCACCTCGCGCCGACCAAGAAAGTGCTTGACAGCGGCACCCTAAACCAATATTTAGCTCCATAACATCTCAACCGATTGATTTTTCCCTCATCGGCTTCCTGACCTGACCTTTCACAGAAATTATATATCGCCAACCGGCTCGTTTTCCTTTTTTCAGAACCGGTTCACTGCGCTGGATAGCAGTTTTTCTGCTCCTTCCTGTTTATCCAGTCCATCTTTGTAGACAATCATAAAACCCTGCAATCTCCTTCGTGTTCGTTCAGTGGCGTGTTCGGCGCCATTCCACCGGCACATGATGCGGTCCAGTCATCGTGTCCCGTGTTCATTCACCTTTCCCGCCGTAGCCATCATGATCCATCCCCTCGATTGCCCCCATCACGCCGACCACTGGGAGGAAGAACCGGTCAATGAATCCAACTGAGTTGAAAAACAAGAAAATCAAAGAACTCGTCAGCCTTGCCGCCTCCCTCGATATCGAGGGGTACAGCAATATGACCAAGCAGGAGCTCATTTTCGCCATCCTCAAGGAGCAGGCGGATGAGGACGGCAAATTGAGGGGCAGTGGTGTCCTCGAGATCCTGCAGGATGGATTCGGCTTTCTCCGGGCGCCGGACTACAACTACCTGCCCGGTCCGGACGACATCTACGTATCGCCGTCGCAGATCCGCCGGCTCAACCTGCGCACCGGTGACACCATCGAGGGCGAGGTGCGTGCGCCCAAGGACAACGAGCGCTACTTCGCCCTGCTCAAGGTCGATACCATCAACTACGAGCCCCCGGAGGCGGCCAAGAACAAGACCGCCTTCATCAACCTGACCCCGCTCCACCCGGAACAGCAGATCAACCTGGAGACCACCCCGGACAACCTGAGCATGCGGGTGCTGAACATCACCGCGCCGCTGGGCAAGGGCCAGCGCGGCCTGATCGTCGCCCCGCCGCGGACCGGCAAGACCGTGCTCATGCAGAACATCGCCAATTCCATCGTCACCAACCACAAGGAGATCATCCTCATCGTCCTGCTCATCGACGAGCGGCCCGAGGAGGTCACCGACATGCGGCGGCACGTGGATGCGGAGGTGGTCAGTTCGACCTTCGACGAACCACCCCAGCGGCACATCCAGGTGGCCGAGATGGTCATCCAGAAGGCCCAGCGACTGGTGGAGCACAAGAAGGACGTGGTCATCCTGCTCGATTCGATCACCCGCCTGGCCCGGGCCTACAACACGGTGACGCCGGCCTCGGGCAAGATCCTCTCGGGCGGTGTCGAGGCCAACGCCCTGCACCGGCCGAAACGGTTCTTCGGCGCGGCGCGCAACCTCGAGGAGGGCGGCAGCCTGACCATCCTGGCCACCGCGCTGATTGACACCGGCAGCCGCATGGACGAGGTCATCTTCGAGGAGTTCAAGGGTACGGGCAACATGGAGATCGTGCTCGACCGCAAGATGGCCAACCGGCGCATCTACCCGGCCATCGACATCCAGAAGTCGGGCACCCGCAAGGAGGATCTGCTCCTGCCTCCGGACGACCTGAACCGGATCTGGATCCTGCGCAAGCTCCTCTCCTCCATGAACCCCGCCGATGCCATGGAATTTCTCCTGGACAAGATGAGCCAGACCAAGACCAACCAGGAGTTTTTTGCCTCCATGAACCGTTAGGTTCTGTTTTTGCTTTCAAGCGGAGGGCAAACAGGATATATTTTCAAGCTTTGTAGAAAAATTTCATCCCTTCCCAAGGAGGACGGACCGTGAAACCGGATATTCATCCCAAATACAACAAGATCAAGGCAGTCTGCGCCTGTGGTAACGAGATCGAGCTCGGCTCGGTGAACAAAGAAATACACGTCGAAATCTGTTCCGCCTGTCACCCCTTCTTCACCGGCAAGCAGAAACTCATCGACACCGCCGGCCGTATCGAGAAATTCAAGAAGAAATACGCCGGGTTCCAGGGCAGCAAGAAGAAATAGCCACCTGCCCGCCGCTTTCTTTTTTTTGCCCCTCCTGACCGGAGGGCCGTACCTGTCGCCGGTACCGGACCGCTCACCCGGCCCGGTCACGGCAGGGTTGCCGGCTGCCGTCACGAGGGGTTTCCCGTCTTTTTCACTGTCCGCCTATGCTTGCGAATCTGCAGGACATCGATGAAAAGCTGCACATGCTCGAGCGGCAGCTCTCCGACCCGGAACTGGTCGGCGACCAGCAGCGCTACCGGGAGGTCGTGCGCGAGCACAGCCTGGTGGCGAAGCTGGCCGAGTTGCATGCCGCCTACAGCGTGACCTGCGCGCAGATCCGCGGCAACCAGGAATTGGTGCACAGTGAGGGAGAGGATCCGGAACTGGTGGAAATGGCCAGGGCGGAGATCGCGGAGCTGAAACAGAAAAAGGAGCGCATCGAAGGCGAGATCCGCCTGCGTCTCTTGCCCCGCGACCCCAACGACGACAAGAACATCTTTCTCGAGATCCGGGCCGGCACGGGCGGCGACGAGGCGGCCCTGTTCGCGGCCGACCTGTTCCGCATGTACAGCCGCTATGCCGAGATGCAGGGCTGGAAGGTCGAGGTGATGAGTTCCAACCCGATCGGCATCGGCGGGTTCAAGGAGGTCATCGCCCTGGTGAGCGGCAACCAGGTGTATTCTCGCCTCAAGTACGAGTCCGGAGTGCACCGGGTGCAGCGGGTTCCGGACACCGAGACCCAGGGCCGCATCCACACCTCGGCCGTGACCGTGGCCATCATCCCCGAGGCCGAAGAGGTCGACCTGCACATCGAGCCCAACGAACTGAAGTTCGACGTCTACCGTTCCTCCGGACCGGGCGGCCAGTCGGTCAACACCACCGACTCGGCGGTGCGCGTCACCCACCTGCCCACTGGCCTCGTGGTCACCTGCCAGGATGAAAAATCCCAGCACAAGAACAAGGCCAAGGCCCTGCAGGTACTGCGCGCCCGGCTGCTCGACCGGATGGAGCAGGAGCGGCACGACCGCATGGCCGAGGATCGCAAGAGCCAGGTGGGCAGCGGCGACCGCAGCGAGCGCATCCGCACCTACAACTTTCCCCAGGGCCGGGTGACCGATCACCGCATCAATCTCACCCTCTACCGGCTCGACCAGGTGCTGGCCGGCATGCTCGACGACGTGATCCTGCCGCTCATAACCCATTACCAGACCGAAGCCCTCAAGTCCGCGTCCTGACCCGAGCCGGCCGCATGCACCTCGACACCCTGATCAGGCAGGCCGCCCGGACCCTGGCCGAGGCCGGCATCACCACCGCGGACCTGGATGCCCGCCTGCTGTTCCGGCACCTGACCGGTCTGTCGGCAAGTGATCTGGTGCTGCGCTCCGCCGACCAGGTGGACGATCAGGTGGCGGCTTCCTACCGGCGACTGATCGGCCGGCGGGCCTCGCGCGTGCCCCTGCACTACCTGACCGGCACGCGGGAATTCTGGTCCCTGGATTTCTTTGTCTCTCCGGCCGTGCTCATCCCCCGGCCGGAGACGGAATTTGTGCTCGAAAAGGTGCTCACCGTGTGCCGGACCGACGGTCCGGTCCGGCGCGCCCTGGACCTGTGCACCGGCAGCGGGGTGATCGCGGTGGTGCTGGCCCGGGAACTCGCCTGTGCCGTGACGGCCGTGGACATCTCGCCGGCGGCGCTGGCCGTGGCCTGGGAGAATGTCCGCCGTCACGGGGTGACGGACCTGGTCGATCCGGTCTGCGGCGACCTGTTCGCTCCCCTTGGCAGCGGTCGGTCGTTCGACCTGATCGTCAGCAACCCGCCCTACATCGCCGACGATCAGATCGACGGGCTCGAACCCGAGGTCAGCCGGGCGGAGCCGCGCCTGGCCCTGGCCGGCGGCCCGGACGGCCTGGAGGTGATCCGGCGGCTGGCCCAAGGCGCGGCCGACCACCTGCGGCCGGGCGGCTGGCTGTTCATCGAGATCGGCGCCGACCAGGAGCAGCCGGTGCGGCAACTCTTTCTGGCGCACGGGGCGCAGTACGACCGGATCCGGGTCATCGACGACTGGTCCGGCCGCCCCCGGGTGCTGCAGGCACGGCGTCGGCCTTCGGACTGAACGGTCCGGTCCCCTGGGCCGCAATCAGCCTCATCCTCTCTCACCCACACCACGCTTATGGACAAACTCGTCATTGAAGGCGGCCTGCCGCTGCAGGGCACGGTCCGCATTTCCGGCGCCAAGAACGCCGCCCTGCCGCTGATGGCCGCCACCCTGCTGGCCCCGGGCTGGCACACCCTGGAAAACGTGCCCGACCAGCGCGACACCCGGACCATGCTCAAGCTGCTGGAGATCCTCGGCGCCCGCTGGCAGCGCCAGGGCGAGACGGTGCGCATCAACACCGATCACCTCACCGGCACGGAGGCCCCCTACGAACTGGTGAAAACCATGCGCGCCTCGGTGCTCGTGCTCGGTCCGCTGCTGGCCCGATCAGGCTTTGCCCGGGTCAGCCTGCCGGGGGGCTGCGCCATCGGCGCCCGGCCCATCAACTTCCACCTGCGCGGCTTCGAACAGCTGGGGGTGGTCACGCGACTCGAACAGGGCTACGTGGAGGCGGTCGCAGACGGGCGGATGCACGGCGGCACGGTGTATTTCGATGTCCCTTCGGTCACCGGCACGGAGAACGTGCTCATGGCCTCGGTCGCCGCCCCGGGCCGGACGATCATCAAGAACGCCGCCAAGGAACCCGAGGTGGGTAACCTCGTCGACATGCTCACCGCCATGGGGGCGGAGATCGAAGGGCGCGACACGGACCGGCTCATCGTTCACGGCGGCACCCGGCTGCAGGCCACCAGCGCGCGCATCATCCCGGACCGGATCGAGGCCGGCACCTATCTGATCGCCGCTGCGGCCACCGGCGGCGAGGTCACCCTTACCGACTGCAACCCGGCCCACCTGCCGTCGCTCACCGAGAAGCTGCAGCTGTGCGGCGCCCGGATCGAGGTGGCCGACAACCGCATGACCGTGGCCTGCGACGACCTCGGCTCTCCCGGCCGCTGCCGCCTGCAGAGCGTCGATATCACCACCATGCCCTTTCCCGGCTTCCCCACCGACCTGCAGGCCCAGTTCATGGCGCTCATGGTGCAGGGCGACGGCACCTCGGTCATCCACGAGACCATCTTCGAGAACCGGTTCATGCACGTGGCCGAACTGCGCCGGCTGGGGGCGAACATCACCATCGAGGGCTCGCGCGCCGTGGTCCGCGGCATCGATCCGGCCCGGTTGTGCGGCGCCCCGGTGATGGCCACCGACCTGCGCGCCTCCGCCTCCCTGGTCATCGCCGGCCTGACGGCCAGGGGGCGGACCGAGATCTCGCGCATCTACCACCTCGAGCGGGGCTACGAGAACATGGCCGGGAAGCTGCGGGGCCTGGGCGCCCGGGTGGAGATCGTCAGGGAGTAGATCGCGGTGGCAGCGGCAGGGTCAGCCGGACGATGCACCCGGCCGGGGTGTTGTCCGCGATGGCGACCGTGCCGCGGTGGTTGTCGATGATCTGGCGGACGATGGACAGGCCGAGGCCGGTGCCGTCGGCCCGGTTGGAAAAGAACGGCTCGAATACCCTCACCCTCAGGTCGGGCGCAATCCCCGGCCCCTGATCGCGGACCTCGATCTGCAGCACCTCCTGGCCGCCCTGCTGGGTTTCGGCGGCGGCCACGGTCACCCCGCCCCCTTCTGCACCCACCGCCGCACAACCGTTTTCGAGCAGATGGACGAGCACCGTCTGCAGCTGCTGGCGGTCCGCCCAGCAGTCGAGGTTGGCGTCGAACTCCCGGTCGATACGGGCTGCCGCCGCGCCGAGCGGTCCCTGCAGCAGGCCGCTGACCACCTCGTCCACCAGCCGGCCGAGCGAGAACCACTCGGGCTGCACGGCCGCCGGCCGGGCGAACTGGAGAAAATCGGTGATGGTTTTGGCCATGCGGCCGGATTCGCGCAGAATAATGCCGACCAGCGTCCTGAAAGTGGCCGCATCGATGGCCGCGAGGTTGTCCTGGTCGAGCGCCAGAATCTGCGCCGAGCCGGAGATCGCGGCCAGCGGGTTGCGGAACCCGTGGGCCACGGAACCGCTCATCTGGCCGATGGCCGCCAGTTTCTCGGTCTCGCGGATCTGCCGCTCCATCCGTTCGATCTGGCTGATGTCCTGGAGGGTGATCACCTTCCAGCCGTTCTCCCGCTCCTGCCCCTGTTCCGCCGGCATGTTGAGATTGGAGTACGAATAGCCCAGGCGGATGGCGGTGCCGTCCCGCTTGCGGAAATCACAGACACTGCGTCCCTGCCGTTCCTCGCGCAGGGAAATGGCCGGGAAGCGGCCGGAGAACGGCTGGCCGAGCAGGAGCATGCGGGAGCAGCCGGTGATCCGTTCGGCCGCACGGTTGCAGGAGGTGATCCGGTTGCGGCTGTCGGTGGTGATGATGCCGGTGGCGATGTCGTCGAAGATCTGCTTGTAGAGGATGGAGAGCCGGTCGAACTCGAGCGCGGTGCGGTTGAGCCGCTCCTCGGTGGAGCGCAGCCGTCGGGCCAGTTGCCCGCTGAGCAGGGCGGCCAGGAAGAAGATCAGCCCGTAGGTGGCGAACAGGTTGGTACTTATGAACAGGTTGTCCGGCGCGCGGTAGGCCGGGGCGCGATAATAGGCGGGCAGCCAGTGGAGCAGTTCGCTGCCGAGCACCGCGCCGTAGAGCAGGGTGGCGGCCGCGGCCAGCACCAGGCCGCCGCTGCGGTGAAGGATGAGCCCGGCGGCGATCACCGGCAGCAGGAAGATGGGCGCGAACACGGAGTTGCTGCAGCCGGTGGCGTAGACCAGGAGGGCGGCGCCGACCGTATCCGAGAGCAGCTGCACCAGGCCGAAGGTGCGCACCGGCACGGCCGTTTTCTGCAGCAGGAGGGCCGAGCCGATGGTGTAGGCGTAGAGCAGCAGGAGGAAGGCAAGCGTCACCGACTGGGGCGGCAGGAGCACCTGCTGCCCCTTGCCGCGGAAGAACGAGGCGATGGCGATGAGCAGGGTGAACAGCAGCACGCGGGTGAACAGCCAGCGCAGCAGGTGGCGGCGGGTCTCCTGCTCGCTGTCGGCAACGGGGGTGAAGGTGCGGGCGAGGCGCTGCAGCATGGGCGGCTCCGGGGGCGGTGCGGTGGGTCGGGGGAACGCGGGAGCCCGCCGGCCTCAGTCGATGTTGTGCTTCTTGGTTTTGTAACGCAGGCTGCGGAAGCTCAGCTTGAGCAGGTCGGCGGCGCGCATCTTGGAGTTGTCGGCCCGGGCCAGGGCGTGCAGGATCATTTCCTTTTCCACCTGCTGGAGCACCTCTTCCAGTCCCCGTTCGAACAGTTCGTGCTCGTCCCGGGCGGCGACGAACAGTGGTTGGGCGGTGTCCGCCGGCCGGGCCGGGCCGGTCTTTTCCTGCCGGTGGAGCGAGAGGATGAGGTTCTCCGGGAGGATGATGTTCGAGGATTCGAGCGCCACGCCGCGCTCGATGATGTTCTCCAGTTCGCGCACGTTGCCCGGGAAATCGTACTGCATGAGCACCTCCATGCCGTAGCTGGAGATGGTCTGCACCTCCTTGCCGAGCAGGGTCGAAAACTTCTTGAGGAAGTGATCGACGAGCAGGGGCACGTCGCCGATGCGCTCACGCAGGGGCGGCACGCGGATGGGTACCACCGCCAGCCGGTAGTAGAGGTCCTCGCGGAACCGGCCGGAGATGATCTCCTGCTCGAGCACCCGGTTGGTGGCGGCGATGATGCGCACGTTCACCTGGCGGGTGCGGGTGGAGCCCACCGGCATGAACTCCCGCTCCTGGAGAACGCGCAGCAGCTTGGTCTGGATGATCGGGGTGAGTTCGCCGATCTCGTCGAGAAAGGCGGTGCCGCGGTCGGCCTGCTGGAACAGCCCGGCCTTGTCGGCGATGGCGCCGGTGAACGAGCCCTTGACATGGCCGAACAGCTCGCTTTCCAGAAGGCTCTCGGGGATGGCGCTGCAGGTGATGGGCACAAAGGGGTTGGCCGCCACCCGCGAGCGGTTGTGGATGGCCCGGGCCACCAGTTCCTTGCCGGTGCCCGACTCGCCGTAGATGAGCACGTTGGCCGGGGTGGGCGCGATCTTGGTGATCATGTCGAAGATCTTCATCATCTCCGGGCTGCGGCCGATGATCTCCGGGAACCCCTCCTCCGGCACCGCGCCGGCGGTGTGCCGCTTCTTCATCGCCGCCCGCACCACGCCCTTGATCTCGTCGACGTTGAACGGCTTGGTGATGTAGTCGAAGGCCCCGTTTTTCATGGCCGTGACCGCGTCGTCGGGCGAGGCGAAGGCGGTGATCATGATCACCCCGGTCTCGGGCCGGAGCTGCTTGCTGCGGGCGAGCAGTTCCAGCCCGGTCATGCCCGGCATGCGGATGTCGGAGATGACGAGGTCGAAGGGCTCCCCCTCGAGCAGGGCGAGCGCGCTTTTGCCGTCCGCCGCCGCCCGCACCCCGTAGCCCTCCTTTTCGAGAAGGATGGTGAGGAACTCGCGCATGCTCAGTTCATCGTCGACAACGAGGATGGAGGCCATGGTTCTCCCGTACCGTTTCCTGCTGATGGTTCTTGGTCGTGCGTCCGATTCTTGTAGCCATAAGTGGAAGTTGAAGTCAAACATTATCCATCCGGGTTTACAAGCCGGGGCGGATGGGGTAGAAGAGGGCGTCTCTTCGGTCCTTTCCCCCCAGACAACGCAACCCGGAGTGGTGTACACGGTGGAACAGCAGGAACAGTTTGACCAGCAGACCTTGACCGAACACCTGGCGGAGCTGCGCTCCTGCCTGCTGATCTCGCTCGGCGCCGTGGCCGTGGGGTTCGCCGCCGCCTACAGCGTTGTCCGCCACCTGGCCGACTGGTTCCTCCGCCCGCTCATCCAGGTTCTGCCCGAGGGGCGTTCCCTCATCTTCACCTCGTACCAGGAAGGGTTTTTTTTTACCTGAAGCTCGCCCTGGTGTGCGGCACCCTGCTTGCCAGCCCGGTCATCTTCCTGCAGATCTGGCGCTTTGTCTCCCCCGGCCTGTACCGCCATGAAAAGCGGCTGCTCGTGCCGTTCACAATCATCTCCACCCTCTGTTTCGCCGGCGGCGCCCTGTTCGGCTACTTTGTCGTCTTTCCGCCGGCCTTCCGCTTCCTCATCGGCTATTCGAGCGACCTGCTCGAGGCCATGCCCGCGGTCAACGAGTACTTCTCGCTCGCCCTGCGCCTGTTCCTGGCCTTCGGCATCGTCTTCGAACTGCCGGTGCTCATGGTCTTTCTCGCCAAGGTCGGCGTGGTCGATCGGCCCTTTTTGCGTCGTAACCGGAAATACGCCGTACTCATCAGCTTCGTCGTGGCCGCCATCCTCACCCCCACCCCGGACGTGGTCAACCAGCTGCTCATGGCCGGTCCCCTGATCCTGCTCTACGAGGTCAGCATCATCGCCGTGGGCCTGTTCGCCCGCCGCCCGCTGGCCGGTTTTCCCGGCAAAGGGGAGACGGACAGCGGGGTGACAACAACCGCGGACACGCCGCCGCCCGACTGAGCCGGTGCGCCGCATTTGCCCTTGCCGAACCGTCGGCAGGTTGTTTACGATACAGATTATTTTTCACGGACAACCACAGCCCGGCACCGCCTGCAAACCCCTGTCCGGCCGGTGGCCGGCTGCCTGAATCAACCGTCAACAGGAGGACATCCATGTCGTACATCGCCGATTTTGAGAAAGCCGTGGAGATCGGCCGGCCGCCGAACATCCGCACCCTGTTCCCCAACTCGCGCGCGCTCCTGGTGAGCGGCAAGGTGATCGACCGGGCCCTGCTGGCCAAGGGCGGCGCCATGACCATTGCCGCCAACGGCCGCAACCACCTGATCATCCGCGGCGTGCTCCAGGCGGCGCAGCGGGCCCGGGCGGCGGTGCTCATCGAGATCGCCCGCAGCGAGGGCGGCGCCTCCGCCTACTGCCCGACCAACTACTGGAACATCGCCCGCCAGGTGGACGCGCTGTGCAACGAACTGGCCATCACCGTGCCGGTGGCCATCCACGCCGACCACTACGGCATCAAGAAAGCGGAGGACATCCCGGCGGCGGCCATCGAGATTCCGACCATCTTCGAGGCCGGCATCACCTCGATTGCCATCGACGCCTCGCACATGCCTGACGCCGACAACCTGCTCGCCAGCATCGAGTTGTCCCGCTACGTGCCCGGCTGGGCCGGCTTCGAGACCGAGGTGGGCGAGATCAAGGGCAAGCACGGCCTGTCCACCACCGAGGAGGCCCTGTTCATCGTCCAGGGGCTCAACGCCCACGGCGTGTTCCCGGACTGGATCGCCCTCAACAACGGCACCACCCACGGCATCGAGGCCTCGGCCCAGGGCATCCAGGTGGAACTCACCGCCGCCATCCACCAGGCCCTGGAACGCTACAATGTGAGCGGCGCCCAGCACGGCACCTCGGGCAACAACTCCGACCGGCTGCGGGCCATCGCCGCGCAGACCAACTCCACCAAGGCCAACGTGGCCACGGCCCTGCAAATGGTCAGCTGGGGCCTGGAGGTCAACGACTACGGCAACGCGGTGCTCGACGCCAGCGGCGACTTCATCAAGGTCCCGGGCGAGGGCGTCACCGAGGAACTCTGGCAGGCGATGCGCGCCTATGCCGACAGCAAGGGCTGGAAAAAGGGCGACTACAAGAGCCTCAACCTGGTCTTTGAGAACCGCATCATGGGGCAGCCGCGGGCGGTGCGCGAGCGCATGGCCCGGCGGGTGGAGGATTTTGTCCACACCCTGCTGGTTTCGGTGTTCAACGCCGCTGACACCGCTCGGCTCGGCGTGGAGGCGATCCTCGCGGCCGGCAGCTACGACCTCGGCCCCAAGGTCGGGCGGATCGAGTCACCCGAGGAGTGGACCGCGGACAAGATCCGGGCGCGGGCAGCCACCATCACCAGCGACAAGGGACCGGCGGGTGATTATGACGACTGAACCGGTCGCGGCGTTGGCCGGCCCGGTGACGGACAACAACTGGGAGGACGGGGAGTGAGCCCATTTGCGAAGATACTGGTCACCGGCGCCGCCGGCTTCATCGGCCACGGTCTCTGCCAGCGGCTGCTGGCCGAGGGCAGGACCGTGGTCGGCCTGGACAACCTCAACGACTACTACGACCCGCAGTTGAAGCGGGACCGGCTCGCCCGGCTGCAGGTCTACCCCGGGTTTTCCCACGCCTTCTTCGACATGGCCGACCGCGAGCAATGCGCGGCCCTGTTCGCGGCGGAGCGGTTCGACGCGGTGGTCAACCTGGCGGCCCAGGCGGGAGTGCGCTACTCGCTCGTCAATCCTCACTCCTACGTGGACACCAACCTGGTCGGCTTCGTCAACCTCCTCGAGGGCTGCCGCCACACCGGCGTCCAGCACCTGGTGTACGCCTCGTCGAGTTCGGTCTACGGGGCGAACACCCGCATGCCTTTCTCGGTGCACGACAACGTCGACCACCCGGTGAGCCTGTACGCGGCCTCGAAAAAGGCCAACGAACTCATGGCCCACACCTACAGCCACCTGTTCGCGCTGCCGACCACGGGCCTGCGCTTCTTCACCGTGTACGGGCCCTGGGGCCGGCCGGACATGGCCCTGTTTCTGTTCACCCGGGCGATTCTCGAAGACCGGCCCATCGACGTGTTCAACAACGGCAACATGGAACGGGACTTCACTTACATCGACGACATCGTCGAAGGCGTGGTGCGGGTGATCGACCGGGCCGCCGAACCCAACCCGGCCTGGCAGGGCGACCAGCCCGACCCGGCGACCAGCTACTGTCCCTGGCGGGTGTTCAACATCGGCAACAACAGCAAGGAACGGCTGATGCGCTACATCGAGGTGCTGGAAGAGTGCCTCGGCCGCACGGCGAAGAAGAACTTCCTCCCCATGCAGGCCGGTGACGTGCCGGCCACCTACGCCGATGTGCAGGACCTGGTGCGCACCGTCGGCTTCAAACCGTCGACCCCCATCGAGGTCGGCGTCCGTCATTTCGTCGACTGGTACCGGGACTACTACAAGGTGTGAACAAACGGGACTGACCGCGCTGCCGCGGGCCACCGCTTTGGGTGGCCCGCGGCCGGTGCGATCCTGCGGGACTCGGGTCAGGGAATGGCCTGGCCGCTGCGGCGCACGGGTGTGGCCGGCGGCGCCATGCGGGTGGCCTGGGTGGTGGTGAGGCGGGCGGGCCGGGCCGGGGCCGGTGCGGCCGCCGGGCGCGTCTCCTGCAGGGCCGCCTGCTGCGCGGGACGCGGGTTCTGCGGCAGGGTTCGGGCCGTGGCGACGGGCTGGGTCGTTCGCGCTGGCGGCTGGACCTGGGCCACCAGGGTCGTCGGCCGCACCGGTTTGCCGGTGGTGAAGGCGTAGGCCTGGTTGTTGAGGGACACGGTCGGGGGCAGGCGGGTCAGTTCGAACAGGGTGTAGCCGCGCAGCAGGTTCCGCCAGAAGGGCAGGTGGGGGGACCGGGTGTGCCGCATCAGGTTGGCGACCGTCATCCGGAAGGGAAAGATGTGCACCGGAAACGAGAGTTGGCCGCTGTTCAGGGCGTAATCGGCGATGGTGTAGATCTCCTCGATGGCCGGGTCGGTCATGGCGAAGCAGCCCACCGAGTCCTTTTTGCCGTGCACCATGATGGCGCCGCCGGTGGCGCCGCGCAGCAGGTCGTACTCGTTCGGGTAGCCGACGTTGAAGGCCAGGTGGAAATTGCTCCACGGGTTCATTCGCTCGGCGGTGACCGCGTAGAATCCCTCCGGCGCCTGCAGATCCCCTTCCCGCATCTTCGGACCGAGCCCGCCGGAAAACCTGGCTATCGGGTATTTCTTGAACAGCTTGAACCGCTCGCCGCGCTCCACCCACACCTCCAGTTCCTTGCTTTCCTTGAAGATGCGGATATAGATGGGCGCGCCCAGGGTCAGCGAGGCGAGCCGGAACTGGTTGCGCAGGTCCGCCTCGCGCTGGGCGCGCACCGCCACGGAGCGTTCACTCTGCGGGGTCGGCGGGCAGGGCGGAGCCGGGGTGGGCCGGGCCAGGGTTTTGGCCGGTGGCGGCAGGCTCTTGCTGTCCGCCGGCACCACGGCCGCCCCTTTTTTCTTGTGCGAGCAGCCCGCTCCAGCCGTGAGCAGGGCGAGGCCGAGACAGACGATGCAGACGAGGCGGACAGCGAGGGCGATGGGTGTGTGCTTCATGGGGCCTGCGTTTTTTCGTTGACCGGTTGACAAGGGCGCCGCCGGGATCAGCCCGGCAGCCGGGTCTGTGCGGGACGCATCAGGTCGAGCACGCTGCTGACGATGCCGTCCGCGTCGATGCCCGCGGCCTGCCAGAGCACGGCCTGCGGCCCGTGTTCGACGAAGCGGTCCACGTAGCCGAGCCGTCGCACCGGCAGGTGCAGACCGCGCTCGTTGAGCGCCTCCAGTACGGCACTGCCGAAACCGGACTGGACACAGTTGTCCTCGACCGTCACCACCCGCCGGGTGCGCGCCGCCCAGTCGGCGATCAGGTCGCTGTCCAGCGGCTTGAGGAAGCGGGGGTTGATCACCGCCGCGTCGATGCCCTGCGTCTCGAGGCGGGCCGCCGCGGCCAGGGCCGGGCCGACCCGGTTGCCGATGGGCAGCAGGAGCACGTCCGTGCCTGCGCGCAGCACCGTTCCCCGGCCGATCTCCAGCCGGCGAAAGTCCGGCTCCAGGGCGACGCCCTCGCCGTTGCCCCGGGGGTAGCGGAGCACCACCGGGCCGTGGTGGGCCAGGGCGGTGTGGAGCATGTGCTGCAGTTCGTTCTCGTCCGCCGGCGCCATCACGACCAGGTTGGGGATGAAGCGCAGGAAGGCGAGGTCGAACACCCCGTGGTGGGTCGGCCCGTCATCGCCGACCACGCCGCTGCGGTCCAGGGCGATGGTCACCGGCAGGTTGGGCAGGCAGACGTCGTGGATGAGTTGGTCCAGGGACCGCTGCATGAACGAGGAATAGACCGCGAAGAACGGCCGCAGCCCCTCCAGGGCGAGCCCGGCGGCAAAGGTGACGGCGTGCTGCTCGGCGATGCCCACGTCGAAGAAGCGGTCCGGGAACTCGGCCGCGAAGGGCAACAGGCCGGTGCCGCCGGGCATGGCCGCGGTGATCGCCACCACCCGCTCATCCCGCCGCGCGAGCCGGCAGAGGGTGTCGCCGAACACTCTGGTGTAGCTCACCCCGCCGCCGCTCCTGACCGGCGTGCCCGTGGCCACGTCGAAGGGCCCGACCCCGTGGAACTCGCCCGGGTTGGTCTCGGCCGGCTTGTAGCCCTTGCCCTTGGTGGTGATCACGTGCACCAGCACCGGGCCGTGCGAATTGTCGCGCACGTTTTCCAGGGTGGCGATCAGGTCGTCCAGTTCGTGGCCGGGAATCGGGCCGACATACTTGAACTTGAGCGCCTCGAAGAGCATGCCCGGGGTGAACAGGTTCTTGAGGTTTTCCTCGCTCTTGCGCAGCACGGTGAGGATGTTCTCCCCCACCGAACTGAGCGCCATGAGCCGGTCCTCGATGTGGTCGCGCAGCCGGCGGATGGTGCGGCTGGTCATCTTGCGGCTGAGGAAACTGGACAGGGCGCCGACGTTTTTCGAGATCGACATCTCGTTGTCGTTGAGCACCACGATCAGGTTCCGGCCCAGGTCGCCGGCGTGGTTGAGGCCCTCGAAGGCCATGCCCGCGGTCATCGAGCCGTCGCCGATGACGGCGATGACCTTGCCGGGTTCGTCCCGGATTGCCTTGGCCGCGGCCATGCCCAGGCTGTAGCTGATGGAGGTGGAGCTGTGGCCGGCCCCCACCGGGTCGTACTCGCTCTCGGCCCGCTTGGGGAAGCCGCTCAAACCCCGGTGCTGGCGCAGGGTGGCGAAGCGGTCCTTGCGGCCGGTGAGCAGCTTGTGGGCATAGGCCTGGTGGCCCACATCCCAGACCAGCCGGTCGCGGGGCGTGTCGAACACGTAGTGCAGGGCCAGGGTCAGTTCGACCACGCCCAGGCTGGGCGCCAAATGACCGCCGGTGCGGGCCACGGTGGTGATGATGGTCTCGCGCAGTTCGCGGGCGAGCTGTTCCATCTCGGCCACGCTGAGGTCGCGCAGGTCCGCGGGGGAGTTGACGGTGTCCAGCAGCCGGTACTGCCGCTCGGCGTGAGTATCGACGATGAGCATGATTATTTTCTGCGGTCCACGATGTAGTTGGCCAGGGCCCGAAGCGGGTCGGCCTTGCGGTCGAAGGAGGCGAGGGCGGCAACGGCCTCCGCCGCCGCTTCCCGCGCCATGGTTTTCGAGGTCTCGACCCCGAACAGCGAGGGGTAGGTGACCTTCTGGGCGCGCTCGTCGCTGCCCGCGGTCTTGCCCAGTTCCTCGGTGGTGGCGACCACGTCGAGCAGGTCATCGACGATCTGGAAGGCCAGGCCGATGTTGTCGCCGTAGGCGCACAGGGCCGCCTCCTGGTCGGGATCGGCGCCGGCCACCAGGCCGCCGCACTGCACCGCGGCGGTGATCATGGCCCCGGTTTTGCTGCGGTGAATGCTGCGCAGCACGTCGTAGCCGACCTGCTGGCCCTCGAAGAGCATGTCCAGGCTCTGGCCCCCGACCATGCCCAGGGGGCCGGCCGCCCGGGCGATGGCCGCGATGACGCGCACCCGGGTGGCGGCGTCGATGGTTGCGGTCGCCTCGCCGCCGAGCAGTTCAAAGGCAAAGGTGAGCAGGCCGTCACCGGCGAGGATGGCGGCCGCCTCGCCGAACACGGTGTGGTTGGTAGGCTTGCCGCGGCGCAGGTCGTCGTCGTCCATGGCCGGCAGGTCGTCGTGGATGAGCGAGTAGGTGTGGATGCACTCGAGCGCGCAGGCCACCGGCAGAACCCGGCGGGCGACCGCCTCCGCCTCGTCCACGGCCTCGGCCCCGGCCAGGCAGAGGATGGGCCTCAGGCGCTTGCCGCCGACGAACAGGCTGTAGCGCATGGATTCGATGTGCTCGCGGAAGGGGCCGTCCGCTGCGAGCATGAAGCGGGCAAGGCCGTCTTCGACCCGGCGGCGCCGCTCACTGAGGTAGGTCGTTATCTCCACCTTCTTCCTCCGCAAAGGGCACGGCCACCAGCTCACCGTCCTTTTTCAGGAGCAGGTCGACGCGGCTTTTCGCCTCCTCGAGCCGGCTGTTGCAGAACTGCACCAGTTCGATGCCTTCGTTGAATTTGTCCAGGCTCTTTTCCAGGCTCAGATCGCCGGCCTCGAGTTCGGCGGTGATCTGCTCCAGTTTGGCGAGCGCCTGTTCGAACGTCTTTTTTGCCATGGTCCCTGCGGCCGCCGGAACGCGGCGACGATTTTGTTTGCCGGATGAAACATCCGGAAGTAACAAGCGACTTTAAACAGAATACCCCGTGGTTTCAACCTCTCTTTGGCGATGATCACCCAGATCGAACCGTTCCTCTCCTGGCTGCTGGTGGAAAAGGGGTATTCGCCCCACACCGCGGCCAGTTACAAGCGCGACCTGCGCGAATTCGTCCGCTTCTGCGGCGACGACAGCCCGCCCGACCGGGTCACCGCGGTCACGGTCCGTTCCTTCGTCGCCAGCCTGTACGCGACCAACGCGAGCGCCTCGGTGGCGCGCAAGCTCTCGACCCTGCGCACCTTCTTCAGTTTTCTGCGCCGCCGCGGAATTCTTGCCGCCGACCCGCTGGCCGGGGTGGTCGGACCCAGGCGCGGCCGGCACATCCCGGCCTTTCTCACCGTGGACGAGGTGTTCGCCCTGGTCGAGGCGCCCACCGCCGTGGACCGGTACTGGCGGCGGGACCGGGCGGTGCTGGAGCTGCTCTACGCGACCGGCATGCGTGTGTCGGAACTGGTGGCCGCCAACCTCGCGGACTTCGACTGGGCCGAGGAGATGGTGCGGGTCCGCGGCAAGGGCAACAAGGAACGGCTCATTCCGTTTGGCCGGGCCGCCAGCGAGGCCCTGCGCCAGTACCTGCCCGAGCGGGATGCGCTCCTCCTTGCCCGCGCCGCCCGCGGCCGTCAGACCGAGCGTCAGGCCCTGTTCCTCAACGGCCGGGGCACGCGCTTGAGCGCGCGGTCGGTGGAGCGGTTCGTGCAGGGCTACGGCCTGCGCGCCGGCATCGGCGTGAGTGTCACCCCGCACGGCCTGCGCCACTCGTTCGCCACCCACCTGCTCGAGATGGGCGCGGATCTGCGCACCGTCCAGGAACTGCTCGGTCACGTCAGCCTGTCCACCACCCAGATGTACACCCACCTGAACATCGACCATCTCACCCGGGTCTACGACCAGGCCCATCCGCAGGCCCGGCGCAAGGAATGAAAGGCCCTGCGCCGCCGAATGCGCAGCGGGCGGAAAACCGGCCCGGCCATTGACGGGCTCCGGCTTGATGTTTACCCGTTTGCGCATTGTTTTTTTATCAATCACCACCAGCAGCACAGGAACATGCGCCCACAACCCATCCGCTCCACCACCATCCTTGCCATTCGTCACCGGGGCGAAGTCGTTGTCGCCGGCGACGGCCAGGTCTCCCTCGGGGCGACCGTGATCAAGCACCAGGCCAGAAAGGTCCGGCGGCTCTACCACGACCAGGTGATCACCGGTTTTGCCGGCGCCACCGCCGACGCCTTCACCCTCTACGACCGGCTGGAGCAGAAGCTCGAGCAGTACAACGGCAACCTCATGCGCAGTGCGGTCGAACTGGCCAAGGACTGGCGCACGGACAAGATGCTGCGCCGCCTCGAGGCCATGCTCATCGCCGTGGACGCCAGGTACTCGCTGCTGTTGTCCGGCACCGGCGACGTCATCGAGGCGGACGACGGCATCCTCGCCATCGGCTCGGGCGGCCCCTACGCCCAGGCGGCGGCGCGGGCCCTCATCGACCATTCCGCGCTCGACGCGGCCGCCATCGCCCGCACCGCCCTGGAGATCGCCGGCTCCATCTGCGTCTACACCAACACCAACATCGTCGTCGAAAAGATATGAACCCCTCCGCCCACAGAGGATCGCTCACGCCTCGGGAAACCGTGGCCGAACTGGACCGCTACGTCATCGGCCAGGCCGAGGCCAAGCGCTCGGTGGCCATCGCCCTGCGCAACCGCTGGCGCCGCCAGCAGGTCGAACCGTCCCTGCGTGAGGAGATCGCCCCCAAGAACATCATCATGATCGGCCCGACCGGCGTGGGCAAGACCGAGATCGCCCGTCGGCTCGCCCACCTGGCGCAGAGCCCGTTTCTCAAGATCGAGGCCTCCAAGTTCACCGAGGTCGGCTACGTGGGCCGGGACGTGGAGTCGATGATCCGTGACCTGGTGCAGCTGGCCATCACCATGGTCACCAGGGAGGAGGCGGAAGGGGTGCAGGGCCGGGCCGCGGCCAACGCCGAGGAGCGACTGCTCGACCTGCTCCTGCCCCGCTCCCCGGCCCAGACCACCACCCCGGCCAAACCCGCGGCCATCGAACTCGGCTACGACGGCGCCGCCCGCCAGGCCGACTACCAGGGTCAGACCACCCGCGAACGGTTCCGCGAGATGCTCCGCCGGGGCGAACTGGACGACCGCACGGTGGAGTTGGCGGTGTCGGCCCAGGGTGGCGCGCCGACCGTGGAGATGTTTTCCGCCTCGAGCATGGAGGAGATGCAGAGTTCCCTGCAGGACGCCTTCTCGAAATTTTTCCCCAAGAAGAAACAGCCCCGCCGGATGAAGGTGCCGGAAGCGCTCGAATACCTCAAGCGCGAGGAGGCCGAACGGCTGGTGGACCACGAGAGCGTCACCGAAAAGGCCATCCGCCGCACCGAGCAGTCGGGCATCATCTTCCTCGACGAGATCGACAAGATCGCCTCGCGCGGCGGCGCCGGCTCGGGTGCGCCCGAGGTGTCGCGCGAGGGCGTGCAGCGCGACCTGCTCCCCATCGTCGAAGGCACCACCGTGACCACCAAGTACGGCCCGGTGAAGACCGACCACATCCTGTTCATCGCCAGCGGCGCCTTCCACGTGTGCAAGCCCTCGGACCTGGTGCCCGAGCTGCAGGGCCGCTTCCCCATCCGGGTGAACCTGCACGCGCTCGGCGAGGAGGAGTTCTTCCGCATCCTCACCGAGCCGAGGAACGCGCTCATCAGGCAGTACACCGCCCTGCTCGCCACCGAGGATGTCAAGTTGGTGTTCGAGGAAGAGGCCATCCGCGAGATGGCGCGCATCGCCGTGCAGGTCAACGAGAAGACCGAGGATATCGGCGCCCGCCGGCTGCACACGGTGATCGAGCGGGTGCTGGACGAGGTCTCGTTCGACGCCACCGACCGCGAAGACCTGGAGTTCCGGGTCACCGCCGACTATGTCCGCCGCCAGCTGACCGACATCAGCGAGAACGAGGATTTGAGCCGCTACATCCTCTAGACGCCCACTTCTGCCAGGATTTTTGCCCATGGATATCGATCCGGAGTGCAACTACTGCCCGACCTGCCACGACGAGTACCGGCCCGAGATCTCCACCTGCGCCGCCTGCGGGGGGGCCCTGGAGAGCGGTGCGGCGCTGCGCGCCCGGCTCGACCGGC